>MDTC01138062.1_pt1 | contig 12001 bp, 11 predicted proteins | sample 811181 | NCBI WGS metagenome assembly MDTC01 (sample SAMN05326644, study PRJNA326480) | marine metagenome | isolation source: seawater | place: Pacific Ocean: North | collected 2011
CCAATGGCTAGGACTGCTGAAGATTGCGCGTTGCTATTAAATGAAATGTGTTCTCACGATATAAAAGATACAACTTCTTTAGATGAAAATATTCCAAATTTTGAAGATAATTTAAATCAGTCATTAAAAGGTAAGAGGGTTGGGGTTGTAAAAAATCTTGATTTAGCCAACCTAGATAATGATGTTGTTGAAGTATATGAGAGTTCTTTGAAAGAGTTTGTTTCATTGGGGGCTGAACTTGTTGATATTTCATTGCCAAATCTTTCTTTATCAGTGCCAACCTATTATGTTGTAGCCCCAGCAGAATGTTCATCAAATTTATCTAGATTTGATGGCGTAAAATTTGGAAGAAGATCTGAAAATCCAAAAGATCTTGAGGAGCTTTACATTAAAACCAGATCAGAAGGATTTGGCGATGAGGTTAAAAGGAGAATTCTTATAGGATCTTATGTGCTATCTGCAGGTTATTATGATGCTTATTATAAGAAGGCTCAGCAAGTAAGAAGGCTTATTAAAAAAGATTTTGACGAAGCCTTTTCTAGTGTGGACGTTATTATGACTCCTACTACAAGAGGTCCGGCATTTGAGATGGGTTCTAAGGGAAGCGATCCAATTCAAATGTATCTTGAAGATTTATTTACAATTTCTGCTAATCTTGCAGGTTTACCAGCAATGTCTTTACCAAATGGGAATATTGATAATAAACCTATTGGGTTACAAATAATTGGTAATTTTCTTGATGAAAGTTCAATCTTAAATTTTGCACATATGTATCAAACAAAAACAAACTGGCATATGTATACCCCTGAAGGAGTAAAGAAATGAGCTGGGAAACAGTAATTGGTTTGGAAATACATGCTCAGCTTTCAACTAAATCTAAATTGTTTTCTGGTGGCTCAACAGAATTTGGGGCTGAATCTAATACGCACGTTGACCTAATTGATATGGGTTTGCCTGGTGTTCTTCCAGTTGTGAATAAGGAAGCATTTTATAAAGCTATTAGATTTGGTCTTGCAACTGGAGCTAAGATTAATCAAATATCATCTTTTGATAGAAAAAATTACTTTTATCCCGACCTTCCAAAAGGCTATCAAATTACCCAAATGACAAAACCTATTATTGAAAAGGGTTCTATTAAAGTCCTAGTAGACAATAATGAAAAAATAATAAATATTACGAGAGCTCATCTAGAAGAAGATGCAGGTAAATCAATCCATGATCTTTTTGAAGGAGAGACAGGGGTTGATTTAAATCGAGCAGGAACCCCACTTCTTGAGATAGTTTCTGAACCTGAAATCTCTAATGCAAAAGAGGCTGTGGCCTATTTTAAAGCTATAAGACAACTAGTAACTTTCCTAGATATATGTGATGGGAACATGGCGCAAGGGTCAATGAGATGTGACGTAAATGTTTCGATTAAAAAGAATGATGCCAAGGAGCTTGGAACAAGAGCTGAACTTAAGAATATAAATTCTTTCAAATTTATTGAAAAAGCAATTAATTATGAAATTGAACGTCAGATAAAAGTTATTGAAAGTGGTGAATCTGTTGTTCAAGAAACAAGACTATACGACAGTGATAAAAATGAAACAAGATCAATGAGGTCTAAAGAAGAAGCAAATGATTATAGGTACTTTCCTTGCCCAGACCTTCTTCCAGTTGTGATTTCAGATAAAGAGCTTCAAGAAATTAAAGATAAGCTTCCAGAGCTTCCAGAAGAAAAAGAAAAAAGATATATTTTAGAAATTGGGCTAGAAGAATCAGAGGCAAAAATTATTTCTTCTTCTAAAACAATGGCTGATATGTTTGAAGAAGCCTCAAGCAAAACAGGTGATATAAAACTTGTTGCTAAATGGCTGGTTGGTGATGTAAGTGCTCAATTAAATAAAGATAATATTGAAATTGACGAATCAAATTTATCCCCAGAAAATTTTGGAAAACTAATTGAAAGAATTTCAGATAATACTATTTCTGGAAAAATTGCTAAATCAGTTCTTGAGGAAGTTTGGCGAAGTGGTTCTGATGTTGATGAAATAATTAAGACAAAAGGCCTTGTTCAAATACAAGATGAATCATTACTTGAGGAAATAGCTAATAAAGTTTTGGATTCAAATCCAGATCAGGTTGCTGCATACAAAAGTGGTAAGGATAAACTCTTTGGTTTTTTTGTAGGTCAGGTTATGAAAGAAACTCAAGGAAAGGCAAATCCTAAAAGTGTTAACGAAATTCTGAATAAACTTCTTAGTTAAACAATAAACATACTAAGTGTTTCAGCAACAAATGCTGGCTTCTCTTCACCTTTTATCTCCATAGTTACTTCTGTCTTAGCAAGATATTGGCCTGGATTCTTTTCGGTTACATCAATACACTTCATACGAATTCTAACTTCTGAATTAACAGGAACAGGGCTTAGAAATCTTACTTTGTCTAATCCGTAATTTAATCCCATCTTAGTTCCTTCTAAAACCATGCCTATTTCTTGTTCAAAAGGAATTCCAGCAACCAAAGACAATGAAAGAAATCCATGCGCAATGGTTGATCCAAATATTGGAGTTGCTTGTTCCGGATCTACATGAATGAACTGATGATCCATTGTGGCGTCAGCAAATTTATCTATGCGCTCCTGATCAATGGTTATCCAGTCAGACACACCTACTTCAGTTCCAAGCACTGAATCAATTTCTGAGGGTTTTACAATTTTTAACATATCATTTCTCCATATAATGGTTGTTATATTGTTCTCTAAGTTCAAATTTTTGAAGTTTTCCTGTTGCTCCATGCGGCAATTCTTTTAAAAAGATAATTTCATCTGGTAACCACCATTTAGCAACTTTGTCGCTTAAAAATTCAATGATGCTTTCTTTTTCTATAGGCTTTCCAGAATTAGTTACTATAAACAACATTGGTCTTTCGTCCCATTTTGGATGAGGAATGCCGACAACACATGCCTCAGCAACCTCAGGGTGACCAAAAGCAGCATTCTCTAAGTCAATTGAACTAATCCATTCGCCACCAGATTTGATAACATCCTTGGCTCTATCTTTAATAGTCATATATCCTTCTTCATCTAAAACAGATATATCTCCAGTATCAAACCATCCATCTGCATCTACGGCATCTTTATCAGCTTTAAAATATTTTTGAAGAATCCAAGGACCCCTAACCAGTAAATGGCCTTGTGATTCTCCATCATGAGGAAGATCATTTCCAGCATCATCAACAACTTTTAATTCAACGCCGTATATGGGTCTGCCCTGTTTAAGCTGAATCGTATACTTTTCATCTTTACTCATATTTTCCATTTCAGGGGTTGGAATATTTGTAGTTCCCATAGGGCTCATTTCAGTCATTCCCCAAGCGTGTATTACATTTACATCATGAACTTCATCAAATTCTTGAAGTGTTGCTAAAGATAAAGCTGATCCTCCAATAATAGTATTTTTTACTGAACTTAAAATTTTATTATTGTCTCTACAATAAGCTAAAAGACCCATCCATATAGTTGGAACTCCAAATGCTAAAGAAATTTCTTCTTTTTCAATAAGTTCATAAAGAGGTTCTCCTTCCATTTGCATTCCAGGCATTACTAATTTTAAGCCTAACATTGGCCCAAAATAAGGAATTCCCCATGCTAATACATGGAATAATGGAACGACCATTAAAATAGAATCGTCAGGACTTATAGTCATTGCAGTTAAAGCTGATTGCGCATGGATAATATTTGATTTATGACTATATAAAACACCCTTTGGATTGCCTGTGGTGCCAGATGTGTAACAAAGCCCACAAGCTGCATCATCTTTTAAAGTTGGCCAAATATAATTCTCATCTCCATCTTTAATATACTCCTCATAAGAAATGACATTTTTTAAAGAGGTTTCAGGTAATTTACCTTCGTCACATAAAACAATAAATTTTTCTACAGTAGGTATTTGGTCTTGAATTGCTTCAAGAATAGGTACGAAAGGTGTTTCTACAAAGATTATTTTATCTTCAGCATGATTAATTATATAAACTGCTTGCTCTGGATGAAGTCTGAAATTGAGAGTATGAGTTATAGCTCCCATTCCGGATATTCCATAATACATTTCTAGATGTCGATATGTATTTAAAGCTAACGTTGCTAATACATCTCCCTCTTTGTATCCATCTTTAACTAAAACTGATGCCAACTTTCTAGACCTGATACATACTTCTTCATAATTTGATCTATGAATCTCGCCTGAAACCAATCTACTTATAATTTCTGTTTTTGGATGAACTTTCTTAGCATGTTCGATTATTCCAGCTACATTTGGTGTCCAACTTTGCATATCTCCAATCATTCTCATTGCTCCCTTATCTTGTTTGATATAAATTATATAAGAAGCAACATTATTTGATAACAAAATTATGAATATAAAAGATGGTATTGAAAAAAGATTTTCCGTAAGAGCATTCACAAGTGAAGTTCCAGATATTGATAAAATAAAAGAAATTCTAAAAATGGCAAGTTCGGCACCTTCCGGAGGCAATATACAGCCTTGGAAGGTTTATGTATTAAATGAGGAGTCTAAGAAAAAATTAGCAGAAAAAACTCTCTATAATTTTGATAATGGAGTGCAGGAAGAAATAGAATATGAGATCTATCCTAAACCTTTAGCAGATGAATATAAAAAAAGAAGGTATGAGTGTGGCGCAGATATGTACGATGCGCTTTCTATTGAAAAGGATGATCTAGATTCTAGGTTTAAACAGATAAGAGAAAACTATAACTTTTTTGGGGCTCCATTGGGCATGATTATTACTATTGATAGGTCTTTTGGAAATAATGGTTGGGGTCATGTAGGAATGTTCTTAGAAAATCTTTGGCTTAGTGCTATTTATCATGGCTTGGGCTTATGTCTTCAAGAGTCTTGGTCGATTTATCCTAAAACTGTAAAAGAAGCTGTAAATCATCCTGATAATGAAATAGTCTGGTGTGGTGTTGCAATCGGTTATGTAGATAAGGATGATCCAATTAATAATTACAGAACGAAAAGAGAAGAACTTGATTCATTTGTAAAATTCGTTAAATAAATCTTTAGTGTCTCAATCTATTAATTTTGAAAATTCTTATGCCAAAGAATTGAATGAAATATGCCAAAAATGTTTTCCTGCTGGCTTCTTAGAAGCTGAAATACTTTTAAAGAACTATAAACTTGCTAAAGAACTCGGACTTGATGAGGGTTTTATTGATTCCAAACAATGTTTAAGTATTTTTTCTGGAGTTAGTTTACCCAAGAACTCCATTCCAATAGCACAAGGTTATTCGGGACATCAATTTGGACATTTTAATCCTCAATTAGGTGATGGAAGAGCAATCCTTATAGGTGAAATTAAAAATAAGGATATTCAACTAAAAGGTATTGGCCAAACTCCTTTTTCTAGAAGAGGAGATGGTAAGTCTTCTCTTGGGCCTGTATTAAGAGAATACGTCATAAGTGAATTTATGCATTCCATAAATATTCCTTCAACAAGAGCTTTATTTGCTCTTAAAACAAATGAAAACGTTTTACGAGAAACAGAATTACCTGGAGGGGTATTAACTCGTGTTGCTAAAAGTCATATAAGAATTGGTACATTTGAATATGCGAGAAGTAAAAATGTTGAAATACTTAAAACCTTAGCTGACTATTCAATCAACAGACATTATCCAGAACTAAATCAAACAGATAATAAATATCTAAGCTTCTTTGCAGCTGTTTGTGATAAGCAGGCATTTTTGATTTCAAAATGGATGAGTGTTGGCTTTATACATGGTGTTATGAACACAGACAATATGACAATTTCTGGAGAAACAATCGATTATGGCCCATGTGCTTTTATGAATACATATAATCCAAAGACTGTTTTTAGCTCTATTGATCATGATGGGAGATATGCATATCATAATCAACCTTCTATACTTGTATGGAATCTTGCAAAATTTGCTCAAACTCTTATTCCACTTATAAATGAAGAATCAGAAAAATCAGTAAAGCAATTAACTGAAGTTTTACAATTAGTAATGCCCTCCTATCAAGAGTATTTTTATAGAGAATTCTCAAAAAAGTTAGGTTTAAAAGATATAAATAATAAGAATGTAAAAATAATAGAAGATTATTTAAAGATATTGAAATCTAATGCTATAGATTTTACTAAATCATTTAGAGATCTTTCAAAAATTTATCTTAAAACCAAAGAAATCAAAAAATCAGTATTCTCAGAAATTCAAGAGTTTGATGATTGGTATAAAAAATGGAAAAAAGCCTTAAGCAATAATATTGCTAAAGATATAGATGATATAAACCCATGCTATGTTCCAAGAAATCATATTATTGAAGAAGCGCTGTTGAATGCTATAAATAATAATAACTCTGAGATTGATAAGCTTATAAAAGTTTTAGATAGCCCATTCAAAGAAACCCCCGGTTTTGAAGAATATGCATCTGCACCAATAAATTCAGACAACAATTATGTCACTTATTGTGGGACTTAAAGTATGCCCAATGTTGCTCTTGGATGATCTTGAAAATCTTTTAATAAGCTTATATCTGAAAAACCATTATCTTCTAAGATATTATTAACTTCATTGGGTTGGTTAAAACCATGTTCAATCAAAAGCATTCCTCCCTTTTTTAAGCTATATTTTGATTGATTAATAATATTTTTAATATCGCCCAAACCTTGATTTGATGCTATCAATGCTCTGCTAGGTTCGTGAATTAAATTATTTAAGTGCGGATCTTCTTCTGATATATATGGAGGATTGCTAACAATTAAATCAAATGAATTATTATCAAAGCATGTCAGCCAGTCAGAATGAATTAAGTAAAAATTATCCACACCAAGATTATCCTTATTAATACTTGCAACATTTAAAGAATCCATAGAATAATCAGATCCATAAACATCAATTTTAGGATTCTTCAAAGCAATTGATATCCCAATGCAACCAGATCCTGTTCCTGCATCTAAAACTTTTACTCTTGAGAAGTTATGGTTGTTAATGAAATCGACTAATAACTCTGTCTCTGGTCTTGGTATTAGAACTCTTTGATCAACATAAAATTCTTCCTCATAAAATTTTGTTGAATTTAATATGTAATCTAATGGTATACCTACTTGTTTTTTTTTAATAAAATTTTTAATTAGATTGTCTTCAATATCTGTTAGTTTTTTTTCTTTATTGATAAATATATCGCTATCTTTAAAGTTTAATTTTTCTTTAAGATAGAAGACAAACTCATCTTTAACTTCTGGATGGGCCATAAAAGTATCATCTATGACATTATTGTAATGAATTAAATTTTTAGACAATTATTCTGTTTCAAGTTGTGAGAGCATCACTAGCTGATTTTCTGCCAATAATGCATCGCATATAGTTTTTATATCGCCATCCATAATTTGATCTAAATTATGTTGCGTAAGTTTAATCCTGTGATCAGTCATCCTGCCCTGAGGGAAATTATACGTTCTTATTTTTTCGCTTCTATCTCCAGTTCCAACTAAAATTTTTCTTTCGCTAGCGATACTTTCTTGCTGGTTGTCTATCTCTTGTTGTTTTAATTTTGCAGCTAATAAAGATAAGGCTTTCTCTTTATTTTTATGTTGTGATCTACCGTCTTGACATTCAACAACTATTCCAGATGGGGTATGGGTTAATCGAACGGCGGAATCTGTTTTGTTAACATGTTGTCCTCCAGCGCCAGACGCCCTAAAAGTATCCACTCTTAAATCATTCTTATCGATATTTATATCTTGTACTTCTTTGACTTCAGGTAAAACTGCAACTGTACAGGTCGAAGTATGAATCCTTCCTTGAGATTCAGTTTCAGGAACTCTCTGAACCCTATGAACACCAGATTCAAACTTCAAAACCTTAAAAACACTTTTTCCCTCAAGTTTTGCTACAACTTCTTTCAAGCCGCCCTGTTCAGATTGTTTTATATCAATAACTTCCATATTCCAACCTTCTCTTTCGGAGAGCCTAGAATACATCCTGAAGAGATCTCCAGCAAAAATGCTAGCCTCGTCGCCCCCTGCACCTGCTCTAACCTCTAAATAGGCAGACCCATCATCTGCTGAGTCTTTTGGGAGCAACATTAATTTAAGTTCTTTCTCAAGTTTTCCAGGCTTATCTTCAGCTTTTTTTATTTCTTCTTCAGCTAGAATTTTCAATTCTTGATCGCCAGATTCAATAATTTCATTTGCATCCATAATACTTTTAACTATTTGATTATATTCTTCAAATTTATCTACAATTGGTTTTAATTCAGCAAATTCTTTATTTAAAAGAGTATATTTCTCAATATCCTTTACTGTTTCAGAATCAACCAATAAAGACTCTATTTCATTAATTCTATTTTGAAGCTGATCAAGCTTCTTAAGCATAGAGTTATGCATTTTCAATAAATTTTTTAATCATAGATTCAATAATGTGATCATCTAGTTTCTTTATGTCTTGAAAGTTATTGAATTTAGTGCTTTCAATATTCATAGTCTTTATAGAGCTTATTAATTCAGAGAAATCTTTAGAATCTTTAAATTGATTAATCTCATTAGATGATAGATTCTTTAAAAATTCTTCTAATTGAAGAGAAATCTTATCTTTTTTGTCCTTCATAGAAAATGAAGCTAATGCAGCATGGGCTTCCAATACAATAATATTCATGGCTTTTTCAGCCTCGATTGACCTTTGCCCGAAATTTTCTTGTGTTATTTTTTCAATATCATCAATACAAAATAAATATGCTTGCTCAATATTTTTTATTTCATCTTCAATGTTTCTTGGAACTCCTAGATCAATAAGCAACATTGGTTTGTTTTTTCTTTTCTTCAGAGCATTTTCAACAGCCCCTTTGCCTATTAATGGTAATTCTGTGATCGATGAAGCAATTACTATGTCTGCAAATTCGAGCTCATCATGAAGCGCATCTAATGATGATGATAAAATCTGATAATCGCTACCTAATATGATTTTCTTAACACTTCTATTGACTGATTTAATTTTATTTATGCCATTTTTAAATAAATTTTCCATGACGCTGTGCGCCAATGAACCAGCTCCAACAATTAAGATATTCTGATCTCTAGGTTCTTCAAATATATTTTTCACTAGCTTGTAAGCAAGTCCGCTAACTGATAATGGGTTTAAGCCTATATTGGTTTTAGTTCTGGCCTTCTTAGATATCTCTAATACTTTATTTGAAAGATTTAATAATTTATTTTTAACAATATTAAGTTGCTGAGCTTTTTTTAGAGCACTTTTAAACTGACCCAAGATTTCTTGCTCACCAAGAACTTGAGAATCAATACCTGAAGCTACTTTACACATATGAACTAGAGCATCATGGCTGCTTAAAAAATAAAAATTATCTTTATTCATGTTTTCATTTCCAAGAGTAGTCATAACCTCTTGAAAAACCTTTGATGATATATTTTGGTTACCAACAAAGTAGAATTCAGTCCTGTTACAAGTTGATATCCCAAAAAAGGACTCTAATTCATTATTAAATATATTTTTTAAATGATTATCTAATAAAATCTGGTTAGACTCATTTATAATGAATTTTTCTCTCTCAGAAACATCAGAGGTTTTATGATTTATGCCAAATAACTGTAATTCCATAATGAAGACTTTTTTTTACACCTTAATAATAAGTTTAATTGTTTCTTGTGCCTCTATAAATACTAGTAAAGGGTCAACTAAATACCATGGAAAGCTGTTAATAAGTCAAGATAACGTTGACAAATTTTCTTTCAATATAAGCATTAACTTAGCAAAAAAAGATTCTATTATACAGATTAAGAAGCCTTTTTATGGAAATGTTCTAAAAATTAAGGTCAACGAAGGAAAAAATTTAGTCTTTCTTCCAACTAAATACAGTTCTCCATTTTATGTTCCTGAAGAAATTGATAGAAATTTTAAATATTGGTTACGACAATGCCTCTTATCGAGGAATTTGAATATTGATGATGTAGCAGAAGAACTAAATTTTAGCTTTAGATGTGAAAACATTAAGGGTAAAACAAATTTTTATATTACTTATGAAGATATATTTATTAAAGGGTTTCTTTTAAAAAAATGAACGGTATAAGTATAAAGTCTCCTGCAAAAATAAACTTATATTTAAAGGTTTTAGAAAAAAATCACGTTGGGTATCATAATATAGATACATCCTTTCAGCTTATTGATTTATTCGATTATATGGAATTTGAGGCCTCTGATTGTGGTATTTCAATAGAATCAAATAAATCTTTTTTAGAAAAAAAAGACAACACTATTTATAAATCAGCTAAATTGCTGCTTGATTTGACCAGTTCAAAAAAAGGTATAAAAATTAAGATTAAGAAAAATATTCCGATTGGAGCTGGTCTAGGTGGTGGCAGTTCAAATGCTGCATCTACTATAATTGCTTTAAATAAATTATGGGATTTAAACTTAAAAAGAAATATATTAATTGATATTGCTAGAAGTGTGGGAGCTGACGTGCCCTTCTTTATTCATGGAAAAAATTCCTATGGATATGGAATTGGGGATGAATTTAAATCAAGACCATCAATTAAAAATAAAATACTTTTAATATATCCAGAGATCAATAGTTCATCTGAAGAGATGTATCGTTTATTAGATATTGATAGAAAAAATAACAAGGATAAAACTCATCATACACAAAATGACTTTTGGAATATTTTTTTAAATGGAAATAATGAAATTAAAGAATTTTATGAATTAATTGATCATAGTTATAATTTAAATTTAAGTGGAAGTGGTTCCTGTATGTATGTTTTATATGAAAAAGAGGATGAAATAAAAGAAATTCATAAAAAAATTCCAACTAATTGGAGATTCTTTTTCTGTAAACCATTACAATATTCGCCGATATGTTATCTCTAATAAAAATGGGGTGTAGCCAAGCGGTAAGGCAACGGGTTTTGATCCCGTCATGCGTAGGTTCGAATCCTACCACCCCAGCCATGCTTTATAATATGAAAAGGGGAAGTTTATATGAGTATAAATAATTTAGATCTCTTTACAGGCACTGCAAACCCTGAACTTGCTTCTGAAGTATCAAAAATACTTGGAATAGCTCTTTCAGCCGCAGATGTTGGTTATTTTTCAGATGGTGAAATTAAAGTTCAAATTGAAGATAATGTTAGAGGTCATGATACTTTTATAATCCAATCTACATGCACACCACAAAATAAAAATTTAATGGAGTTAATGTTATTAGCAGATGCATTAAAAAGATCATCAGCTTCCAGGGTAACTGCTATCGTTCCGTATTATGGATATGCTAGACAGGATAGAAGAGTTAGATCTGCTAGAGTACCTATTAGCGCAAAAGTGGTTGCTGATATGTTTTCATCAGTTGGGATTGATAGAGTTTTGACTATTGATCTTCATTCTGAAACTATTCAAGGCTTCTTTGATATGCCTGCAGATAACGTCTACGCAGCAAAAATAATGGTAGATGATATTAAAGCAAATAATGAAAGAAGTGATATTGTTGTTGTCTCTCCAGATGTTGGTGGTGTGGTTAGATCAAGAGCATTGGCGAAGCTGTTAGATGATACAGATTTAGCAATAATAGATAAAAGAAGAGCCGCTGCCAATCAATCTGAAGTTATGAATATAATTGGTGATATTGAAGGCAAAGTTTGTATTGTTCCAGACGATATAATTGATACAGCTGGTACTTTATGCAATGCAGCTAATGCATTAAAAGAAAAAGGAGCTAAGGCTGTCAAGGCATACATTACTCATCCAGTTCTTTCCGGCCCTGCTATAGAAAGATTAGAAAAATCTGATATTGACGAGCTGGTTGTAACAAATTCAATTCCATTGTCACAAGAAGCTAAAAAATGCAGTAAAATACGCGTCATTTCATTAGGATCAATTATTGCTGAATGTATAAAGCGTTTAAGTAGTGAAAAATCATTGAGTGAAATGTTTTTATAGAGGAAATTATGACAGATCAAATAGTACTAAATGCAG
>MDTC01158223.1_pt1 | contig 11999 bp, 14 predicted proteins | sample 811181 | NCBI WGS metagenome assembly MDTC01 (sample SAMN05326644, study PRJNA326480) | marine metagenome | isolation source: seawater | place: Pacific Ocean: North | collected 2011
CAATGTTCTCTGAGGCTATTAACTCTACATGATTTTGTTGTCTGACAAATTCATTTTGAATAGATTTAAATAATTCTTTATCAGCTAATTCTAGGTTTTCTTTAAAAAAATTATTTAAAAATTTATTAAATTTTATTACTGAAGACATAATTTAAATTTTATTCACTCTTCTTTGGTGCCTACCACCATCAAATTTTGTTTTTAAAAATATAGATATTAACTTTAAAGCTATATTTTTGTTAATTAATCTAGATCCAATACAAATAATATTAGCATTATTGTGCATTCTAGACAATCTAGTAGATTTTGTATTGTAACAGACTGCTGCTCTAATACCATTGATTTTATTAGCAGAGATAGCCATTCCTGTACCCGATCCACAAACTAAAATACCAACATCACTTTTTTTTATCTTCACCCTATTGGAAACTTTTTTAGCAAAATCAGGGTAATCTACAGATTCTTTATTTGTTGGTCCTAAATCAAATATTGAAATATTTTTATTGATTAGAAAATTTTTAATAAACTCTTTTAAACTATAACCTGCGTGATCTGAGGCAATGCAGATTTTTTTTTTAAATGAATTTTTCAAACTATTTAAATTTATAATCTAGAACACAAGCAACAAGATGAATTCTATTTTCTTCACCACCGTTAAATGCATTGTGATATTTAGTATTATTAGTAATCCAGACTGATCCATCTGCCGGCATATGCTTGGCTACGTTATCTACAACCATTAAACAACCAGGGTTCGTTATAATGGGTATATGCAACCTTGGTTCTGGATCTCTATGCCAACTCAAAGTAGATCTTGGTTCTTTTAATAAAATTCTAACTCTACCAAGATTGTATTTAGCAGAGAGAATATCATATACCTCTTTAAAATATGTATTTTCATAATCTGGTATGAATTCTGAGTACTGACTTTCTTTAATAGAAATATCTCGTGTCACTTCTTTTCCTGATTTGTCTGGCTTCGTCCAGTACAATCCTCTTGCTTTATTTCCTTTAACAGAATCAGGATCACCAGGAATTTGTGTTAAGCTAATTGCGCCAAAATGAGCAATTCCACCTCCGTCCTCAAATTTTTTGGTTTGAATAATTTGATTATAAGCTTCTTTAAGTTTGTTTATATCAAATTTTATATCTTGCTTTTGAAAATCACTAAAATCTAAAATTTTTTTCTCTCTCTTAAGATTTAGGTCTACAATATTTTTATTATCGTTATTCATGTTTATTGTTTTTTATCTTTTTGTAATATATATTTGTATAATACATTTGTCGCATTATAAAAATAAATTAAAACATGATTACAGGTAATTTCCCCAATTTAAGACTTAGAAGAAGCAGGAAATATGGATGGTCAAGGAGGCTAATTCAAGAAAATACGCTATCTACGAGCGATTTAATATTGCCAATATTCTTAATAGAAGGAAAAAATAGAAAACAAAGTATTAAAACTATGCCTGGAATATATAGACATACAATTGATAAAATTAGCGTCGAAATAAATAAAGCAATAAAGAATAAAATACCTATGGTTGCATTATTTCCTTCAGTAAATAAAAGATATAAAAACAAATCAGGAAACGAAGCCTTGAATGAGGAAAATTTAGTTTGTAAGGCACTCCAATACATAAAAAAAAGATATAAAAATGAAATTGGTATTATGTGTGATGTCGCTTTAGATCCATACACAGATCATGGACATGATGGAATTTTAAAATCTAATTACGTTTTAAATGACGAAACCATTAAAATATTAATTAGACAGTCTGTATTACAAGCTCAAATGGGATGCGATATAATTGCACCTTCAGATATGATGGATGGTAGAATCGGAAAAATCAGAAAAGCATTGGACACTAATGGACATCAAATGGTTCAAATTCTTTCTTACGCAATAAAATATGCATCAAGTTTTTATGGACCTTTTAGAGATGCGATAGGTTCTAAGGGATTGTTAAGAGGAAATAAAAAAAATTATCAGATGGATTTTAGAAATTCTAATGAAGCATTGAGAGAAGTGATGCTAGATATTAAAGAAGGAGCAGATATGGTAATAGTAAAACCTGGATTACCTTATTTGGATATAATTAAACAAGTAAAAGATAATTTTAAAATTCCAGTAATAGCATATCAAGTTTCTGGTGAATACAGTTTGATTAAAAATGGCATTAAAAATAAATTAATTGATGAAAATTCAATTTTAGAAAGCTTGATGGCATTTAAACGTGCCGGGGCCACAGCTATTGTAACGTATTTTGCAATAGAAATAGCTGAAAAAATTAAAAAAAACTAATTAAAATAATTTTCAAAAATTATTCTTGATTTAGGAAAAATTAAATTATTTGGGATAAAAAATTTATTTAATAAAATATTTCTTGAAAAAATTAATGATTTTTTAATTAAGGGCTTCGTAAGTTTATCCGGAACTTTTTGATTGATTAAAAAAGAAGGTACATCATATTTGTGACCGTCTATAACTATATTCTTAGAACCGTCTACATCATCGTCTGATTTTTGGAAGATAGTTAAATTTGTATCATATCCTAATTCTTTAATTAAATTAATTTCAAATAAAATATATAAAATAATCCAATTATCTAAATCTAAAGAACTAATTAATTTTTCATAAGATTTAAATATTTTTTGGTAAGGTTGTGACTCCGGAAGTAATATGTTTATTAAAGAGCATAAAGAAATTAGAGCTGAGGTTCTTTCTTTGTCATTAAAATAAATTGGAGAAATAGGTTTTATTAATTCAGTTTTAAAGTAACCTAATTTATTATCACTTTTTGATTTATAAAAAATAAATAACTTATTAGAGATTTGTAAAAAATTTCTAATTTTTCTGGAGTTACCTCCATAGACTATACCACTGACTCTTCCTTTGACAAATGTGAACACATTAATAATATTAGCATTTTCTCTAAATTTTCTTTTCGATAAAAGGTATCCTTCGTCTTCCCAATTCATATGATTTCTAGTAAACGCAAAAGTTTCGTTGCGGCTTTCTGTTGTGCATTTTTTTTTGAAGTTCCTGATCCAACAATTTTCTTAGAATTAGGTATTTGAACCTCTGTTTTAAAAATAGGTCTGTGTTGAGGACCGGTCTTTCTATAGAAAGTATATTTTGGTAATTCTTTGTATTTCTTTAAGCTATATTCTTGTAATTGTGTTTTTCCATCTATCAAAGTTACTGAAGAATTTTCTAAAAATTTTTTCCAATGAATTAAAATAAACTGTTCAGCATTTTTAATGCCGCTATCAAGATAGATTGCTCCAATTAACGCCTCTAGGCAATCACTTAAAATTTTATCCGCTGATCTTTGTAATGATTTGTGAGATGGGCCTAAATAAATAAATTTTTTAACATTTATTTTCTTTGCTATATTCGAACAGGTTTTTTTATTAACTAAATTTGCATATTTTTTATCTATAATGCCCTCTTTCTCTTTGGGGTAAATTTCTATTAACTTTTGTGAAATTATTAACCCCAAAACTCTATCACCTAAAAATTCAAGCTTTTCATTATTGTTTTCGTTGTCAAAACTTTTATGTGTAAGTGATAATTTTAGTAAATTAGAATCTTTAAAGTTATAATTTAATATTTCTTCTAATTCTTTAAAATTTTGTTTCATTATATTTTTTTAAAGACACGATCTAATCTAAAGGAATCTTTTAGACTCCAAAATTTCAATAATCTTCCCTTAACTGTGTCATTAGAGAAAAAAATAATTTGGGCTTTTCCAACTAAATTTACAAAATTTACATAACCTACACTATCTAAATACCTGCTATCTCTTGAACAATCCCTGTTATCACCCAACAAAAAAAAGTGATTTTTTGGAACTATAAATTTTCTAGTATTCATCATTGTTCCATATTTATTATATACAGCTTTATATTTTATTCCGTTCGGCAAAGTTTCTGTGTAAGCATTAACTTCTAATGATGATTTTCCACATCTAATATTGTGCTTTGCTTTAATTTTTTCTCTATGAACTTCATCATTATTAATAAAAAAGTAACCATTTATAAATTGTATTGAGTCACCTGGTAATCCAATTAATCTCTTTATATAATCTGTCCTATTATCAGCAGGTGTTTTAAAAACGACTAAGTCTCCTCGCTGAGGTTCGCTATAAAATAATCTTTTGCTGGTAAAATTTGGACTAAAAGGAAAAGAATGTTTGCTAAAGCCATAAGTGTATTTAGATACAAAAATTCTGTCACCTATTAATAATGTTGGTTCCATTGATGAAGATGGAATATAAAAAGGTTGAAATAGCAAAGACCTGATAATAACTGCAATTAATAGAGCCCCAAGAATAGTTTTAACATTATCATATATTAAATTTATTGTTTTTTTTCTGCTCATAATGAAATAACTACTGTAGCTACGGCAAAAGGTTTATCATCAGATAATGACAAAAAGATACTAAATCTTTTTTTTTTAATAATTTTGTTGACTATTTTCTTAGTGTTTCCTGATAAAATAATCTTTGGTTTACCAGATTTAATATTTTGAACTATAATTTCATTAAAATTTATCCCATGAGAAATACCTACACCCAATGCTTTACTGAAAGCTTCTTTTGCTGCAAATCTTTTAGCAAAACAATTAGATTTATTAACATGATTTTTGCATTTTTTTATTTCATTAATATGATAAATTCTATTTATAAATTTTATATTTTTTAGAGATTTTTTAATACGATTAATGTTAGCTAAATCGGTGCCTATACCAAAGATTTTCATTATTTAATAATTTTTTTAAATCTCTTAATTGATTCTGTAAGACCAACAAAGATGGCTTCACCGATTAAAAAATGACCTATATTAAATTCTCTTATACCTTTAATTTTAGATAAAATTAAGGCTGATTTGTATGTTAGCCCATGACCGGCATGAACTTCTAAATCTAGTTTATTGGCATATAAAACAGCTCTTTTTATTTTTTCAAAATCTTTTTTAAATTTCTTATTTTTATTTATTAAATTGCATATTTTACCAGTGTGAATTTCTATACAATCTGCGCCTAACAATTTAGCTTTTTTTATGTCTAAAAGTTTAGGCTCTATAAATAAACTTACTCTTGATTTATTTTTTTTAAGTTTATTAATAATTTTTTTTAAAAATTTTTCTTTGAAATCAAGATTTAAACCACCTTCCGTAGTTATTTCTTTTCTTTTTTCTGGAACAATGCAAATAAAAGGCGGCTTTCGTTTTATTGCAATTTTTAACATTTCTTTTGTAGCCGCTATTTCTAAATTCAATGGAATTTTTAACTTTGATTTAATTAATTTTAAATCGGTTTCATTAATATGCCGTCTATCTTCTCTTAAATGAATTGTTACAGAGTCTGCTCCATTTTTTTCAGCTAAAATTGCAGCTCTTAGAGGACTCGGATAAATTTCTCCTCTTGCATTTCTTACAGTAGCAACATGATCAATATTTACCCCTAGTCTTATTTTTTGCATTATAGATTTCTACTGCCAGGTTTTATAGGTTTTATTAAAGAAAGATCCTTTGGTAAATTATTCTCCGTGTATAATGGGATATTTAATTCTATTTGAGAAATTATTTTACTTTTAATAGCTGATTCACCATTTGATCTGTTTATTATGCAAGCATAACCTACAATTATTGCACCAGCATCATCTATCAATTTCGAGCATTCTAAACTTGATTTTCCAGTGGTAATTACGTCCTCAATGATAACAACCTTAGCTCCTTTATTGATTTTGAAGTCTCTTCTTAATTTAAAACTACCATCTACTCTTTCAGAAAATATTGTTTCTTTATTTAAAATTCTTCCTATTTCATATCCAATAACTATTCCGCCCATGGCTGGCGCTAAAATTAAATCAAATTGAGTTATATTAGTTTTAATTTTTTCTGCTAACGAAATGCACATTTTTGAAGCTTTTTGTGGTTTGCTTAATAATTGAGCACATTGTACATATTTTGAGCTATGCAGCCCTGAAGACAAAATGAAATGTCCTTCAACTAAAGCATTAGTTTCCTTTAAAATTTTCAAAGATTCTTCGTATGAAAGCATTTTTTTTCTGTTTGTGCCTAATTATTCTAAAGTTCAAGTTATTTTGTTTTATTTGACTTATCAAGTTTGTGAAGTTTTTTAAATCTTTAATTTGTAAGTCAAAGGAAAATTGTAAATAATCCTTTTTTTTTTCAAGCATTTCTACATTTAAAATATTCCCTTGATTAATACCTATGAGGGATGAAATATTTCCAAGAGCGCCAGGTTTGTGAGGTAAATCAACAATTATAGTGCTTGTATAATTTTTTTCCTTAGTTTTCATATTTTCTAAAGATTTATCTTGCCAGTAACGTCTAATTGAAGCACGAGCTTTTCCAGTTTTTGAAGATGACAACCAATGAAGGGATGGGGAGGCATTTTTAGAAGTAATTATTTTTATCATATCTCCATTTTTTAAAAGTGTTTGTAAAGTTGACTCTGTGCCATTTATGTAGCATCCAATTGCACTATCACCTATTTTGGTGTGGACAGCGTATGCAAAATCTATTGGAGTAGCGTATTTAGGTAACTTAATTACTGACCCATCAGGAGTAAAACAAAAAACATTTTCGTGAAACATTTGAAGTTTGGTAAACTCATAATAATGCTCTGGGCTATTGCCTTTTTCGATAATTTCGACCAAATCTCTCAACCAGTCATACTCTTTCCAAGAAAGGTCTGAAAATTTTTCTGAAGATTTGTATTTCCAATGGGATGCAATTCCTCGTTCTGCAAATTCATGCATGTCATTCGTTCGTATTTGAATTTCAATTCTATTTTTTTTAGGCCCTATTACAGATGTATGAATAGATTTATATTTATTGATTTTAGGTGTAGATATGTAATCTTTAAATTTTCCTGGTATTGCAGAAAACTGACTATGGAAAATACCTAACGTTTTGTAACAATCATCGACGTTATTGACAAGAATTCTAAATCCAATAATATCAGTAAGTTGTTCAAGAGAGATTTTTTTATTTTGTATTTTTCTCCAAATAGAAAAAGGAGTTTTTTCTCTACCAGCAATTTTTGCATTAATACCATTTTTTTTAAGTATCTCAATTAATTCAGCTGCAATAATCTTGAATGTATCTTCTCTATTATTCTTAATAAAATTTAATCTATCTAATATTAAGTTTCTTGCTGGTGTATTTAATACAGAGAAAGACAAGTCTTCTAATTCATCTCTTATTTTATTCATACCCATTCTGTCTGCTAAAGGTGCGTAAATTTCCATTGTCTCTTTTGCTTTTTTAATGATTTTTTCCTTATCTTTAACAAAATTGATAGTTCTCATATTATGAAGTCTATCTGCTAGCTTAACGAGTAGAACTCTAATATCTTTAGATGTTGCCAATATTAATTTTCTAAAATTTTCTGCTTTAGAGTTGTTAGATGCTTTGTCTTCTAGTGCAGATATTTTAGTTACTCCATCAACTAAGTTTGCAACTTCATCTCCAAATTCTTTTTTAACTGTTTCAAAAGTTACATTAGTATCTTCAATAGTGTCATGTAATAAACCTGTGGTTATGGTTGCGCTATCTAACTTCAAATCTGTTAAAATGTTTGCCACAGCAACCGGATGAATTATGTAAGGTACGCCTTCATCTCTTTTTTGATTCTGATGAGCTTCTAAAGCAAAATTATATGCTTTATTTAATGAGTCTGAATTTAAAAACCTATTGTATGATTTGATTTTATCTATTAATTCATTATTGTTAATCATCAATTAATAATAACACTTTTATTTAATCTTGTAATCTCAATCCTGGAATTTTGGCTTAAATCATTAATTAAAAGATCTATATTTTTCATTAATATTGGATGTTTCCATTTCGGATCTATTTCTTTGATGGGATAAAGGACAAAATTTCTTAAATGGCATCTTGGATGGGGTAAATCGATTATTTTAGAATTTATAATTAAACCTTTAAAATCAATTATATCTATATCACAAGTTCGTGGTTCATTTTTTTTTGATTTCATTCTTCCAAGTTTTTTTTCAATTAATTTAGTTTTTTTTAATAAAGTTAAGTAATCAAAGTTATATTCTGCTATAACTCCTATATTTAAGAATTTAGGAAAATTTTTATTTGGATATGACGGTGTTTCATAGAAATTAGATATCTTTTTAATTTTTACACTTGCATCAACTAATAAATTTAAAACAACAGAAATATTATTAAATCTATTTCCAAAATTAGAATCTAAATTAGATCCAATATTTAAATGTATCATTTGTTATTTTTGCTTAACAATCTAGCTTTTTCTCTGTTCCAATCCCTTGTCTTTTTAACCTGTCTTTTGTCGTAAAGTTTCTTTCCCTTGGCTACAGCAATTTGAACTTTTACTTTACCCTTAACAAAATATAATTTTGTTGGAACTATAGTTAAGCCTTCTTGATTAATTCTGCCAACCAATTTATTAATCTCTCTTCTTTTTAAAAGTAGTTTTCTCTCTCCTTTTGGATCATGATTATTATAGGAAGATTGCCTATAAAGAGGGATATGTGAATTTATTAAAAATATTTCTCCATTATTATCTATGGCATATGAGTCGGCGATACTTCCTTTTCCATCTCTTAAAGATTTTACTTCTGAACCTTTCAAGGCAATTCCTGCCTCTAAGAGTTCAACAAAAAAATAATTAAAACTGGCTTTACGATTCAAACATATAATTTTTTGACCAGGAACTAATTTTTGTTTCATTAAAGTAATTTTGCTACTTTAAGAGCATCAGATATTTTTTTTTTGGTATCTTCTTTCACTTGGACTAATGGTAATCTTACATCAGGTTCACACATTTTTAATAATGAAGCTGCATATTTTACTGGTGAGGGATTGCTTTCTATAAACATAGCTGTATGCAACGGGCTTAATATTTTATTAAGTTCAACAGCCTTACTCATATCTGTTATACAACTTTTTTGAAATTCTGAGCTAATTTTAGGAACTATATTTGCTGTTACACCTATTGCACCTACTCCGCCACGCTTATTAAATTCAAGTGCATTGTCATCATTTCCAGTAAGTTGAATAAATTCTTTACCCATTAATTTTAATTGCTGATCAACTCTGTTTAGGTCTCCTGTCGCATCCTTAACGCCAATAATATTTTTTAATTCATATAACTTTGCCATAGTTTCAACGCTCATATCAATTACTGACCGTGAGGGAATATTGTAAATTACAATCGGAATACCTACATTATCATTTATTTTTTTATAATGCTGGTACAAACCTTCTTGAGTAGGTTTGTTGTAATAAGGAGTAACTAATAGTAAAGCATCTGAACCTGCTTTTTCTGCAAATTTAGAAAGTTCAATTGCTTCATCGGTAGAATTAGAACCTGTTCCAGCTATAACAGGTATTTTTCCTTTGCAATTTTTAACTGCTATTTCAATAATTTTTTTATGTTCATTATGAGATAAAGTTGGAGACTCACCGGTTGTTCCACCAGGAACAACTCCATTTGTTCCATTTTCAATGTGATAATGAATTAATTTGCTATAATTTTCTTCATCAAGGTTATCATTTTTAAATGGTGTAATTAAAGCTACGATTGATCCTTTAAGCATAAAACAATATAAGATAGTTATTTTAAACTTATGCTTTATAAATTAATTAGTCTAGTAATTTTATTATTTTTTTCAATTATTAGTAACACTTATTCAGAAAATGAATTCCTTTTTCCTGTTAAAAAACCTTCTATTTTTAAAAAAAATGAGAATAAAATTAGTAATAATGTAAATAAAAGTTTGCCTTTACCAAAACCAATAATTAAAAAAGAAGAAGAAATAATCACTCAAGAGACTAAAAATCAAAAAATTCCAATAGAACCAAAAAAAATTTCTCCATCAAAAAAAATAGAAATTACTAAGTCAGTTTTTGTATACCCGCAAAAAAAACCAGTTACTTATAAAATATCTTCAAAAGAAATTGAAAAATCATCAATTCTTAATGAAAAAGATTTTCAAAGAGCAAAGGAAACGATAAAATTTGTTAAAGCTCGTAAATGGAACAGTGCTTTAAAAAGCGCAGAAAAAGTTAAAAATAGGGAGTTTAGAAATTTAATAACATGGATGTATTTAAAAACCACTGGAAATGCAGCAACTTTTAGCGATTATAAAAATTTTATTGAGCAACATGAAGACTATCCAAGAATTAATAGAATTAAATATCTTGCAGAACAAAAAATCTATTTAAGAAATAATTCTCCAACCTCAATAATTAACTGGTTTCAAAAAAATCCACCATTAGGTGGCTTAGGTAAAATTAAGTTAGCGGAGGCATATTTAGAACAAGGCAGAATTGATCAAGTTGAAGAACTTGTCAAAGATGGCTGGACTACAGCTGAAATAAGTAAAAATAATTTAGGATATTATAGAGCTAAGTTTAAAAAATTTTTATCTTCTGATGATCATTTAAAACGTGCAGATTATTTAGCTTGGGAAAGAAAATATTGGGATTTAAAAAGAATGTTAAAATTTCTACCTACAGATGAAAGAGCTCTATATAACGCTAGACAAATATTAATGAGCAATTCCTACGGTGTGGACACTGCTATTTCCAAAGTTCCTGCTCACCTTAAGAAAGATCCTGGATTAGAATATGATCGACTTCGATGGAGAAATAGAAGAGGAAGATTAGAAGGGTCTTTAGAAATTCTTTATAAAAATGCAAACAAAACAGAATCTCAAATGGTTAGACCGGATAAATGGTGGGAACAAAGGAAAAGTGTTGCTAGATCTTTAATATACAAAAAAAGATATAAAACAGCTTATAAAATTGCAAGTGAACATTCATTATCTGCTGGTCCCTCTTTTGCTGAAGCAGAATGGTTATCAGGATGGATAGCTTTATCTTTCCTTAACTCACCAGAATATGCAATTAATCATTTTGAAAACTTTTACAATAATGTTGGATATCCAATTAGTTTAGCACGTGGGGCATATTGGTTAGGAGCAACTTATAAAACATTAGGAAATAAGGATCTTGCAAATAGATATTTTAATGACGGTGCTAAATTTCCTATGACATATTATGGCCAGCTATCTTTCAACGAAATAAAACCCGGTGAGAATTTTGAATTAATTGATCAATCAGGATTTGATGAGGAGTACGAAAAAGTATTTAATAAGAATAAACTTATTAATCACGTTATATTGCTTAAAGAATTAAACGCAACTAAGTATGCTAAAGATATAATAAAACATCTAGCCACGTTAAATGTTGAAAAAGGCAGTGAAGTTTTAGCTGCGAGACTATCAACTAAAATGGAGAGATATGACTATGCTATTCAAATTTCTAAACAAGCTTCATATGAAAAAAGATTTTTCAATAAGTATAATTATCCAATTATAAGCACTCCTAAAATGATAAATAAAAAACAAATGCCAAATGCTGAAGTAATTTTAGCTATAATAAGACAAGAAAGTGAGTTTGATAGAAAAGCAAATAGTTGGGCTGGTGCTCGTGGTATGATGCAATTGATGAAATACACTGCCAAACTTGTGGCAAAACAAGCAAAGTTACCTTATAGCATCAGTGGCTTAACTCAAGATCCGGAATACAATATTAAATTAGGATCTTATTATTTCAATTCACTGATGGAAAATTATAATGGCGTATATCCATTCGCTATTGCAGCATATAATGCTGGACCTAATAGAGTAAAAACATGGAGAAAAATTAATGGAGATCCTACCAAAGGCCAGCTGTCATACGTTAATTGGGTAGAGCTTATTAGATTTAAGGAAACAAGAAACTACGTGCAAAGAGTTCTAGAAAATATAAATGTATATAAATACATGCTAAGCAAAGAACCTGTTCAAATTGATAGTTTTTTTAATTAGTTTTTGGCGGAAGAGGAGAGATTCGAACTCTCGGTACGATGTTACTCGTACGGTTAGTTAGCAACCAACTGGTTTCAACCGCTCACCCACTCTTCC
>MDTC01272443.1_pt1 | contig 11998 bp, 7 predicted proteins | sample 811181 | NCBI WGS metagenome assembly MDTC01 (sample SAMN05326644, study PRJNA326480) | marine metagenome | isolation source: seawater | place: Pacific Ocean: North | collected 2011
GCACTCCAGCTTGCCGACATCGCCGCAGTTCAGGTGCTCGAGCGACACGGGGCCGACACGCTCTTTTTTGGCAGCACCGATGGCACCGTCGGCATCGTCGACACCAAAGGACGGGTCCTGCACCGGCAGAAGCTCCACGAAGGACCGGTCACCAGCCTGCTCCGCCTCCACGACTCGATGCTGGTCTCTGGTGGTGCCGACGGCATGCTCCGCAGCTGGGACGCGCGACGGCTCAATCCCCTTGCTGCACGCAGCGACCACACCAACCGCGTGCGGTGCCTCGCGGCTGTCGACGACCAGGTGGTGACCGGAAGCTACGACGGGACTCTGGCCTTGGTAGACCCCCTCGGCGGCCCCGTCCAGGCCCGGTTCGAAGGACACACGAAGCCAGTCGTGGGCGTGGCTTGGACTGGCGCCCACCTGGTCTCGGGCAGCCTCGACGGGACCGTGCGATGCTGGCGCCCCGACGGCACGCTCCTACACACTGTCGAAGCAGACGCAGACGGCATCGTGGGGGTCTGTCACACCCACGGAGCGTACGTGCTCGCCGTGGGCAAGTCCGGCCATGCCACGCTCTGGCGCACCCCGGACCTCCAGCAGGAGGGCCACATCAAGCTGCCCTTGCCGCTCGACGGACTGGGCTGTGCCACCACCACAACGGGCACGGTTTGGGTAGGTATCGGTGACCAACGAGGAGGCATCACGGTCCTCGAAGTCTTGCCGAGCGCTTCAACCAACGAATGACCACGCCAAACAGTTGCCGAAGACCCCCTCGGCGCCATAGTCGGCCTTCCCGGATGCCGACTCGAAGGAGGGCCCATGGGCCGCATGTTCGAAGCCCGAAAGCACACCATCTTCGCCCGCAACGCGCGCATCGCGAAGCAGTTCACCCGCGTGAGCCGTGAGATTGTGATTGCGGTGAAGGCAGGGGGCCCCGAGCCATCGAACAACCCCGCCCTCCGCCGCGCCATCCAAAACGGGCGTGCCGTGAGCATGCCCAAAGACAAGATCAAGGCAGCCATCGAGCGGGCTCTAGGTGGGCAGGGCGAGGACTATCGTGAGATCGTCTACGAAGGGTACGGTCCTTTTGGCATTCCCATGATGGTGGTCACCACCACCGACAACCCCACCCGCACCGTGGCCAATGTGCGGATGCACTTCAAGAAAAACGGCGGGAACCTCGGGAACTCAGGCAGCGTGGCCTTCATGTTCAACCGAATGGGGCTGATCCGCCTCAAGCCCGAAGGAGTCGACCGAGACGATCTCGAGCTCGAGATGATCGACTTTGGACTCGAAGACTTGGTCGATGGGGAAGACGACAACGGGAACCCGCTGCTGGTGCTGCGCTGTGCCTTCAACGACTTTGGTACGCTCCAAGGGGGTGTGGAAGCCCAGGGCATCGAGTCCGTTTCCACCGGCTCGGAGTTCGTGCCCACCACGTTCATGGACCTCGACGAAGAGCAAGAGGCACAGATGCTCAAGCTGGTCGATGCGCTTGAGAGCGACGACGACGTGCAGGAAGTCTTCCACAACGTGCGCTGAGTACCGATGCGCTCAGCGAGAGCGCCATCATACCCGCTGCACCTGAACCGGCTGGTTCGGCGCCATCTCAAGCCGCATGGTCTGCCCCACCGAAACGGGGCCATCGAGCACGGCGCGGGCCAGAGTGAACCGGCCCCCCATGGGACTCGCCACATCGAATCGATCCGCATCTTCCGGCACCACCACCACCACAAACAGCGTGGAGTCGTCCGGCATCGAAGGTGCAGTGCCACACTGCGAAAGACTCACGCGAGCCGCATCGCGCACAGGGTGGTCTTCCGGTGCGAGGGAAAGCGCGAACGAAAACATCCAGGCGGCATCCACGGCATCCCCTCGCCCACGCAGAGCCAGCGTGCCGAGGCCCTGCCAGGCTTGTGCAAGCGCAAGCGCGATGCCCGGGGGGGGCGTGCCGCGTCCGGCCAACCGCCGAGTGAGCTCCGCCCATGTGGTGTGGGCACCGGCGAGCTGTCCGGCCGCCGCCTGCGCAGAGGCCATCGAGAGCAGAGCCCGTACCGAGTGTGGGCCTTGCGGACCCTCCAGCTGTGCTGCCAGCTCGGCCACCTGGGAAAAGACAGCGACCGCTTCGTCTGCCTTCTGGCCAGCGTGGAGAGACTGTCCGAGCGCGAGCAGTGTGGTGATGCGTTCCCGGGTGCTCTCGAAGCGGGCGGAGATGTCGGCGCTGCGTCGAAGGGGCTCCACAGCATCCGCAGGACGCTCCTGTCGGGCCAGAATCACCCCCATACTGTGCAGATCGCGCGCCACTGCCGGGTGCACCGGCCCAAAGAACGCCTCATCGATTTGCAGCGCCTGCTGCACAAACCACAGCGCCTCACCCAGCTGGTTCGCTCGGTCCCGCCCCACAGCGGCCCGGTGCAGCGCGGTGGCCATCTCGGGCATCGCGCCCCCGTCGCGCGCGAGCTCCGCAGCGGCCGCATAGTGGTTCACCGCCGACTCGAAGGCCCCCTGTTGGAGGTGGTGATCGGCTTCCGCCATGATGCGGTCGTATCGAAGGCGACGGGCATCGGTGCTGGACTTCACGACAACTCCATGGGCTGCACGAGGCATACCCTGCGCATGCGCCTCCCGACAAGCCAGCGATGGGGGAATCCGGCCATGTCGTGCACCGTGCGACGCCCTCGCCGTACATTCGGTGGAGCCGCCGTCAACGGTCGCTTAGGATGCGGCGACAGGAGAGCGCCCCATGGCGGACTGGCGGATTGAGCGCGGCGGCAAGACCGTCGTTCAGACCGAGCAACAGCTTCGAGAAGCGCTGCGGAACGGCGCGCTCTCTGGAGCCGAGATGGTCCGCCCACCGGGCGCCACGGGCTGGATTCCCCTGCACACACTCGGCGTCTTCTCCGAAGAAGTCCCAGTCCGACGCGACTCCCGGCGAGCCGTTGATGAAAAGACCGCTCGGGGCTGGGTTGTACACCTGGCGGTCTTCGGAACCATGGTGGTTTACCTTGGACGGGGCTCCATTCCGACTTGGGCTGTGTTCTGGGGGCTGGGCGTGCTCGCACACACCCTGCGAGGACTCCCGGCCACACTGCGTGTGCTGGGGCGTCTGGGCACCGCTCGCTCGGCAAACACACCCGCTGCTTCTTCGTTCCCGGTGGCGGAACCCGCCCCTCCCCTGCCCCATGCACATCCCGCAGTCGAGTCCATCGTCGCCCAGGGGTTGCCTCCAGAGTCCGACTTCCTGACGCAGGTGCGAGAGGCGGTCGACGCGGTGCAAGGGGTCTGGACCCGCAGCGCCAGTGCCCTCGGTCCGCTGCCCGATCTCGACGGACTCAGCCGCGCTGCAGAGCGACTCGAAGCCCGCCACAACTCCCTCTCCGAGCTCCACATCCACGAAGACCGCACCGCGCTCGAAGCGGAGCTCGCCCATGCCTTGAGTCGACAGGAGGCTGCACCCGACGCCCTCACCGCAGGAATCTACGGCGACGAGGCAGCCGCCATCGCAGATCGGCTCACTGCCGTGGATGCCGCCGTGGCGGTTGCCGAACAGTTGGCCGCCCGCAAGCGCACCCTGCTGCACCAGCTTGCCGGCCTGCGGCTCTCCGCTGGCCAGACCGCAGCCACACATGATGGCCCCGAGCCCGCGAGAGTCGCCGAGACTCTGCTCGAAAAGACCCATGCACTGCGGGATGCTCTGCGCGCCTCCGCAGAGGTCGATGAAGCACTCGCTCGCGCCCGACAGGCTGCAGTCTCTCGACGGGCTCGCCCACTGTGAGCCCCTCTCTGAAACCCGGCAACCGAGTGGATCGGTATCGCGTAGAGCTCACACTCGGCGAAGGAGGTCTCGCCACCGTCTATCGCGTAAGACACGAGGTTCTCGGCACTGTCCACGCCCTCAAGGTCTTGCACGTGCACGGAGACCGAATTCGGGAGCGCCTGCTTGCAGAAGGTCGTGCGCAAGCCCAGCTGGCCCATCCCCACATCGCCAGCGTGACGGATGTGCTCGATGTGGGCGGGGCGCCGGCACTGCTGATGGAGTTCGTGGACGGCGGCACACTGGCCGATGTGGTGGCAGACGCACCGCTGCCCCTCGAGGCCACGCTTCGACTGTTCCGCGGTGTGGTCACAGGAGTGGTGGCGGCCCACGAGGCTGGGATTGTCCACCGCGACCTGAAGCCCGACAACATCTTGCTCGCCTTGCCCGATGATGACGCCTGGCACGATGCTGCCCCCGACTGGTCGCGCGTCACCCCAAAGGTCACCGACTTCGGTCTTGCCAAGGTGCTCGACCCGGTCGCGGGAAGCCCCGGCCAGCACACCGAAGCCGGTGTGGCCATGGGTACACCGGCGTTTATGGCTCCAGAACAGATCCGCGATGCCCGAACCGTCGACCACCGTGCCGACATCTTCTCCCTCGGAGCGGTGCTGCACGCCCTGCTCACCGGCCGTTCGCCCTTCGCCGGTGCCGATCGATTCGCCGTTCTGCAAAACGTGGCCACCGGCACCCGCCCTCCGGTCGAGTCCCTCCGCACGGATCTACCCAAAGCGCTGGTTCAGCTGCTCGACCGCTGCCTGCACGTCGACCCGACCATGCGGTTCGCCACCGCCACCACCTTGCTTGATGCCCTCGACCAGCTGCAGCCTGCTCGCATGCTCGAGTCACCGCCGACGGGCCCCCATGAGACGCCCAGCCACCCTGCTCGCGCGCCCTTGTCCGCAGACCGCCTCCCGCCTCCTTCACCCACCCCACCCTCTGCCATGGGGGGGCGCACCGCCACCGTGGCGGGACTTGTGGTGGACCCGTCCGGACGCGGCCACGTGGTCGAGTTGGTGGTCGTGCTCACGCCCGGTGGAAGCGGGGTTCGTACGAGCGGAGATGTAGACCGAGACGCCGACGTGGCAGCCCAGCTCGCGGTGGCCGTTGCTCTCGGACCCGACACCGACGCCTTCGGTGTCCGATGGGCGGCCCGAGGGGTCGGCTTCACCATCCATGGCACATCGCTCGGACTCGCCATCGCGGTGGCCACCCGCGCGGCCTTCATGGGTCGACCGGCGCCGAGCAACTGGGCGTTCACCGGCGGCATCGATCTCGACGGCCGTGTCGTTTCGGTCCATGGCGTGCCGGCAAAAGTCCGCGCCGCCCTGGCAGCCGGCCGCGTACACATCGCCGTCCCTCAGGTCGATCGCGCGGGGCTGTCTGCGGAGCCTGCCACCCTGCACGGGATCGCGCAGTTTGCCGAGCTCGCGGCGCAGCTCTTTCCATCCCGACGTAGGGCCGTGCCATGGCGGTGGGGCCTGCTCGCTCTACCGGCCGCGCTCGCGATCACCGATGCCACGAGCGTGTTCGATACTTGGATCCAACACCCGGTGCTGTCGGCCACCCGTGGTGTGGTGGAGATGGATGACGTCCGCCTGGTTCGCGTGCCCTACAGTCCCACGCTGCAAAAGCGACGGGCAGAATACCCCGACCTCCTGCGCAACCTGAGCCAGGGCGGAGCGACCGGTGTGTTCTTCGACATCGCCCTCAGCTCCGAGTCCCCCCACGACTCGGCCATCGCAAGCGCCATCGAGGAGGCCTCCGCGGCTGGAATGCCGGTCGGAATCCCTGTCCGACTGCAGCACGAGCAACCGGTCCTCCCAGGAAGCGTGGCCATCCGGGACGCCGCCACGCTCGGTATCGTCGAAGCGCGCCAAGATGCGGTCTTCCTTCAGGTGCGCTCCCTGCCCACTCGTCTCCAGGATCTGGAGGGCAACACCTGGTGGCATCTTGCCGTCTGGTCGGCCGCTGCCCATGTACACGCCCGCACACCGCCCTCTCTCGTGAAGCAGGAGCTGCGCGTGGGCCCGTTGCGCAACCCCACCTTTGCCGAGGAGCTGGTCTTGCCACCGCTCGGCCCCGTCGAGTCCATCGACATCGAAGACGTGTCCGAAGCGGCTGCCGCCGGCCGCTTCGACGGCAAGTCGGTGGTGGTAGGAGTGGTGGGCGCACCCAACGACAGCCACCGGCTGCCGTCCGGCGTTCGCTCCGGCGCAGAGATCGAGGCTGGCGCGGTGCAGGTACTGATCCGGCAGGCGGGCGTGGCGCGTCTCGCACCCGAATGGGACGCTCTCTTTGCCACCCTGCTCGGCATCGGAACCGTCTTGCTCGGGCAGCTCACCCGACCCCGGATCTGGGTGGCTGCCCTTGTTCCCGTTGCGGGAAGCGCCGTGTTTGTGGCCTTGGCTTCGGCGAATCAGGTCTTGGCCCCCGGCCCAGCGATTGTGGCAGTTTTGATGGCGCTTTTGGTGCTTCGTCGACCCCATCGGCGAGCCCCCGGAGGCGCTGCTTCCCCACACATCGCTCGGCAAAAGCAGTAACAATGCACACCACCCCCCCTTGAACCGAGACACCCCACCGGTTGGAGACTGCGCGTGCCCCGTTGCTGCACCCTCATCACCTTGATCTGCGCGCTGTACTGCAGCAGCGCAGCCGTGATGTGGCCCAGTCGCGCAGCAGCGGAGACTCCTCCCTCAACCCCCGTGTTCGTGGTGGAGGGCGTGGCCATTCCGGGATTCGGGGGCGAAATGTCGGCACTGCCCGACGGTCGCACCACCACGGCGGCTCGGGTCTTCAACGATGCATTTCCCGAAGGCGCTCCACTGGGCATCGGCACGGTCCTGGTGCCCGGCGACCGGATCCTGTGCACCCGCGCACGCGTCGTGATCCGTCGGGGCGACGATGAATACATCCACGTCCACGAAGGGGGAGAAGTGACCCTCACCGCCGAGCGCTCCATCGTGCAGTCCCTCGGCGAGGTCTACTACCGGGTCCGCGATGCGTTCCGCGTGGAGTACGGCTCCATCGAGACCACTGTGGAAGGCACCCGCTTCCTGGTGGTGGGTGGGGAGGCCGGAGACGCCACGGTCTCCGTCGACGAAGGAATCGTCACCGTTCGGACTCCTGCAGGGGCACAGGCTGTCGCCGCAGGCCAGACCCTCCTCGCCACGCCCACGGCGGCCCCCCCGGTGCCGTCCAAGTGGTCCTCCCGCGCCCAAGGCCAGGCCCTCTCCAAGACCGTGGGCATGGGTCGTCCCCGTGTGCTGCTCGGTGCGCTGGCTCAGGGGTCCCTCACCGGCTCGAGCGCCGACACACTCTCGAGTGTGGGGGCCTTGCAGGTGCGTCCCCTCGCCTCGATCCGGGTGGCAGGGCCTGTGCGCGTGCTGCTGGAGCCAGGAGTGGCGGTCGGTTCCCATACCCTGCAAGTGCCGGTCAATGCCGGCATGGAGCTGATGGTCGCCCGGTTTGCCTTCGGGGCAACGGCCGCCGTCACACGCGAGCGCCGTACTGCCGACTGCGGTGCCGAGCAGGAGCTGCTGCACCTGAGCGGTGCTGGACATGCCCGAGCAGCCCTCCCCCTCGGTCGCCACCTGCAGCTCCTCGGTGCAGCGCGTGTTGGTCGGTCCACGGTCTGGAGCGGTGAGCTCGGGGCGGGGGTCGGATGGGTATTTTGATGCGCGCGTTGGGATTTCTGGTGCTTGCCACCTCGACCGGCTGCACCCTCGTGTTGTCGGAGACCCCCTGCGATACCGTGGCGCCTCCGGGCGCATCTGACCCCAGCGACACAGCAGTCGACAGCGGCCCCGCAGGCGACACCAACGACACGGGCGACACCGGCGCGCCTCTCTCCCGCACCGCGCAAGCGCTCGTTGCCGGTGGACACCACACCTGCGCCGTCGACCTTTCTGGAGCCGTCGACTGCTGGGGACTCGACGGGGAGAGTGAGACCACGGCCGCACCGGCCGCACTGATCGATCCAACCCACCTGAGCGCTGGCTACCGCTTCACCTGCGCTCTGGCTGGTGCAGATCCATCCACTCCAACCTGCTGGGGAGACGAAAGCAGCGGACAGTCCTCTCCCACAGGCAACTTCCTCGGTCCGCTGGCCGCAGGGGGGGCACATGCCTGCGCCCTGGCCGAGACGGGCGGCGTGGCCTGTTGGGGACGCGACATCGAAGGACAGACCAGACCGCCCGAGGTTGTGCGCGCGTCTGAATCTCTGCATCTGCTCGCCTCGGGCTGGCTCTTCTCCTGCGCCCAGAGCACAGCCGACAGCGCGCCCGTGTGCTGGGGCTACGACGACTCAGGCCAGGTTTCCACAGTGCCCGCAGGCCCACTCGATGCGATGGCACTCGGTCAGGGCTTCGGCGTCGGGATCGACCGCACCACCGGCCAGTCCGTGTGCTGGGGTCACAGCGACATCTGCGCTCGCGTTCTTTCTGAGGGCGATGAGCCTTGGGCACAGGTCGTGGCCGGGCTCGACTTCGCCTGCAATCGGTCGGAGACTGGACAAGTGACCTGCTGGGGAACCAATGCCAACGGCGTATTGACCGATGTTCCCGCTACGCCATTTCGCAGCATCACCGCCGGACCCGGCGGGCGACACGTCTGTGGCATCCTCGACGACGGAACCGATCAAGTCACCTGCTGGGGTCTCGACGCATCCGGCCAGGCCACGCCCTGAAGCCGCCTTCCCGGTCCCGGGAAGAACCTCAGGCGTACCAGCCCATCGGAAGTGCTCCTTCATCGGCCGGTGAGCCCGACATCAGCCGGGTGTGTACTTCGCCGGGCAGTGGGAACCACCGAAGCTTTTCATAGCGCTCGTTGAGCTGCACCAGCTGCGGCGTGCTCGCAGATGGCGTGGACAAAAGAATGTCCCGTCCTTCCTGGAGATGCTCTGTCAGGATGTCTTCAGACTCGGTGACCACCCGACGCGAAAAGCGCAGCCGCCCAGCACGGTATTGCACATCGGTGAGGCGTCGCACCGGCGGCGCTTGCCAGTTCTTGTGGCGCCAGGTCCCCGACGCCGGGTCGAGCCGGTACTGCGGCAGGAGCCTCCAGCCATGTTCCGCCACAAGCTCCACGGCATCGAGCAGGTAGTTGAAGACCCGCTCAGTGATGAAGTAGTTGAAGTTCATGCGCACCCAGCCAGGCTTCACACCATTGCAGCCTCGCATGACCTCCTGCTCGAACTCCTGGCTCATCGTGAGATCGATGCCGAGCAAGCGGTGGCCGTACGGCCCCGCACAAGAGCACCCCCCTCGTGACTGGATCCCAAAGAGATCGTTGAGCAGCGCGACCACGAAGTTGTGGTGCAGGTACCGGCCCCGGTGGCGAATCAGGAAGCTCACGATGCTGAGGCGCCACGCATCCGGATTGCCCAGCAGTCTCATGTTTTCGTGCTTGCCCCAGCGATCGATGGCCCGCCGGATGAATGCATGCTCACGCTGCCGAATCACCATCGGCCCCACAGCGTCTTTGAGCTGGAACACGAGACCTGCGCGAATGGAGCCCACGATGTCGGGCGTGCCCCCTTCCTCGCGATGGATCGGGCAGTTCATGTAGCGATGCTCTTCGGGGTTCACAAAGTCCACCGTGCCGCCACCAGGAGCATCGGGAACACGGTTCGTGAACAAGTGCCGCTTCGCCACAAGGATCCCAGGGGTGCCCGGACCACCAATGAACTTGTGGGGGGAGACGAAGATGGCGTCTTTGTAGGCAAGATGGCCGTCTGGGACATCCGTCTTCATGTTCATCTCGATCTTCACATACGGTCCAGCTGCCGCAAAGTCCCAGAACGACAGCGCCCCATGCTTGTGCAACAGAATGGCGGTCTCGGCGGTCTTGGAGCCGATGCCCGTGACGTTGCTCGCCGCAGAGAAGGATCCAATCTTGAGCGGACGGTCTGCGTGCTTGATAAGCTCGGCCTCAAGCTGCTCAAGATCTGCTTGTCCATCGGCGTTTTCATCAATCACCACCACGTCTGCAAGCGACTCACGCCAGGGCAGCTCGTTGCTGTGGTGTTCATAGGGGCCAATGAAGACCACCGGGCGCCGCTCTGCAGGTACATGTGCCGACAGGTCGTACTCGTCGTCGAGATTGGCCGGAATGCGAATGTTGAGCACCCCGAGAATCTTGTTGATGGCTGATGTGGCGCCACTGCCCGTGAAGATGACCACATCTTCGTCAGATCCGCCCACAGCTTCGTGGATGATCTGACGGGCGTCCTCGCGGTACGCCGTGGTCTGTCGACCGGTTCCACTCGTTTCGGTGTGCGTGTTGGCATACAGCGGCAGGACCTCATCGCGGATGTAGTCCTCGATGAAGGAGAGACTGCGCCCCGATGCGGTGTAGTCGGCGTAGGTGACCCGACGAGGCCCGAAAGGTCCATCTATGACGCGGTCGTCGCCGATGATGGCGCCTCGAATGGTCTCGAGGAGCCGGTCGGTGCTGGCGGAGTCGACGAAGGGAGCGCTGTTGTTCGACACGCATGTCTCCGGGGATATGATCCACCGTACACTCAGGTGCGCGCCGTTGACAGCCCCTCAATGTGCCAATCTCGCGCCCAACCTACAGGCGCTGCCCGGCGTCTCCGAGTCGGGCTGCCATCCCCTGCCATCCATCGGCCGAGACGCTGCCACCGCGCTCCATCTGCGCCAACACATCGAGCGCAGCGTCGATGCGGGAATCGTGCGGTTGGCCAGACAACCAGTCTGCCGCCTTTGCCACCACTCGACGGCGCACCCCTCGCCGTCGGGTGTGGCCCGCACGCACCAGTATCAGCATCGATACGATGGTCTCGACAAGGTCTTCCCCAAAGCTGCCATCCGCGGACTGGCGGCGAGCAATGGCGCCGGGAGCATCCGAAGCGGGAGCATCCGCAGAAGACGCAACGGGCGCCTGTTCCTGCACAAGTACAGGCGATCGATCGGGGCGTATCGCCCCATGCGTCTCTCGGTCGCGCGCAGCCTTCTTCGGTGCGATGGCCTTGCGCAACGCTCCAAGAAGACCCGACGCCTCCGAGGGAGCTTCCGGGGCATCGACTGCCGGAGACCGATCCTCGGCCTGCATCAAGGGGGCACTTCGTGGCGGAGGGGCGCCGACCATCATCGCCACCGGCATGGCAGAGCTGCGGGCGAAGAAGGCCGGTGCCGCAGCCGCAGCCAACGCCGGAAACGGCAGGCCCGACGGTGCGCTGTGCGCTGGCGCTTCCATCGGCTGCACCACCTCGACCGGCCGACCGTCCAGCATGGCCGACGAATCCACCGCCACAAATGCAGTGCACCGGGATGCAACCCCATACTCAAGGGCCACCCGAAGGATTTCAGGGCGCAGTGCATCCTCTTCGAAGGGCTTCACGATCAGGCGGTCCTCCAGCGAAGCCACCCGTGCACGTGCCCATGCCGAGCCCAGCGGAAACGGCGCCGGCTGCACCGCCACCGCAACCGACCAGCTCCCGCTGCTGGATGTGCCGGTCACCGCGACTGTGGGGGGACCTCCCTCCAACAGGATGGTGGCTGGACGACCGAGAAAGAGAGCCGGCAGTGGTGACCGCGCTGGCGTGGCCCCCGCGATGGTGATTCCCTCGACCAGCGGCGTGCCAAAGCGTGCTTCGAGGCGGGCCACCACGGCTTCGATGTCGGCCGTGGGCTCCGTGAGCTCGCAGACCCCGCCGCCAATACGCGCCATCCTCCGTAGAAGTGCACTGTTCACCGCAGTGTCGATCCCCAGAGGAAAGACCCGCGCTGCGCCCCGACGCTGCCAGAGCAGCTGCATCAGCCGTTCCTCGTCTGTGGACTGCCCGTCGGTCACGAACAAGACGGTGCGCTGTCGCCCTTTCGGTGTGCGCTCGACCGTGAGGGCTCGCTCCAGCGCCGGTGCCATCACGGTGCCCCCTCGAGCATGAAGCTGATCCACCCACCGGTCGGCCCTCGCGAGGCACCCATCGTCAACCGGGAGAAATTGGTCTTCGAGCATTTCCACACGGTTGTCGAACGCGATGATCAAGAAGCGGTCTTGCGGCAAGAGACCATGCAGAGCGGTCTTGAGCGCCAGCTTCGCTGCCTCCATCTTCGGTCCGGCCATCGACCCCGAGATGTCGACCACGAAGACCGCATCTCGCGGTAGCGAAGGCGGCAGCGCATCGGCAGGCGGCTCCAACACCAGCAGAGTGTGCTCCCC
>MDTC01244368.1_pt1 | contig 11997 bp, 13 predicted proteins | sample 811181 | NCBI WGS metagenome assembly MDTC01 (sample SAMN05326644, study PRJNA326480) | marine metagenome | isolation source: seawater | place: Pacific Ocean: North | collected 2011
CAAGAAGAAAGCCAAGACGATCAATGCTGATCGCTCCGGCACAAACATCGAAGCTGATGGTGAGTCCAAAGGGTTGTCCAAGTCGGATATCAATCGTACTCGCCATCTTATTCTTATCGCTATGAACCAAACTGGTCTCAACAACATCTTCAAGATGGTTTCTGAGTCTTATCACGGAGACTATTACTATCGTAAGCCACGTATGGACTATGATCTTCTGGCTAAATACAGCGAGGGTGTTATTGCTATGTCGGCTTGTCTCGGAGGCGTGTATGCCGGATGCTACTGGCAGAACCGTGAAGAAGGTTCAGAAGCTGTTTTGAATTGTATGAGAGAGCAAACACAAAAGATGCAAGATGTCTTTGGTGATCGCTGGTATGGCGAGTTGCAATGGAATGGAGTTCCAGAACAACATGAACTAAACAAATACATTATTCAGATTGCTGATGAGTTTGATCTTAAACTGGTATCAACTGCTGACTCTCACTATCCCGATCCTGATGCTTGGAAGGACCGAGAACTATACAAGCGTCTTGGTTGGCTTGGTCGTGGTAAACCTGAATGGCTAGATATGAACATACCATCAGATGTGCAAGAACTAGAATACGAACTTTACCCTAAGAATGGCGATGAAATGTGGCAAGCATATCAACAATACTCAGAAGAGTGCGAGGTTGAGTATGACGATGACCTTGTGCGCAACTCTATTGAAGAGTCCTATCGTATTGCTTTCGAGCGGTGTGAGGACTTTATGCCTGATACAACTGTTCGTCTCCCTGACTTTGTTGTGCCTGCTGGCTATGACGAAGACGGGTACCTCAAACGTCTTTCTTCCGAAGGTCTATTCTCTCTTCTTAAGAGAAAGGGCCTAACGCAGAAGCAAGGCAAGTCTAAGTCTCTTATTCATGAATACGAACAAAGACTCAACCATGAACTATCTGTTATTGCAGACCGTGGTTTCTCAAAATACTTTCTCACAATGAAAGCTATCTCGGATAAAACAAATGAAGTACAACTATCGGGACCTGGTAGAGGTTCTGCGGCTGGTTCTCTTGTCGCTTATGCTTTGGGTATTACTCAAATTGATCCAATTAAATATGGTCTTTTATTCTCACGTTTCCTTAGATCAGATGCGACTGATTATCCTGATATTGATTATGATGTTTCCGATCCTATGGTTCTTAAGGACATTTTAATCGATGAATGGGGAGACTCAACCGTTGTTCCTATTTCTAACTGGAACACTCTACAACTGCGTTCGCTCATCAAGGACATATCAAAGTTCTATGAGATTCCGTTTACGGAGGTGAACGCAGTAACAGGCAAGATGTTGGCCGAAGCAACACCACTGGCTAAGAAGAAACATGGTATCAAAGCTGGTGTGTATACCCCAACATTCGAAGAAGTCATTGAATTCTCTGACTCTCTTCAGAAGTTCTTCAAGAAGTATCCAGACGTACAAAGTCACTGTGAAGCTCTACAAGGCTCTTATAGGTCGTGTTCCCGTCACGCCGGTGGTGTTGTGGTCGGTGAAGGTTTAGACCGTTATATGCCTCTTATATCGTCCAAGGGCGTTAGACAGACTCCTTGGTCCGAAGGTCAGAACGTTCGACAACTTGAACCAATGGGTTTTATCAAGTTTGATATACTTGGCTTGTCTACCCTTCGTATGATTGAAGACTGCATTTCAAAGATCCTTAAGAGATATCATTTCTATGAGAACCCAACCTTTGATGACATTAGGACGTTCTACAATGAAGTCCTTCATCCCGATGTTATTGATCTAAATGACCAACAGGTCTATGATACTATCTTTAGGGATGGTAAGTGGATCGGCATCTTCCAGTTCACAGAGAACGGTGCCCAACGCTTTGCCAAACAAGTTCAACCAAAATCTATTATTGACCTCTCTGCTATCACTTCTATTTATCGCCCCGGCCCTTTGTCGGCTGGTGTTGATAAGTCCTATGTTGAAGCGGCTGAAGACCCATCGAGTGTACGATACCTTCATCCAATCATTGAAGAGGTGACCAAAGAAACCCATGGCTTTCTTATCTTCCAAGAACAGATAGCCATGCTAGCCTATCGTCTTGGTGATAACATCACAATGGACGAGGCTAACTTGCTTCGTAAGATTCTAACCAAGAAAGGAACAGGCAAGGGTTTCGAGGTCAAGGATAAAATCCATTCCAAGTTTATTCGTGGTTGTAAGGGTCACGGCATCTCCGAGCGAGAAGCCGAACGGCTCTGGCAAACCTTTGAATATTTCTCTGGTTATGGTTTCAACAAGTCTCACGCTGTATCTTATTCGATTATATCGTATCAATGTGCACATCTCTGTACTTACTATCAAACTGAGTGGGTTGCTTCGTTCTTGGACAAAGAACCAGAGTCTCGTAAAGAGAAAGCTATCAACTTGGCAAAACAACATGGCTACAAGATAAAACCATTGAACATAAACTATTCAGAAGATACTTGGCGTATCGAAGACGATGAAACCCTCATCGCTCCCTTGACTGGTATCAAAGGTCTTGGTGACTCCGCTTTCGAACAAATACTACAACACCGACCTTTCAGTACGATTGAAGAGATGTTGTTCAATCCTGATGTGAAATATGCGAAGCTCAACAAGAAAGCGTTTGATGTTCTTTGCCGAGCCGGTGCTCTAGATGATCTAATTGATGACAGGTTCACAGGTGACAAACACTTTTGGTCTGCCGTCTGTGTCGATAAACCCAGAACCAAAAAGAAGCTTGATGATAATATCGAGAAGTATCGACCCGAAGGTTCGTTTACTCAAGAAGAAAAGATAGAGCACATCGCTGATCTCACAGGTATCTTTCCTATTTCTATGGTCATGACAGACCATATTCAGAATAGACTAGCGGAGAAGTTTGTTCCGCCTATCTCTGAGTATGATGGAGACTTGCGACTTTGTTGGGGTATTCCAAGAAAGGTAGAGAAGAAGAAGACTCGTAATGGTAAACACTATTTCATGATTACCCTCATCGACTCTAACTCTGTTGAGACAAGAATACGTTGTTGGTCTATCAATCCCGATAAGGATGTGATCTATGCAAACCGACCATACATGTTGAGGCCGAAATACTCTATTGATTGGGGTTTTAGTACTTATGGGAGGGTTGACCAGTCATGGGTTCTTTTAGGATAGGAGAGTTGGTGCGATATGCACTAGCCAACGAACCACTTGGTCTCATTCTCGAACAACGTGATGAGTGGAAGGTTATGAAGATTTTGTGGAACACATGTGATCGACCTATGTGGGTTGAGAGAAAATATGTAAAAAAAATAGTTGACAAAAACTAGAAACGTGTTATAATATCAATACAAAAGGAGGATAGAATGACTATCAAACATAATCACGGTGCTGCTGTGTCTGGCACCAAATCAGAAAAAGAATTACATAAAATTACGAAGTCCGTTGGACTTCCATATTTAAAAGTCAAAAAAGACTTTCAAAGACAAGGCTTAGATGAATGGGGAAGACGATATCACAAACCTCCTCCACATTGGAACCAAAAAACACCAAAAGGCAATCAAAGAAAGTTTATTTCTGATGGCTTTATCCCAGTAACCGAAGATGGAAGAGGTGTTATCATAGAACAAAAACACTCTGATAAGCACGGTACAACAGAAGAAAAAGTATTTTATGATCTGTACAAGTATGAAAATGGTGTCTATGGTGATGAACATGATTTTTGGTATGTGTTTACCGGTGAGGTTGCACATGAAGTTGAGGTATACAAAGAGTTTGAAAAAGCAGTTTTAGAAAAAAACTTGCCAATTAAAGTGATTTGGGGCTTTAACAACTACCGAAAAGAACTACAAAATTTAAAGCACGAAATAAATATCAAAAAAAGATTTATAGTTTATGAAGGAGGTAAATAATGAGTGATGAAAAAAAGAAAATAACAACTTATGGCATTCGCTATCTTGGAAGTAAAAGTAAAATACTTCCGCTGATATTAGAGGTCATAAACGATTTAGATAAAGATGACATGAAGGTCATAGATGTATTTACAGGCACAACAAGGGTCGCTCAAGGCCTCAAACAGGAAGGTTACGATGTTGTCACTAGCGACCTTTCTTGGGCCTCTGAGGTGTATTCTGAGGCGTTTATATGCAATAACGGAGAAGTATCATATCTTCAAGATTACATTGACCAACTAAACTTGGTAACACCAAAAGCAGACTGGTTGACCAATCATTATTGTGACGTTGCAGCCCAAGCAGACTCGACTGTGAATATTAAAGTGTGGACGCCAAAGAATGGTGCAAAAGCAGATGCAATAAGAGAAGAAATAGAGAGTATGGAAATAGAACCATGGGAAAAGTCTTACCTTATTGCATGTCTTATCTTTGCACTTGATAAATTAGATAACACTGTGGGCTTGCAACAAGCTTACCTAAAAGGGTGGAAGTCAGATAGAGTACACAAAGACTTGGTTCTTACAGCTCTACCAGGTATTTTAGGTTTGAAGGGTGAACATATATGTGGAGACGCTTTGAAGGTAACATACCCTGATGCTTCGGTCGCATATCTTGATCCACCATACACAGCAGCAGATTATTCAACATACTATCATATTTGGGACAGTATTGCTCGTTGGGACAAGCCAGAGGTTAGTCTCAAGACCAACAGAAGAATAGACAGAGTAAAGCAAAAAACAAATGAACACTGGGATAAGTCAATGAAAAGCCCTTGGTACTCAAAGAAAACAGCTTTGGAGGCAACCAAACAACTAATAGACAGACTCCCAGTTAGATATTGTGTTTTCTCATATTCTGATGAGGGTCTTATCAAGTATGATGAGATGGAATCATTGTGTAAGGAGTATGAAGACTATAAGTTTCACCAAAAAGAACACGACAGACATGTCATGTCTCGGATTGGTGCTGGTGGCGACCAGGCAGAGAACGCAAAGAAAAAGAAAAATATCGAATACGTCATCGTAATAGACAAAGGAGGTAATGATGTGGAATGATAATAAAGACAATATAGTGATGGTCTCAGAATGGGATGATGACTCAGTGGATAAAGACGAGGCTGGTCACATGATCGACTTCATCAAATCAGTAAAAGCGATTGAGGATGTAATAGCTCCATATAAAGAGCAATTAAAAGAACTCAAGGCAAACTATAAAGATAATGAGTGGTTAGACGCCAAACAACAGCGAATGGCTATCAAGATTCATCGTATGATAAAAGACGATGTTGACATGGATGAGTTTATTGACTTGTTCAATTCTATTAAGCAAGTTGTGCCATCAGGAGGTGAATAATGAATAAAGTTGAATTTTATAAAATAAGAGATACAGATAGAGTCTGGCACTGGATAAATCCACAACATGTTACAAGAGTATACCCATTTATGGGTAACATTGTTGTTAGTCTTGCATGCGGATCTCAGGTCCAATGTCCTGGTGACGGTTACAATTGTGAACATAATATACAACAAATGCTGGATTATTTGACTGATGCTCATCAAAGCGAGGTGGCATAATGGAAGTAACAAATGAAAACCCACAAGAAACCCCCCTGTTAACTCAGGGGGACTTGGCGATAGCAGCTTATGCTTTGTCTGAAGTGTTTAACTCATATCTTGAGAGATACGAAGAGGAAGAATACGGAGACTTAAACAAGGAACAAATGGAGACATCCATGGACAACTTGAGATTAACTTTCATAAAGTTTGACTCTATGTTGAAGGCACTAAACCCAGAACCGGAGGAAGCAGATGCTAGTTAAGGTTAGAAGATTAGACGCAGGAGCTGTCATCCCAAAATATGCAAAACCTGGTGACGCTGGTATGGACCTGTATGCCACTACGCAAAGTTTTGATAAACATGGCAATTATGTTTATGGTACAGGTCTTGCCATAGAGATACCCGAAGGCTATGTGGGACTGTTATTCCCACGCTCTTCAATCTCCAAAACAGCACACTCCTTGAGAAATGCCGTTGGGGTTATTGACTCTGGGTATCGTGGAGAGATAATGATGAAGTATGATATCAACACTCGCAACTTACCAGTTTACACTGTGGGTGATAGGATAGCACAGATCATCATTTTACCTTACCCACAGATAGAATTCGAGGAAGTTGGAGAACTTTCGGATTCCGAACGTGGTTCGGGTGGTTTTGGTTCCACAGGGACTAATTAAGGTATGTCAGAAGTTAAGAAGAAAGTAGTATTTGTAGATACAGATATACGACATGCACAGTTAAGAATTCAGCTTGAACGAGAAAGTCTCACACAGGCTGAGTTCTTCCGTGCTTGTCTTACGGGAATGATTGAGAATGACACAACTTTCATGAATTACATACGCAAATATAAAGATAATAAGAACATCGGTCAGAAACGTTCCGCCAAGGTTTTGGACAAGGAAGACAAAGCATCAGATGATCTTATGAAAAAATTTGGTATAAAAGATGATGAGCTTGAGAATATTTTTGATTTAATTGCCGAAGAACATCCGGATCTATAATACTTTTCCACTTTTAAGTTCTATTTATATTAGATTTAACATTAAGGAGATATAATAATGTCTAAAAAACTTTTATCAGAAGCCCAAGTTCGTAGATTCCAAAGCTTGGCAAGTATCAAACCTCTTCAAGAAATGGGTAACTATGCAATGAAGAGAGATGAGGAAGAGCCAATGGAAGAAGAACTTGTTCAAGAAGAAGAAGTTGAAGAAGGCTATTATAAACGTGATGAGGAACCGATGGAAGAGATGTATCACGATAAAGAAGAGAAGAAAATGGAAGAAGAAATGGAAGACGACGGTGATATCGACGTTGACATGGATGCTGATGGAGACGATGACGTTGAAATCGAAGAAGAAATGGTAGAAAAAGCTGCCATGGCTATGAAAGATCTTCAAGCTCTTGTTGATGCTCTTGGTGGCGAAGCCGCTGAAAAAATGGATATGGATGATGCACCTGAAATGCCAGGCATGGACGCTGCACCTGAAATGGAAAAAGAAGACGACGAAGAAGAGGCAATGCTTGAACTAGCTCTTGAAGGAATCCAATACGAACCTTCACAAAAAGAGATTGTTAAAGAAGTTGCTAAGCGCGTAGCTCGACGTCTTGTAGAAGCAAAGCAAGCCCAGGCAAAATTAAACAAGGCTCTTGGAAAGAAATAATTTGACAAATACACCGCAAGGTGTTATAATACAGAAGGGTGTTCCACATCCTTTTCCTTTTGGAGGCTAAATGGAAATATTACTCTACATCTGCATATTCTTTTGCGGATGGGTATGTCACTCCTTATTCTCCTATGTAATGTCTCTCGGATATTCTGTAATGTTACTTCGGAATCTTCTGAGAGACATTGTCTTTATGATGTCAAAGATGGTTGAAGTTGCTTATCTTGTACACGAAATGAAAATGATTTATATAGACAATATGAATCTTTCAGAAAGAGAAGTAAATAACAACAAAAAACTACACGACATTCAAATGGACAATATGAAAAAAAACATTGTTAGCTCAATCACTAAACACTTTCCAAAGGGTTTTAGCAACCTGGTAGAATTTCACGATTGGGACACAATGATGAAATGGATAGATAAAGAACTAAAAATCAACAAGGAGGCCAAATGAGATTTAGTAAACAATTCACAACACCAAACAAAGATAAGAAGAAAAAGAAGGCAAAGCCTGTTCCTATTCCTATTCAACAAGAAGAGGAAGAGCAGGGTATGACAGAAGAAGAGAAAGAAACCGCCGCTGCCCTAATGGCTGCTCTGGCTGGCGGTGGAGAAGAAGACAGTCTACGTTCCATCCTTATGTATGGTGACGTTAACGAGGACCGCTCAGCTGAGGCGATTGTCGGTATACTCACTCTATCACAGAAAAAACGAAAAGAAGGGCAAGAGCGTCTTGATGATATGAAAATATACATATCAACCTATGGCGGCTCTGCTGATGATATGATGTCTATTTACGATAGTATGAGACTCGCAAAACAAAACTGCGATATCGAGACTATTGGTATGGGTAAAGTAATGTCAGCTGGAACTCTTATACTCGCAGCAGGAACAAAAGGAAAGAGAAAGATTATGAAGAACTGTCGCGTTATGATTCACGCAGTATCTGCTGGTTCTGTTGGGGCTATTCATAATCTTGAAAACGAACTAGAAGAAATACAGGCAATACAAGAGGCTTATATTCGTTGCCTTGTTGCAGAGACAGACCTGACAAAACGACAGTTAAGAAAGATGTTGGATCAAAAGGTTAACATATACCTAACAGCTGAAGAAGCTGTTGAATATGGACTCGCAGATGAGGTGATATAGAATGGACGCAGAGTTTTACAACGAAGCCTCCGCAGCCCGTCTCGGATGGACACCCGACTGGTTCGGGTGTCCTGAATTTGACGAGGAACTGACGAAGGCTATTAAAGCATATCAAAAGAGAGCAGGTGTGAAAGCCGATGGTCTTTGTGGGCCTGGTACATACAGACTTATATGGACAGACCGTGAGGGTTCACTAGAGTATCTTCATGAAAGTGTGCCTGAGCACAAGAACACCAGCATCATCTATAACAACGATTACTTTGATATTGACTGGCCAAAGGTCGTTCTTCCATTTATGCAAGGAGGAATGAAGTTGACCAAGGGTTACAAGAAAGTGGTCGAGAAGAGAGAGATAAAGAACTTTGTATGCCATTGGGACGTCTGTCTCAACTCAAAGTCAACCTTCAGAGTCTTACAGAACCGTGGACTCTCAGTTCACTTCCTCATAGACAACGACGGAACCATCTACCAACCACTTGACATGAATCATATCGGATACCATGCAGGCTCTTCCAAGTGGAATGCAGCATCTGTTGGTGTCGAGATAGCAAACGCATACTATCCTAAACACCAGTCATGGTATGTTAAGCACGGCTTTGGAGAGAGACCGGTGTGGGATAAGGCGAAGGTTCATGGCAAGACTCTAAAGCCATTTTTGGGCTTTTATGACGTACAACTGGAAGCCCTCAAGGCTTTGATGAAAGCTGTTAATGTCGCTGCTGGAGTTCCTTTAAAGACACCAGCAACCGATACAACATATAGAACGGCAGTCAATGGAACTTATCGTGGGTTTATCTCGCACTTCCATTTGAAAAAAACCAAGATCGATTGTGCAGGATTGAATATCCAAGAACTAATTAATGCAATAGAATAGGAGTTTCATAAATGAAATTAGATGAAAAAGCAATAGATAAGTTTATTGAAGAGACACTGAAAGAGGTAATAAATGTTAATATTTTACCCAGTGCCTTGACCAATGCTGGCAAAAATAGATACTCTAGTGTTGAACCAAATGTGAAAAGCCTCGCAAAAAACGATGGAAAAGACACAGATATCACCCCTATTGATATACAAAAAGCCCTGACAGATGATGATAAAGATGAAATTGGTGCAATAAACTTCCTTAGAAAAAGCATATCAGGAAACGCCGCCGGAAAACCCAAGCAAGCATTTACTGCTGATATAGAAACAGCGGTTTCAAGCGTTGCAAAAGCGCAACGTGATAGTGTAGACTACAAAAGCACGGGAAAATCAAGGATAAAAGCCGCAACTGATGATGAACAGTTGTTCCAGTTTGACATTACAAATGCTAAAATGCAAACTGGAGCTCCTGCGATGTCACCAGCATTAAAAAATGTTTTTGATTTCTTGCAGTTACAGGATGAAACTCTGTTTGGAAGAATAAAAAAACTATCAGAATTTTCTGATAATTTACTACAAGCATCCAAAGACAATGATGCTGCAAAAGATTACTTAGAAAAATTGGGGCTCTTAAAGTTCACACAATTTGCAATGGCGATGGATTATCTAAACACGATTGTAAAAAACTTAGATGCAGGAACTGGGGCCTACTTTTTTGAAACCTTTTTAGCAGCACTCGCTGGTGGTAATGTAGCCGGTAAAGAAAAAACAGGCTCAGGTGGACAAGGTGGCGCGGATTTTACATTTGGTAACAACCCTAATGCTAGAGGTTCGGCAAAATATCTAAAGACAAGCACAAAATCATCACAATCTCCGAAAGGCTTTGAGAGACAAGAGTTTGTCCACTATGTAGTTGCGAGAAAAGTTCTGGATTCTGGTGATAAAGCAGAAAAGGCTAGCAGCCTTGATGTTGACCAGATTCTTGGGTTTAATATTTACTACACAATACTACAAGTAGTAAAGCCGAAAACTGTTTTTCAACTTTACAGTTTGGATGGTTCCAACGAGCCGAAAAAAATTGGTGAGACAATATACAGAGAGGAGGGGTCAAGTGATGCAATACCTACGCAAACTGGAACCGACGGTTTTCTTTCTGAACTAAAAATAGTATCCATGAAGGGAGAACAATTCAAAAAAGTGCTTGAAACTGCTGTTGGTAATTTAGAATCAAACTTTGGAAATGCATTTAAAAAATTCAAAAACGCTTTTGATACTGTTGCTAGTGCAAAAGAATCTATTGGTTCTTATGCTTCAACAGGAAAGCAACAAGCTGGAAACGACGCAATAGAAAAATTATTATTATATCAAAAAGCTATGAAAACATTGTTCACAGATTTTGATCAATTGAAGAAAGGTGGATATGAAGAACCAGCAGGTGAAAAAGTTAAAAAACTAGGAGAATCCAAACTATCGGATCTCGATAAACTAATTCTTGAAGTTTTAAAAGAAAATACTTGACAAATAGACCCAAAGCGGTTATAATATATATATAAGTTTAACATGGAGGCCAAATGAATAAGACTTATTCTAACGGTAGTGCTTTGTCCGAAGCTCTACTAAAAGGTATCGACACTCTTGCTGATAACGTAGCAAGCACTCTCGGTCCCAAAGGACGAAACGTGATTCTATATCACAAAGAACAGAACACTCCTGTCGTAACAAAAGATGGAGTGACCATCGCCAAGTTCATTGAGCTTGATGACCCCGTTGAAAATGTTGGAGCACAGATTGTAAAGCAAGCAGCCGAACAATCAGCCAACACAGCAGGAGATGGAACGACAACAACCACCGTTCTTGCAAGAGCTATGATCAGAGAAGCTCAAAGGTATATTGTAAGCGGTGTCTCTCCGATTGAAATAAAGAGAGGAATGGATATGGCATGTCAACAGATCGTTGAAACCCTGAAGGAGTCTGCTCGACAGATAAGATCAGAAGAAGACATCAAAGACATTGCAACCATATCAGCAAACAATGATGAATCTATTGGAACACTCATCTCCACAGCCGTTGATAAAGCGGGTAAGGATGGCTCTGTGCTCATTGAAGAAGCGAGGTCTATGAAAACCACACTAGAACTCATAGAAGGCTTTAGAATGGACACTGGGTTCCTTGCAAGCTCATTTATAACGAATGAAAGAACAGGTACTGTGGAGTATGATAACCCTCTTATTCTTGTGACAGATGATAAGGTGGAACATGTAGAACAGATTTATCCAACTTTGGAATTAGCAGCAAGGGAATCCCGTCCTCTTGTTTTGGTGGCCTCCGAAGTGGAGGGTCAAGCTCTTGCTGCCCTTATTATGAATAGCGTTAGGGGTACGATGAAAGTCTGTGCCGTTAAAGCACCGAGATATGGCGAGGAGCGGAGGAAGATCCTCCGTGACCTCTGCCTATCCATCGGAGCCACTTTTATTACTAGGGAAGATGGACTTCAATTGAAGGACATACAACTTGGCCACTTTGGCCAATCTAAGTCAGTCTCCGTAGGAAAACTATGGACAACAATTGTAGGAGGTAAAGGCGACTATGATGGTATCGATAAACAAATCGAGGCTCTTAAGGCCGAGATATCGCAAACCGAAAACATTAAAGAATGCGAACGAATCCAAGAAAGGATAACAAGACTCGCCTCCGGTGTGGCAGTTATTCGTGTCGGTGCAGCAACTGAGATCGAAATGATTGAGAAGAAGCATCGCATTGAAGACGCACTGGAGGCGGTTCGATCCGCTCAGGAGATGGGAGTCATTGCAGG
>MDTC01001486.1_pt1 | contig 11996 bp, 14 predicted proteins | sample 811181 | NCBI WGS metagenome assembly MDTC01 (sample SAMN05326644, study PRJNA326480) | marine metagenome | isolation source: seawater | place: Pacific Ocean: North | collected 2011
CCACCAGCAGCGGTGATAGTAACCGAGTCGGCGGAAGCGTCAGTGGTAAGTGTGACGTTAGTTCCACCAACTAGAGTAAGCGTGTCGGTAGCAGCGTCGGCAACAACGTTATCTTGCCCGGAAACGGCTACGTTCTTGAAAGCGACAGTCGCCCCACCGCTTGCCTGTGCAGCGATGGCAGTCTCAGCCGCATCGGTTATGTGTTCTGTGCCTATGATATTTTGTAGTTTACGATTTATTGGCATAGTATCACAGGCCAGCCATATCATACGCAAGCCAAGCGGTTTGCGCTTCTTTGGGTGTTGAGTAGTTCGTTGGTAAGTTTCTTAGGAAAGTTCGGTAGTTTTTCTGTGCATCAGTAATAGTCCTGTCTGACATAGCCCACCAATCAGTTTCAGACAACTCTCTATCCCTTTCCTCTCTAATTTCTTCCCAAGTGATAGGACGTTCTGTTTTTATCTGATTTCCTTCGCTATCCACAAAGTAAGTGTCACGATTTATTCTATTGTTTGACGCTCTCATTCTTAAGCCTCCACAAGTATCACCATCGGCGCACGATACAATTCAGCAAGATTGGTATCTTGGGGAATAGTTGCCGGTAAAGAGTTATTAGTTCCGAGAAATATAGCAATAGCACACCTATTGATGTCGCTGCCTATTTTCATAGTAGTTCCGGCACTACCAACAGTTCTAACAGAAGTATTGGTACCGTTTGTTGTGTTTGTTACACCTATGTAGTATCTAGTGTTGGCACTTAGAGTTATGTTGCCTCCGGGTATGGAAGCAGTAAAGATATTACCTGCGCCGGGTGCGGAAAAAGATGCAGCCGTGTGCATTCTTGTTGCTGGTAGGAGATTTGCATTTGATGAATACAAAGCGACTTCAAATGGGCCACTTGCGCTGGCGACATGCACTCCTATTTCTGAAACCGTAATATCATTTAGAAAAAGAACAGGGCTAAATATAATGTCATCTGATATTGTCTGACTACTGAAACTTGTTTGGTGCATCGAGAACGGAGGCAACGTGTTTGGGTAAATATATTTCCTGTCAGCGTGTATGCTTGACATATCCCCAAATTGTTCGTAAGTACCGCCGCCGCCAGCAGCCCAAGAAACCGCAGCACCGCTTCCACCCGATGTCAAAACCTGACCGGATGTGCCAGCAGCGGAACCACCAACTAGAACTTCACCTGCTGAACCTATGCTAAGTCTCTCACTACCTCCGGTGATGAAACCAAGTTTGTCTGCATCACTTCTTCTAATGCCGGTATCGCTGTCACCCTCAAAGTGTATTCCGGGTTCACCGTTGCTTCCTGTGCCGACTCTCAATCTCGATAGTCTCGTATCACCGTTCACATACAGGAAGAAAGCGGCGTGTGTTGTGCTTGCGGAAGTGCCTCCTATCACTGTCTTTCCAGCATTATCTATTTTGAATATAGTAGTATCAGATGCTTGGTCGTGAGCCTCAAGAACGTTACCTGTCCCTGCTTGCTCTATTTTGAAAAGAGAGGTGTCGCTGGTGTCTGATATGAGGAACTGCTCGGAACCGTCTGTGTCTGTGTAAGTGTAGCCGGTAGTCCCACCTGCTGCTGCTATGGTAAGCGTGTCTGTCCCTGCGTTTGTCGTAAGTGTGATATTGGAACCAGCAGCGATATTAAGGGTGTCTGTCGCGGCGTCTGCCACGATGTTGTCCTGACCTGAGACAGCGACATTTTTGAAGGCGACGGTTGCGCCGCCGGAGGCTTGGGCCGCTATTGCCGTTTCCGCAGCGTCGGTGATATGCTCTGTGCCGATGATGTTTTGCAACTTACGATTGATAGGCATGAAACGCTTTTATGACTAATGACTGATAAATGTTATCGCTTGTGATATTTGAACCAGTCTAAAATAAGGGAAATAAAAAATACAACGAACCAAAGACTACAATAAATCCTCGGTGTCATCCCATAACCTCGTATGCTCAAGAACCTTGGCCCATAGAAACAAGCCAAAACCTATCCACAGGAAACAGCAGATGGAAGAAAGGAGGTAAAAGATTGAATCAATCAAAGTCCTCGCCTACGAAGCCACATATCGAGCAAAGTTGCAACGAACAGAAAGAACACAGGGATGAAGAAGAATTCATAACTCACTTCTTCCCCCCACTCTTGGTCGTTACAAACTCGTCCATCTTCAGTTCGTGGGACTTCTGCATCTTCTCCATCTCAAGTTCGTGGTTGATGCGTGCCAACTCAAGAACTCTAACGTGGTCCTTCTCCGCATCTGTGGATGCGACATCGGATGCGAGTTGGTCGGGTAGGATGTTAATCTTGGCAGATTCCTTGCCCTTGAACAAGTCGAGGACCGAGGTTATCATGAGAAGTGCGGGACCGCCGAGAAGACCGATGACGGTGAGTTGTGAATCTGTGATTTCTCTCTCTTCAACGATGCTGAAGTACGATGCTGTAGCGGCTATAGTCACCCAAGATATAACGACGCCTAAACCGAAAATCAACATCAGTTTGTCGTTGGGGCCTGAATGATTACCACGTGCCATGTCCACACCAGTCTTCTTGCGTCTTATTAACATTTCACCCATTAAAATTAAAGTTAGGCTTAAAGCAAGTCCGTAGAACCCGAAGAACAGCACATCGCCCCAAAACGTGCTGGTAGTGCCTATATCAGTTGCCATCTGCTGCACCCGGCTGTGAATTCTCTCTTGGTAGTTCGCCTACTCTTCCGCCTGCTGGTGCGTCTTTTCTGATGTCTCCATCACGTCCAATCTTCGGCAAATTCAGGACATCCAAAGACTGATTTAGTGTGAGGACGCCCGCGTTGTAGCCTAGAACAACACGCTGCATGATGTTGAGGGGCGTTTCCGAGTCCATAGCGTCGAACTTGATTGTGGGTAGGTCCTGCTTGCGGTAGGAGATGTTCAGGAGGTCGAGGTGAACCATGAACAACTTGGCAGCGGCGTCAGCGAGTATTCGGTGCATCCTGCTGATAGCACCAACGGCCCACAGGTTCGCGTTGTAGGTCGCCGCGAAAGTGGACCCTCGCTCTTGCCCGGCAGCCACACGGGGAACCTGTAGAACGGCTGCTATGTCGGCGTTTATGGTGTCGAGGAAGTCCGTGTTGTTGGGAACCGAGTTGCCCACATCGACGTGATGCAGTTGAACGTAGTGGGGGAGAACTGGTATTTGGTCGCCCCGCAGTCCCTCAAACAGCGTAATAACCTCGTCCATGATGTGCTGAAGCCTCTCAGCCTGCTCAGCGGGGTCTTGGATGTGGTCGATGGCCGACTTGTCGATGGTGATGAACTGCTTCGTCATCGAGTCCTCAAGGCTCACGCGGTTGTTCATGCTGTTGTACTTCATGCGTATGGGCTGCTTGAGCGCGGTGAATCGGGACGCCCCCCACACACCGTATGTCTTGCGTAGTTTATCGTCGGTGAACCAGTTGGAGCGGTAGTCAATCTTGATGTGCATTATCTCGGATGCCGGCATCTCACGCTCGTACATCGAACCCTCTCGCAGCATATACTTGTCTGCCCTGATAATAGGATTCTCTTCATCTGCGACGAAGTATGAGCCGAGGCCGCCTCTCTCGTCAACGATGGTTATCTGCTTCACGGGCAGGGATTGTATGTCGGTGACTCCTACGCCCTGTCTGCCGACTATCTTGTTGATGTCGTTGCCGTACACCATCAGGTTTCTCATGGCGTTAATCATGATGTCACCGAAGTCTATGTTGTCTTCAACGAGTTGACGGACGGCGTTTCGTATAGCCGCGTTCTTCCCGCGTGAGTAGTTTATCTCGTAGTTGTTGGCTGTGAGGCTGACTGCTCGCACCGCACCGTTCAGTTCGGGGTCAATCTTGAGCATTTGGTCGTACAGGTCGAACTCGTTGTCGAAGTTGCTGTCAGTTCTCATTCGCTCAGTGTCGCGCATGATATCGGGTACGCCTGCAACTTGGTTGAATGGCTCAACCATCATGCCCATTCGCTCTATAATAGGATTAGGGTTCTCTCTCTTTCGTGCGCGAAAGATGTTCCATCGGCTACCTTCGGCCATAGCATTACTTTAGTGCGGGTGTTTATTAATGGTTGGGGTGTTGGTTTTAATTATTTTTATTGTTTTCGCGTTTTACTGAAAGAATTAAACGTTATACTGCGCTAATTTTGTTTATTTTTTCAATTTTTTCTATAGTGTAGAAGAAAACTTATTTACCTTTGGCCTTCTTTCCAAACATACTATAGAAAGAATAGAACAAATTGAAAGAATTCGCTCAGTCCAGCGTTTTATTCTTTTTGTTAAGAGCAAAATCAATTGAAATAATTGGGTGTGTGCCATACATTAATAAAACCCCCAACCGTGAAAAGAGCATGGGAGAGCGAAGATTCCAAGGTGGGGAAGACCTCATCGAGAAATATGCCAAAGATAGAGTATTTGTGAATGAGAAGCAGTTCGCAGAATTCCTTCACAAGATAGAGCCGAGAAGAGGATGGGACGCATGGCGCAAGGCCATACAGCGTTGGGTGAAGAAGGGCAACACCTTCAAGAGAGATGCGTCGGAATACTCCGACGAACCGGAACTGATAGCGAGCAAGTTCTATCATGACGAGTCAAACGACAGGTACATCTGCATACTAGACGCGGTTGACGGTATGTACGTGGTCGAGGGTGACAAGCACCGTGCCATGCGCAGGGCTTATTCCAAGGACGGCGGCAACATGACCGTCGATGACATGGCGCGTAACTTCGATATGCCAGTGATGCTATTGAACGAATACGTGCGCATACACGGGTGGAGACACGCGATGGACCCGTTCACGGACCACGAGATAAAGATGCGAACGGTCGATGACATGGTTGACGAGATGGTTGCCATGCGAAGGCTTGATGTCATGCACAAGGCGGAGGCAAAGCGATGGAGAGACATCGAGAAACAGGCTGACGCATACAGGTATCTCAACGAGAGCATAGGCAACGAGTTCAAGGAGTTGATGGTGAATCACAAGCCGAAAGCGGTCAAGCCATACAAGATAGACCCGTCTGACAGGGACTACGCGGTAGTCATTTCCCCCACGGACCTGCACTACGGCAAGGCTGGCTGGAAGTTGGAGGTCGGAGAGGAATACGGATTCGATGAGGCACGAGACAGGCTGCTTGAGAAGACGAGCCAGTTGGTGAGCAGACTCCCCGGCAAGCCTGAGAAGATATACCTGACCGCTGGCTCCGACTGGTTCCACGTTGACAACGATGTGGGTCAGACTACCAAGGGTACGCCGCAGGACATGGCGGGCAGCCCGGCACAGATTCTCATGCAGGGATGTCAGTTGGCGCAGGAGCATATCGACAGTCTGAGAGCGGTAGCCCCCATCGAGATAGTGTTCATGGGCGGCAATCACGACAGGCACAGTTCACTGATGCTCATGATGTATATAGACGCATACTACAAGGACGTTGAAGACGTTACTGTCGTCGTCAGCCCGCATATCAGGCAGTACATGATGTACGGCAACAACCTGTTGGGCTTCACCCACGGTGACGGCAAGGTACTCAAGAAGTTACATTCCCTGATGGCACACGAAGCGAGAAGAGACTGGGGTTCTACGCAGAATCACATGTGGTTCCACGGACACCTTCACCATCAACAGATGGTCGAGCGGGGCGGCTGTATGATTATACAGTTGCCGAGTTTGGCTGGCGAGGACAGATATCATGCGAGACATGGTTACACGATGGCAAGAGCGGGTTTGTGCGCCCATATGATTGACAAGGAGTTAGGTCTTGTCGGTACGATGTTCGCTCCGGTGATGCCCGATGAGTGAGTGGACTAGCGCGAAATGCTGGTCCTGCGGTTGGGTCGCGCCACGTATTCTCAGGGCCAAGGCGGTCACGGGCGTATGCCCGCATTGCGGCAAGAAGGACTTGCATCCGAGGTGATTAGATGGGGTTCATGCAGGATTTAGCGATGGAGAGAAGTAGAACGGACGTTGAATACTTCTACAAGTGGCTCGGATATACTTGGGGCGGTCATATCGGTGAGTGGATGGATATGTACGGCGATAGGAGAGGCGCTCAGGTTCAGAGGGTATGCGTCATCGCACCGAGGGACCACTCCAAGTCAACTACTCTCAGGATAAAACTACTACACAAGTGCCTGTTTGAGACATGGCGAGACAAGCCCATGACTATTTGGCTGTTCTCAGCGAGCAAGGACTTGGCTACAAGGAGGCTTGAAGAGATACGCGAGGACTTGAAGCGGCATCCACAACTGAGCAGGTATCTCGATAATCGTAGGGGCAACAAGTTGGAGTTGCGGCTGACAAACGGCTCTTGGATAAGGGCCACGTCGGTAGGGGCAGCCATTCGTGGTGAGCATCCTGCCTGCATCGCATTCGATGACGTTCTCGATGATTCGGGAGACACCAACTGGAACGAGGTAAGGAACTGGTTCCGAAAGAAAATCACGCCGATGCTGAGTCCCGGCACAAGCCTGTACGTGGTCGGCACGCCGTTGAGCATGAACGACCTGTATCACACGGAGATGCTGAGCAACGAGATATGGAACACGGGGGTATGGAGCGCGATTCCCAACTGGGACGAGTATCGAGCAGACCCGGACAACGTGAAACCCGTTCCTCTATGGGGCGAATACAGGCCGCTGAACTTCCTTCTTGAGCAGAAACAGGCGATGGGCGAGTTGTCATTCGTGCAGGAGTACCTATGTCGGGTCGTTGACGATGAGGCAGCGGTATTCCCACGGGCGCAGTCACGCAAGAATCTACAGATGGAGAGGGTGTTGGAGACTGACAAGAGGGATAATTGGCGATACGTGTTGGGTTTCGACCCGGCACACGGCGTCGGTCAGGACTACTCCGTGATAATCTGCTTGGCACAAGACCCGGAGGGCTTCATACACTTCGTCAATATGTGGAGGCGCAATGACTTCAAACCCGACAGACAGGCAGACATGGTTATCGAGTGGTCTAAGCGGTATGCTGCTCCGGTCGCTGCGGAGGACGTTGGTTTCCAGCAGTTGTACGAGAGCCTGATACAGCAGAAGGGTTCGGTGATAGACTATCGAAAGAGCAAGGCGAGCAACAGGACTCTGAAGCAGGGCTTGTTGAACAGGCTGAGAACGTGGTTTGAGCGGGAGTTGGTATGCTTTCCCTTCGGTAACGACGAGACTAGGCGACTGGTGAACACGTTGTTGGAAGAGTTGGAGACTCACGCATGGAGAAACGGTATGATTGTCGATTTGGGCAAGCACAACGACTGTGTGATGGCATTGGCACACGCGATAGACCAGTTCACATACAAGACGCCGGATATGCCGGTAATCATGAAGACCATGAGCGGAGGCGCTTGGTTGGGCGGCAAGGCCAAGATAAGGCGCGACCACGGCGGGGCCGGAGGCAGAGTAATCAACAGGAGAGGATTCTGATGACTGAGAAGTTGGATGTGGAGAAGGTGAGAGGCACGGTGAGCGAGAGTTGGTTGTTGGGTACGAGAAACGGGGGCGGCACTGGACCTCCCTCCAAGAAGAAGTTGTACCCGATGCTGATGAAGGCGCTGTATGAGGACGGGTTCTTTGAGGAATGGAGGACGCCGAGCGAGATTGCGTGGGAGGCGAACAAGCGGGTCTGCAAGAGTTGGAATCAGATAAAGCCGAGCGCGGTGGACAGGTACATCAAGAAGGCGGGCTTGGACCTGCGAAAGCGGAAGCAGAACATGGCTAAGCCTTGGGAATATAAACTGCCTTAGTTTGAAAAAAATTGTAAAAAATTTCGCGTTGGGGTAGGCGGGGTAGACCGCCGGGTAGTGGTGAGTTTTGGCACACCTGATGCAAAAAGTAAACCGTGACACTGCTCTAATAGTACCACTTTGATACCCATCGCTAGCCTTAAGTACTGACATGCTACCCGACAACTACCCCTCTGGGAGAGGGGGTCGCGGGGAGGGCACCCCCCCGCACGCGGACCGGCCTTGAGTGGCCGTTGAGATGGTGTAAGATTGGACCATCGACCAAGCACAACACAAGACAGAATGCGGGTTGTGCAAAATGGAAAGTAGTAGAGCCTGAATTGTAAAATGCAGGGCGATGATACCGAAATCCATTCTAGTCCGAGAGGATTGGAAAATCATGCCTATAACGACGAAAGCGAATCCCATCATAGGAGGTGATAAGGGATGGAAACGAATACACATGATGTGAAGACTGTTACAGTAACCGAGCGCAACCACGGCGACTTCAAGGTTATCGAAGTAAAGATAGTCCAAACAGTGCTGTGTTGGTGCAAGACCACTTTGACGCATGTCAGACAGGAAGTCAAGCACGACCACGCATTCTTCACAAGGGACCTTGACCTAAAGGTCGAGTTCCAAGAAACCGAAGAGGAGTGATTATCACCCTCACGGTATAACGTAACAAATCCTCGCGCCCTTCGGGGCCGAGGTCCCTTCGGGGATGATCGAAATATAAACCAAGGAGGAAATAAATATGGCAAACAATGACGAGTCATGGACGATAACCTTCGCATGGTGGAGGCGCACCGACGCTTACGTCGATAGACCGGGCTTCATGAGAATGGAGGTATACCCGGAAATCATCAACCACATGGGTTTCAGCGTGGACAGAACAACGTTCATCGAAGAGGCTCAAGACGTAGGCGCACGGATGTATGGCCTCTCAGGCCTCCTACCCGGTCTAACCGCGCGTCAACTGCGCGACTTGGCCGAGTCAGGGAGTAACCGAGTCTTCAGGTATGAAGAAGGCTTAGACTCAAATGGCGACCCTGCGTATCTCATAACCGTGGGAATAGACGAAGAAGAATAACTTCGTCTTCCTGATGTCCCCCTTCCACGATAGCGGTGGAGCCTACACGCACGGGCTGAAGAAGGGAGAAAGTCAAACAGTGCAATGACGACGATATGAAAAGTCCTCGGCCCTTCGGGGCCGGGGCAACTAAACCAAGGAGGTAACAATATGTCAGATGAACAAAATGATGACCCATATGACTTGAAAGAAGCATACCCCCATTGGAAGGACTGTGAAGAGTTCTATGAGGCCCTAAAAGAAGGGTCCATAGGCTCAGGAGGCGAATGGGCCTTCTGTCCTTTCTGTGGCGACTACTGCTGAAGAAAGCCCAAGACCTCGGCCCCCGAAAGGGGGTCGGGGCAACTCACAACACATGGAGGTGATAATAGTGAGCAATAGATACATACACCCCGGAGACAAGGACACACGACCTTATCTATACAAGGTAACGTGTGACGAATCCGGCACAGTACATACAGTGTACGAGGAGTGAAAACTCCAAACAGCACGACGTAAAGGGTCGGGCGGCTTAGGCTGCCCGGCCCCCTTTTTTTATTTTTATTTTCACCCTAATTTTGATCGAAATATAAACCAAAAATAGGTTGCCCCACCCCCCGGAGGTGTGGGGGGCGAGGACTTTTGTTATGATTATGCGGGTAGCACTTTGTATGGGTCTTCCCTAAACTTGATACTCAGCACTTGAACCGTGTCTTGTGCGGTGAATCTGTCTTGGTCTTCTTCTGTTAGGAAGGTGGCGTCCCATCGGTTGCCCAATGTATCGACCCACCTCACCGTTGAAACAATCGTCGTTTTTGTCCATGTATGTTCGCTGTGTGCGCTCATATACTATCCTACCTACGTTTGCTTATAGTCTTATGTTAATTTTGGTTTATATTTCGATCAAATTAGTATGTTGAACGGCTGTTCTCCAATGCGTTGAATACTGCTTCATATAGTTCCCATTGGCTGAATTCATCCTTGTTATTAGGGATGCTGATATATTCATGAACGTTGGGGTTGTCTTTTCTACCCCCAGTCAACCGCTGTTCAAGTATCGCATCCTCTAATGCGCTTAGGGCTATCTCGTGTCTGTCTGTTTCTGTATACGCTGTTGTCGTCATGTTACCTCCTGCACTCGATAGTTTATAGTCTTTTGTTTATCACCATAGCGTTAGTAAATACTATATACCGTCATCTCGTGTATACACGATATTAAAATTAAATTAAACCGAAAAATTGTAAATGGAATTGTAATTAAATTAAACCGAAAAATTGTAAATGGAATTGGAATCCGCTTCGCGTCTCCCGGTATATTAAACTTCCGGGACGGTGTAAAATTGGAACCGAACGCCGCTCCGCGGCTCCCGCTATATTAAACTTCCGTCGCTCCGCGACTTTGGAATTATTAAACATTCTAAAATTTTTAATATTGCAAAGTATTATATACCTACAGCCCGTAGGCCCCCCGCAGGGGGGCCGGGGGCTTGCACCCCCGACCCTTTGGTTTATATTTCGATCATTCGATGTCTATGTAAGGGCTGTTTTCGTAGTCAAATATTTGCTTACCCACAATGGACCTTGTTCTCTCAACTACATGACGTAGTAAGCCATTATCACGGGCTATTATGAATACGGTTGGATTGCTCAACATTTCATCAAGCATTTTATATGCGTTTTTCAAATCATTCATTTCTTTCTTTGGTATTATTTCATTTGAACCTCTTTGGTCCTTCATCAACATTTCTCTTTCGTATTGTTCCATATCATTCATTTTTCTCACTTCTCTCCATGACTTCTGCCATGTTTGATGCTAGGGGTGTCCCCTTATATACTTTTCCTAATACGCAAGTATTATATACCGCCATCTCATATCTAACGGAGGGGGGGAAGGCCCCAATAACAACGATTATATACCCCCATCCCTTCTTAGGAGCGGACGACTCCTCCGCTGCGCGCACGTGTGCGCTTCGCGCCTTTTTTTCTATTAAATTTTTTAAAATTGTTAATAATTGAAAAGTTTCGCAAGTATTATATACCCTCTGCCCGTCTTACATGGCCGGGGCCAATGCGGGCGGAGGTATGATTCAGAAATCCTGTATTATTATCCCCTCGTCATGCTCGATAACGGCTGAACAATTATTTGCGAGCCATTCTTTAACCTCGTATTCAGTTAAGCCCTTAACGTCATATGCTTCTTGAATCGCTTTGAAATCTTTGAATTCGCTGAACTCGCAACATATCCCGATAGGGTCAAACTCCATGCTTGCGCCGCTGTCCTCCTCGTATTGTTCCAGATGGTCAAACAAGGCGGAAAGGCCGCCCCATGTGAAGTTATCGGGTCTTAGGCGTCTGATGGTGTCTCTAAAGGTGTGTTCGGTTACATATTGGTGCATGAACTAACCACATCGCGCTTACTACTTAAACCCTTGTTTATCACCACGAATAATCAAGTAATTAGGAAAGACTATATACTGTCTGTGGTACGTTGAGTATGATTAGGCAAGGCGCGCGAGGTGCGCAAAGTACACCCACTGTAATAATGAAAGTGGTGTAAAAAAAACACCTAGTATTAAAATTAAATTAAAATTATTAAAATCAAAATGCAGTGTAAAAAATACACCGCTTCGCGTCCGGTGCGATTATTAAATTTTTTTAAGTTATTTTTATTTGCAAAGTATTATATACCTCCATCTCATATAGGTCGCGGGTCGCCTCAGTGTGACACTCTTAGGACGTACCCATTTTCAATTTGGGTTCGACTTGCATCCCTTCCCATCGACCTCGCCCATTCCATGTCCGTTCTCGATTCTTTTTCTGCTCTGTTTCCATAGTAGTACAGTGTTTTGTGTGCCATGATTAACCCTATACATACCTAGTATATAACACCTTGTTTATCACCATACAATAACAACGATTATATACCGCCATCTCATCTAGTCTAGGTGCGCGCCGCAGGCGCGCCGCTTCGCGTCTTTCACTATATTAAACTTTTTGTTATTTTTTAGATTTGGAAAAGACTATAAGCCCCCATCTCTTAGATACATGGGCTCCGTGCTGAGGAGGTGTAAAAACTGCATCGAGTGTAGTTGATTGGGTAGGTGTTTCAAACTACACCGAGTATCTCAAAATCACCTAGTAAAACCAATGTTTAAATACTTGGACTTCATCTAGCATGGAATTCTGACCGAC
>MDTC01164133.1_pt1 | contig 11996 bp, 11 predicted proteins | sample 811181 | NCBI WGS metagenome assembly MDTC01 (sample SAMN05326644, study PRJNA326480) | marine metagenome | isolation source: seawater | place: Pacific Ocean: North | collected 2011
AATCTTATCTCCAACTGCGTCAACTATTTCAGCGAGTTGGTCAAAAGGTGATCTTGAACCATCAAGTTGACGTCCTCCATGATTTGAAACCATTATTCCAGTACACCCAATATCCACTGCTTTCTTAGCATCCTCAACACTCATAATCCCTTTTAAAGCAAAATGACCATTCCATTCTGAACAAAGTTTTTCAGCGTCTTCCCAATTCATAGACTGATCAAGCATTGTCGAAAAATAAGAACCTATGGAAGTAAAAACGTTTGTTCCTTCATTTACATATTCTTGAAGATGAGGAAGATCAAATTTTTTATGTGTCAGATAATTAAGTGTCCATAATGGCTTAATTAAAAAATCAATAATACTATAAATATTCATATTAGGCGGTATTGTAAAACCTGTTCTGAGGTCGCGTTCTCTGTTACCACCTGTAATTGTATCTACAGTCAAGGCTAATACGTCAAAATTTTCTGCTTTAGCTCGTTGTAGCATACTTGAATTTAACCCTCTATCTTTATGAAAATAAAATTGAAACATTTTTGGAGTATCAATTATACTATTTATTTCCTCAACACTTACTGTGCTTAAAGAAGAAACGCCAAACATTGTTCCGTATTTTTCAGCAGCTTTTGCCACAGCTCTTTCACCTTCATGATGAAATAGTCTTTGAACTGCTGTTGGGGCACAGTACAATGGCATATTTATTTTCTTATCAAAAATTGTTGTCGATAAATCAACTTTTTCAACACCAGCTAAAACATTAGGAATTAGATCTACATCATTATAAGACGATGTATTTCTTGAGTAAGTAATTTCGTCATCAGCAGCTCCATCAATATAATTAAAAATAGGTGATGGGAGTCTTTTCTTTGCAAAGCGTCTAAAGTCATGAAAATTATGGCATTGAGAAAGTTTCATTTTATAATTTACTCGATCCCCTCTACAATTACCAATGACCGGTCCATGCCATTATCTAGAACATTGAGAGCTTTTTTATATTCTTCACTTTCATAAGCTGCTTTTGCTTTTTCAAATGAGGGGAATTCAATTATTACGTTTCTATCTAATTCTTCACCTTCCTTAGTTAAATACTTTCCCCCTCTTGCAAGATATTTTCCGCCAAACTTCTCATTTGCTTCTTTTGCTAATGGCATATAATTAGCAGCTTTGGTTTTATCATTAACACAACCTCTTCCAATGATATAAGCTTTCATGATTCCCCCTTTAAAAACAAATATGATTTTTTATTAAGTCTAAACATCCTTTGATTATTCCTCAATATATTCTGAAATTATTTTATTAATCAAAACTATATTAAAAGTTAACTAATGTTAAATAAGTATTAAACTATACATTAAAATATGAATAAATCTCTAAACTTTGAATAGATGTAATGTTAAGTTTAATAAAATACATGCTTTAATTTTCTTACTAAAGGTAAAATAAATTTTGATAGATTTCATTCTAAAAATCACGTTTATTTTTTTATGGGCAAGTGCATTTGTAGCAGCTAAATTAGGTTTAGATGATGCAGGTCCATTCAGCATGTTAGCAGTAAGATTTGCAATTGTATCATTTATTTTTGCTTCAATTGTTTTCATTTTCAGAACCAAATGGCCAAAATGGAATGAAATACCGTATATAGCTTTAGTCGGAATACTGTTACATGGTTTATATTTAGGTGGTGTATTTTTCTCAATTAAGCAGGGAACGTCAGCTGGCATATCATCTTTAATTGTTTCCTTGCACCCCGTCTTAACATGTATACTAGCAATATTCCTCATAGGGGAAAAAATAACTTTAGATAGGTGGGCAGGAATTTTTCTGGGATTTATTGGGGTTATTTTAGTTGTTTGGCCAAGAATTGGTGGGGAACTTCCGTTAATAGGTTTTTTGAGTTGCTTTGTCGCATTAATTGCAATTTCTTTTGCAACAATAATACAAAAAAAATTTTTAGAAAATATGGATATACTTGGAGGGAATAGCATTCAAGCAATCTTTGCAGCATTATTTTTTTTAATGTTAGTTTTATTAATGGAACCGTTCAAGTTTAACCTTACGCTAGAGTTATTCATTTCAATGACCTGGTTAATAGTTCTGGTATCTCTTGGCGCAATCAGTATATTAATGATTTTAATAAAACGTGGAGAGATGTCTAGTACAGCTAGTCTATTCTTTCTCGCACCACCTGTTTCAGCAATTTTAGGCTACATTGTATTTGGAGAGGAACTAAATGCATTGGGTATTTTTGGTTTCATTATAACGTGCACTGGAGTATGGATAGTTAATAGAAAGTATTCAAAAGAATAAAAACTTTATAAAATTTTACTTTTCATTTGATACTTAATTTTAAATTATTTTAAGATATTAGAATGGAAAAATTAAATACAGTAAAAATACTTAAAAAATTAGTTTCTTTTCCTACAGTCAGTAGGGATGCAAATTTAGATTTAATTGAATACATTTACGATATGATTAAATGTGAAAAAGTTAATCCTGTCATTATTAAAAATAGAGAAAATACGAAAGCAAATTTATTTGCTTCTATAGGTCCTGAAAATAACGATGGTGTGATGTTGTCTGGTCATACAGATGTGGTCCCTATTGATGGACAAAATTGGACAAAACAACCTTTTGAATGCACTTATGAAGACGGTTTGTATTTTGGAAGAGGCACAGCTGATATGAAGGGTTTCGTAGCTTCAGCTGTGAATTCTTTTATCAAAGCAAAAACTAAAAATCTAAACAAACCACTTTATTTAGCTCTATCATATGACGAAGAAGTAGGATGCTTAGGTGTTCGATCTTTGATTGATTTAATCAAAGAGTTAGAGTTTAAGCCAGCTATGTGCATCGTTGGAGAACCAACATTAATGTCAATCGCAACTGGTCATAAAGGTAAAACAGCACTAAGGGCAGATTGTGAAGGAGTTGAAGCTCATTCAGCTTTAGCACCTAAAGGCATGAATGCTATCCATCTTGCATGTGATTTGGTTAATGAGATTAGAAACATGCAAAATGAAATTTCTGTGAATGGTATTAAAGATCACGACTATGATATTCCATATACTACTTTGCATGTTGGAAAAATTTCAGGAGGAATTGTCCTCAACATAGTCCCGAACAATGCATCTGTTGATTTTGAAATAAGAAATTTAGTTGAGGATGACCCTTATAAAATTTTAAGTGAACTAAAGCAAAAGATATCATTTTTACTTGAGAAAATAAATGAAAGAGCTCCTCGTGCAGATATCAAGATAAATATTACAAATGAGTATCCAGGGCTAAATACAAAAATTAATTCTGAAGTTGTTAATTTTGTCTCATCATTGACAGGAAAAAATAATACAATAAAAGTTGCTTTTGGAACAGAGGGTGGATTATTTGACTCAAAACTAGCAATACCTACTATAGTTTGCGGACCGGGTTCAATGGATCAAGGTCATAAACCTGATGAATTCATCAGTGAACAACAACTTGGGCTTTGTGATAATATGCTAGAAAATCTTATTGATAAAATGAGCAAATAAAAAAATTTTACTTATCACCTGGCACACCATAACTTGGTGCTTTAGAGGGATTTTTTGCTCTTAATAAATAGTCATTCATCTGAGGTTTAAAGTCTTTCCATAAATCTATAAGCTTTTCAACAGGACAATCATCGTTCCAGTCAACTCTAAGGTCAACTAAAGGCCATTTCTCTTCATCCGAAACTAGGATAGCTGCTGAATGAGTTGGACCCTCCTCACCACCATGATCAATACCATCTTTTAAAGCTATAAGTAATCTATCTGCAAGATGCATAAATTGATTATTTTCAAAACTCTTTATCATTGTTTCTGCAAGAGTTTCTTTTTTAAGAAGATTACCAGCTGCAATACAATTTTTGCCTTCAGCTACGGCATGATTCCCTAGTATGTTTTTACCAGTAAAACTAGCAGTATTACCGTTTATATCAACTACTGCAACTTGCCTGTATTCAATGAATTTTCGTGATTTTAAAGTTATTTTTATTGCTTCATCAGAAGAGTGCCCTTCTTGCAATAAATCTAAAACATCTTTTCCAATACTTGGATCTGTAACGTTTTGAGTTGTAACAGCTCCTACCTTTGATCTAACCCATGGACATCTGCTCCCAACAGCAATACTTGAGGTCGTTATTGCTACTCCAGCCATTTTTGTTTTTTCACACAGTCCTACAATAGAAAATGTCATTTTCAATAACCTTTAATTAACAAGTTTTTTTGCGATATATTGAGTAAATTCATGATTTTCTCTTTCTAACCAACTTAATGGCCCAGGGTTGCTTAATGGAGAGCAAACACCTTTATAAATTCCTTCAACAACGAACCTATCTTCTTGTTGAACATGATGTAAAAATTTTCTTGTCTCATCAAGAAAATGCTCTGGATCATCTTTATCTTCCAAAACTTCTGGAGCAATAGCAGCTCCAAATTTTATATTAACTTTACCTGTCCCATTTGGTTGCAAAGATAGATACCATAAATGATCTGGAGCAAGAGAATACATATGACTTGGAAAAATTGTAGGTAGAACTGAGGTATGTCTCCACTTTCCTGTTAAAGAATTATTTTTATGGTGAGCTGTGCCGACCAATGCATCTTCGTTCTTTGTAAATGTTTGGTAAGTAAATCCGTCAAAAGCGCCTCGATCATCAAACTCAGTATCAAGTACATTAAAGTATGGTCCAACAGTTCCTTGATGTGCAACAGGAAGGTGATAGCCTTCCATGAAGTTTTCTGTAAGAATTTTCCAGTTTGTATTCCAAACATGCTCCTCTGAAATAATATCAATGTAATTTTCCATTCTATATGGTGATACAACCTCATAAAGACTACTTAAAGTATCTGAGACGCTTTGAATATTTTTATTTAAAGTTACATAAATCCACCCAAGAAAAATTTCACATTTAATTTGAGGAAGTTTTAAAGATTTTTTATCAAAGCATTCAGTTCTATCCATAAATTTAGCCATTACTAAATTACCGTCTAAATTATAGGTCCAAGCGTGGTAAGGACATGTAAATGTCTTTTTATTACCTTTACCTTCTACAATTTGCATCATTCTATGTAAGCATACATTAGAAATAGCTTTTACTTTTTTTGCTCTATTTCTCAGTATAATAATAGGCTGGTTTCCAAGTTGAAAAGTAAAAAAATCACCGACTTTTGGAATTTCAGTTTCTCTACCAACACAAATCCACTCCTTTGAAAATATCTGTTCTTGCTCAAGTTCTAAAATCTCATTTGATGTATATATTTCTTTTGGCATTGCCGTGGCATTGCTAAGATGTTTTGCTGCAAGATTTTTTAAATTATTTAAAACTTGTTTTGACATTTTACTTCTTTAAGATTTTCTTAATAATATACTTAATCTGGGATTACTGCTGTCACTTCAATTTCAACAACCCACTCTGGTCTTGCTAATGCAGGAACCACAAGTCCTGTTGAGCATGGATAAACACCTTTAAGCCAAGTTCCCATCTCTTTGTACACTTCCTCACGATATCGAATGTCTGTAAGATACACAACTATTCTACATACATGCTCCATGCAACTCCCTGCCTCTTTTAAAAGCATGTCAATATTTTCCATAGTTTTTCTTGTCTGTAACTTAGCACTTCCAATATTGAGATTTTCCCTTGTGTCAAGATCTTGGGAAACCTGCCCCCTCAAAAATACTGTAGTACCCTTTGCAACAACAGCCTGTGATAAATCATTGTCAAGATTTTGTTCAGGATATGTTTCCTTAGTGTTAAATTTCCTTATTCTTTGATGAGTCATAATAATTTACCTAATAATCACTTGTAAAAAAAAAAATTCTAATTAACCATTATTTTAAATATGCAAGAGTTTCAATTAATAATTATAATATAAGATTAACAAAATAATGGATAACAAAAATTTAGATATTAAAAAATACTGGCAAGATGGTTTCTTGTTTCCAATCAGAATCTTTAACCAACAAGAAGCTACGTCACTGAGGCATGAACTTGAGGAAATTGAAAATAATTATCAAAATAATCATACTCTTCCTCTTTCGATTAATACCTATAAAAGAATAAACTCACAATGCGTATTACCACTTGCATCTAAAATTGCATTAGATGAAAGAATTTTAGATGTCGTAGAAAAAGTTATTGGAGAAAATATCTTACTATGGTCCGTTGAATTTTTTATCAAGGAGCCTAAAAGCAAATCTATCATATCAATGCATCAAGATTTAACCTACTGGGGTTTAGATGACAATGAGTTGCAAGTTACCGCTTGGCTTGCACTTTCAACTTCCAATAAAAATTCTGGTTGCATGGATTTTGTAAAGGAAAGTTTTAAAAACCCTATTCTTCCCCATAATGATACTTATGAAAAAAATAATTTATTATCAAGAGGGCAAGAAGTTCAGGTCAAAATAAAGGAAAAGGATAAAGTTAATATTATTCTTAAACCGGGACAAATGTCTTTGCATCATGGACTAACTATTCACGGTTCAAGTGAAAATAATTCAACCGATAGAAGAATTGGCGTTGCTATTAGATATTTAAATCCTAAAATTAAACAAATACATGCCAAAAAGGATTTTGCTATTTTAGCAAGGGGTAGTGATAAATATGATAATTTTATTAAATATGATCCTCCAAAATCACTTTTTGAAAAAAAAAGTTTAGACCTTTACAGCAAAATAAGAGAATTTCAATCAAAAGCACTTTCGAGAGGTTCGAAGAAAAATGTTAGCTTCTATCAAGGCAATGAGAGTGTTTTTTAGTAATACCTTTTTGATTAAATAAGTAAAATAAATATTTTTACTATTAACCTTTATTTTTTAATTAAATGGGATACTACTAACCATTCCTTCTCTTGAAATATTATCAAATGTCTTAATATCCAAAAGATGTCCATCATTCCAGAAATCATTGTCAATCATTGATAACCCGGTATTTTTTTCTAATCTAGGGTTATAAACTGCTGATGTAATTTGACCGATTTTTTTACCTTTTTTTGAAAATACAGGGAAAGGTTTCGAACAAGTTGGACAAGGTCCACCATCAAATAGAACCCCTTTAATTTTCTTATTTATACCAACTTTTTTTATTTTCTTGAGGCTTTCTTTACCTATAAAATTATGGTCGCTATCAAGGTTAAAAAATTTATCAAAATTACATTCAAATGGATTATTCTCAATGGTAAATTCATTACCATATGATAGAAGTCCACCCTCAATTCTTTCAATTAAATTTGGGCAACCAGCAGAAATATTAAATTTTTTTCCATTATCCCAAATTAAATCCCATAATTGTGAACCTAAATTAAAACCATTAAAATATATCTCAAAGCCACCTTGTTTGCTATAACCAGATCTTGCAACTAGTTGCTGAGTTCCCAAAAAATCAAAATACTTAAAATTAAAAAAATTAATGGATCTTATGCTTTCTCCAAAAATATTTGCCATTAAATCTTCTGCTTTAGGTCCCTGTATAGCAAGAGGAAAAATTTCAGGTTCTAAGATTTTAACATTTAAGTTTAGACCAAAAGCCAGGCCTTTTGTCCATAACAAAACATCGGAGTCAGCAATTGATAACCAGAAACGATTTTTTTCTAGCTTTAATAAAATAGGATCATTTATAATTCCTGCATTCTCATCTAATAAAGGTATGTAGAGACATTGTCCTATGTTCATATTTCCAATAGTTCTAGGGGTCATGATTTGAACAAGTTTCTCAGCGTCAGGTCCTAAAATTTCAACTTGCCTTTGACAAGAAACATCCCAAATTTGAACATTTTCTTTTAAGTGCCAGTAATCTTCCTCGATAGATTTTTTAAATGATTTAGGAAGAAGCATATGGTTAACAACGGTAAAACCTGTAACACCATAACTTTCTACTTTATCAGTAAAAGGTGTCCTTCTTATTCGTCTTGACATATTTAGCCCGGATCTGCCCATTACAAACCTTCTACTCAGACCACCAAACAGAATAACCATTTGGCGATATAATTATTGGTATATGATATTTTTTATTATCTGCTTCCATTTTAAACCGAATTACAACATCTGAAATAATTCTATTTGCCCAATCTTTATAATTTTTATTTTTGAAATAATTTTCAGTTTTAATGACCATTTCAAATTCACAAAGTTTATCTTTTTCATTTATTTGAAATTCTTCTAATATCCTCCCACCAACATCTGTATGAGTTTCCTTAACTTTTTTTGCTTGATTACTTTTATCAAACTTAAATATGATAATTTCAACATTTGCAGCGTGCTCTCCAGTTACGGAATTTAATAAATGTGATGATAAAATGGCCATTATATACTACTCTATTGATGCTTTATCTCTTTTATTTGTGGTAGCAAGAACTATTGGGCTTATTACACCTTTAGCCTTAACATTTATGCATGCTGTTTTGCCACTAGCAATTGCTCTTTTTAAGGCAGGTTTGAGTTGATCTCTTTTTGTTACTAGTTCTCCATAACCGCCTAAACCCTCAAACATAGTGTGAAAAGGTATGTCTCTAAAATCAGTTGCAAAATGCTTCCCACTTTCAAAGAGTCTTTCTTGTTGTTGAGAAATACAATCTAATCCCCCATTATTGTCTATAACCACAATAATTGGTTTATCCTCCTGAAAAGCGGCTTCAACTGATAATCCTCCAGATAGAAATGCCCCATCACCACTTATTAATATAACGTTTGAGTTTGGATTAGTGTTTTTTGCTGAAATTGCGAATGATACTCCAACACCTAGCATGCTAAAAGTCCCAGGATGAAGGATACCCCCTAACTTCTTGCCTTTAAAACCTGCAATATTAATTGCAATTTCTGACCAAAAATGTGTGTTTCCTCCATCAATTACTAACCAGTCTTCATCACCCATAACTTCTTGAACATCCAAAGATAATTGAAGAGGGTGTATTTTACCACCATCTTTAAGTGTAGCATTTGTTTCTATTTCTAATTCATTAAGAGAGTTTTCCACCCACTCCTTTCTTTTTAGTTTATTTACATCAAACCATTTCCTGCTTAGTGTCCATTGTTCAGAAGTTTTTAGATCTAACAAAGCACCAAAAAAAGGTTCAGGATCAGATAATAGAACGTAATCTGCAGCTCTATTAAATTCAATTTCTTCGTGAGAACCATTAATACAAACAAGTTTAGTGCTCGCAGGAAAGAGTGGTGGATTCCCAAAATTCATTTGATTATCTAATCTACCACCAACCATCAACACTAGATCAGATTCATGTAAAGCAAATTTTGAGGGTGGATATTGATGAATATCAGCTAACCCCATATATGATTCAGCTTCCTCTCCAAGTAATTTTTGGTGATAAGGTATATTAAAAATAGGTATGTTTAATTCATTACCAACTTTCTCTAATATTTTTTCATTTTTCGACCACCATATTCCATGACCACCAATTAAAACTGGTTTTTCTGCACTCAAACATAACTCTAAAATTTTCCTAAGTTGGCTTGGATCAGGCCATGCTTTAGCTATTGGTTTAACAACTTGAGAAAATGGTCTTTCATTTAAGCCAACGTCTTCAGGATAAGATGAAAACATAATATCTACAGGAACACTTAAATGAACAGCACCAGGATATCCATTTGTAGCAATTTTGTATGCTTTATCAACAAACTCTCTTATTCGAGCTCCATCAGTTATACTTGCACTATACTTTGTTAATGGGGCTGCAATAGAGACGTCATCTATTTCCTTAAATCCACCCGAACCCTGCCTTTTTAAAGTACTGGAACCAGTTATAAAAATTATAGGTGATCTTTCCCCCCATGCCTCCATCATAGAAGGTACAGCGTTGGCAAATCCTTCTGGTCCAACAAGACAAACTGATGGCTTTCTTGTAATTCTTGTGTGTCCATCTGCTAAATGCCCTGCAATTTGTTCATGTGGGCAATTGATAACACTGACCTGGCATTCCATAAAACCTTCAAGTGCAGGATTACAAAATCCACCTGATAAAGTGAAAACGTTATCAATGCCTTTATCATGAAGAGATCTAGCTAATAGAGAACCGCCTCTTATTTTTTTTTCATTATTCATAAACACCATTTATCTATTATTAAATTCTAATATTCTAAGTTACTAATTAAATTACTAGATATAATTGAATTATTTACATCGTTTATATCTGTCAAACCAACTAAGCCAAGAGAAACACTTAATTCATTTTTTAGTATTTCCAAAACTTTTTTCAAACCTCTACTTCCATCAGCCCCAACTGCGTACATAAGAGGTCTACCAATCATTACAAAGTTAGCTCCCAAGGCTAATGACTTTAATATATCACTACCACTTCTAATTCCACTATCGAGTATCAATGGATACTTATCACCAACAGCTTCTCTTATTTTAGGAAGCACTGAAATTGCTACTGGCGCGCTATCTAATTGTCTTCCTCCATGGTTAGAGATATATACTGCATCTGCTCCATACTTTTTTATTTTAACCGCGTCATCAGGATTCATAACACCTTTAACAATAAGGTTACCTTTCCACTTATTGCGTAATTTCTTGAGCGTGTCCCAATTGACTTTTCCCCTACTCTCTCCCCTGACAAACTTTTTAGCAAACTTTGAAGTAGTATAATTCATATTGGTTGGTGCACCATGGTAAAGAGTTCTAAGAGACCAATTTGGGTGAGTTGCGAAGTCAATAAAGTTTCTAAAACTCATCTTAAAAGGAATATCAAAACCATTTCTGTCATCACGAGAACGCTTTGAGAGAATTGGGACATCCACCGTTAAAATTAATGTCTTATAACCACATAAATGAGCTCTATCCACTAAATCCATTACAAATTGTTCATCTTGACCAATGTATAACTGAAACCATGCTAAACCATTTGATAACTCATAAGCTTTCTCTATACTTGTAGATGCTGCCATTGATAAACATAACGGAATATTATTAGAAATAGCTTCTTGTGCCAACATATTGTCAGCTTTTGGCCATGTCAAATTGCACATTCCCATAGGAGCAAATCCAAATGGATTGTCATATTCAAAGCCAAAGAATTTTGTTTTAAGCCTTCTACTTTCAACATTTATAAGAACTCTTGGATCTAATCTAATTTGTTCAAATGCTCTATTATTTACTTCTGAAAGATTTTCATTTCCTGAAGAACCATCTACAAAATCAAATACTAATTTTGGCAAACGTTTTTTTGCTAAAGCTCTTGCATCTTGAACACTGAATATTTTTTTACTTATAGTATGAATTTTATTTATCTTTCTTTTTATATTAAATTCATAATTAGAATTTTTTTATTCTTCAAGATTTTTTATTCCACTTTTGCTTATAAAGTAGCCACTATGATTAGTTCTCGAAGAAAATACTTTTTTAAATTTACCATTTACAAACAGAAGGGCAACTCCATCATCGATAGCAAAACCAGATTGAAGAGAACCGTCTTTAACTTTTTTTTGGAAAATATCCAATCTTTCAGGTTCAGATGAAGTATGTGGTGTGCAACTATAGTTAATGAAACCTAAGCCTCGTGTTTCTTCAAGCTTCTTATTTTTAGAATTGGATAAAATACTATTAAACCAACAGATCGCACCTGCACTTACGCCGCAAAGCATTACACCACTTTCATAAGCATTTTCAAATATCTTGAATAGTTTGTTTTTTTTCCAAAACTCAATCATACGATAAGTATTCCCGCCACCAACATATACAATATCTTTAGTTTGCATCCAATCTTTGAAGCCATCTACCGTTGAGTATAGATTAAAATGAGATAGTAAATGCTTTGAGCTTTTAAACCTTTCATAGAATAATTTTATTTTTGAATTATCATCCATACTAGCAGTTGCCAAAAAGCCTAAATTTAATTTGTTTTTATCTTTTACTTCTAATAAAAAGTCATCAAGCGACCTATCAGATTTATGCGTGAAACCTCCTCCACCAATTGCTACTATATATTTGTTTATTTCAGGCATTTTATTTAATAAGTAATATA
>MDTC01128354.1_pt1 | contig 11995 bp, 7 predicted proteins | sample 811181 | NCBI WGS metagenome assembly MDTC01 (sample SAMN05326644, study PRJNA326480) | marine metagenome | isolation source: seawater | place: Pacific Ocean: North | collected 2011
ACATCTGGTTCCGATGTTGCGAGAACACTCAAAGAAGAAGAATCAGGTTCATTGATATTAGTTAATAATTCAGGGAGTGATTCTTCGGGAGATAATATTCAAATAACATTACCATTACTAAATGATGATACAACTGCGACAACAATTACTCCTGGATTAGAGTTTGAAATTATCTTAACATCAACACCCGGGCACGCAGGTGCTTTATTAGAAATATCTACAGGTGATGATGCTGTTAATATGAATGCATTTTCTAGTTTACTTGGGACTTCACACGATGATGCATCTGGTCAAGTATTAGGTGGTCCGGGTGTTAGAGGAACATTAGGACACAGTAAATTAATTTTAACTCCAGCGACACCTGCGGAAGCATTAAATACAAGGATTCTATGTCGGTCTATAACTTCAACCTTATGGGATGTTCGTGCGGAAGAACCCGCAGCAGCAGTTTCTAATTTTACCACAAATGCCGATGCCGCGTTTTCTTAAGTAATATATGCGAGAGCCCCCATTCCACTCATAATTCTTAAAACATTATAATTAACCGCCCAAACAGTTAAGTTACATCCGGTTACATTGGAAACAAACTTCAAAGTCGCATCATCGACTTGAGAAAAATTACAAGTTCCCGAAGGTTGATGATCTTCGGGGTTTAAGGCAAATGAATAACAATATATATGTTTGGTAGGTATTTTATGACCTGCTTGGATCGGTTGACACGTCCGAAAATAAGATGCTTTTCTTTGAAAAAATCTATCTTGACCATTTAGTTGGATTGTCATTTCACTAAATGCTTCATTGGAATCGGATGTTCCACCTATTTTTTCAGTTGTTCCGTTATAACTTCCATAATTAAAATAATCATTTCCGTTGTTTTGTGATGTTTTGGAATTTGATTTCGCATCAATTCCTGATGTAGTTTCAATTTCTTCACCAACAGTTGTATTTTGGAATGTCCAAATAATTTCTTTGACTGGTTGAGTAAAAATTAAAGTTTGAACAAAATCAGAGGTACTTGAATTTCCTGTTGATCGCTGAACCTGTTCGATTAAATATTCATGTGATAATTCAGAAAATCTCCTCCGTTCATCGGTATCTAAGAAAATATAATCTCCCCATAATTCAACAACTGGATCAACAGTTGTAATACCTGAGATAGAATCACTATTCATCAGACTTTTAATGGATCTTGTATTTATTTTTAAAACTGTATCACTATACTGAAGAGCAATCAAAGGTAATGCGAGTCCTGGATTCTGACAGAACCAGAACTTTAATGGAATATATAATTGAAGGTCTCCAGTAACTCCTGGAGAGGAAGAAGATAAATAAGCTTGTTTCGCAGCGTGTTTATTTAATCCAATCCATTCTTTTTCATTATGATCGGTAAGTTCATTCCAGACATCAAACCATTGAGAGTAATGTTTATCAATGGGTTGACCTCCTATTTCAATTTCAACGTCTTTGATAAATGCGTGTCCGGTATTATTTGTCCAATTATGGTAAGAAGAACTAGTTGTTGTTGCGGTTGATCCTTTTATAAGGACATCAAACCATAAGTGACTTAATAAATCACCTGTCCGTGTAATTGTTGATTTTAGAGATGACGCATTTGTAGTTACGGTTCCATCTAAATCTTGTTTGATAGCTTCCATAGAAAAATTGGTATGTTTTCTATAGACGACTTTAAAGAAAGTAATTTGGGGATTACCCGTCAGATACATATCTTCAGCTCCTACAGCGACTAATTGCATTAAACCTCCAGCCATATGTATATATATATATATATCTTACAATTATAAAAAATAAATAGAATTTTAACAAATAATAGAAATTATGAATTAACTGGAATAGGCGAGACCACCCATTCCTGACATAATACGGAGAACATTGTAATTAACGGCATAGATATTGGTAATAGTTCCAGCAGCATTTAGGATTAATTTAGCATGATCGATTTTTGAGAAGTTACAAGTTCCGGAAGGTTGATGATCTTCAGGATGGATTGCAAAGGAAAATACATTAATATCTCTAGTTAATTGAGAACAGCGAGACTGAGGTTGTTGATGACCTGCAATTTTATAAACAGAACCATCCCCCGCAAAAGAATCATAAACTTCTGAATTCCCCCCAGAAATAATATATTTAGCTGTGTCCAGCGACTCTCTCCAATGATTCACGATACTGATAATATCAGCGAATATTGTATTTGAAGAGGCATCAGCTGTAATTTCATAATTAATGGCTAAGATATCACCAACTTTTAATTCAGGATCTGTATCTGATTGAAATGAAAATGAAGAGTCACTCGCAGTAACGAAAAACTTACCATTTTGACTGATGGTGGCACCGGAACTCAAAACGGCCCCCTGTGGATTAACATTCCCCAATATATTCTTTGGTTTACTTAAATAAATAGGTCTTTCAACCTCTTTAATATTATATCCCGGAACTGATGTATGATGGACCATAGGTTGTTTAATTTGAAAATATTCGCGTGTTTGTTCTGTGAAACGATCGTGACCATTAATTTCCAATCGTATTTTTTGAGTAGATATGGTACTTGCAGTTGTGGAAGAAGTTGGTGAAGTCCAAATTAATTCTTTCACAGGATGTTCAAAATTTAATTTAAATTCAGTAAGAGAATCACCTTCATCTTGTATTTGGACTTGTTCAATTAAATATTCATGAGAGACTTGAGCAAATCTTCTGCGTTCATCAGTATCCAGATAGATATAATCGGCCCAAATTTCTATTTCAGGAGCAACAGCGTGTGTTCCTCCCCGACTGATCCCTGATGCGGCCGCACCGCTCCCTAGCGTGAATTTTAATTCAACATCATGATATTGTAAGGCGATTAAGGGTAAAGAAAGACCAATATCCCGACAGAACCAGAAGTTAAAGGGGACCATTATTGATTGTTGGTTCGTTCCTTTATTAGAAACACTTCCATTTGTATTTGTAGTAGACGCAGAATCAAATGTATTATTAAATCCACCGGTTAAGTATTTATAACCAGAAGATTTAGATTCAGGGGTGGTTAATTCAGCCCATACTTGATTCCATTCTTTTGTATGTCTATCAATTCTTTGACCACCAATTTCTAAAATGGCGTCATCAATTAAACAATCTCCGTTGATACCAGCATCAATTGTATCAGAACCTGAAATAACAGAAACTTTACTATTCGTTCTTACCCATAATTGATGTAATAAATCACCATTCCTGGATATAATCACACTTCCTTTGGATGTTCCGGTTGTTGAAACTGTAGAAACTCCTGTAATGGTTTGTTTGACACATTCCATAGAAAAATTAGTGTGACGTCTATAAATAACTTTGAAAAAGGTAATTTGAGGGTTACCCGTTAAATAAATATCTTGTGCTCCATAGGCAACTAATTGAAGTAATCCTCCTCCCATGTAGTATATTATATGAATAATATAAAAATTAAAATATGTTTAACGAAAAATATTAAAGATAAATATCTATTTATTAGTAGATATATATATGAAACCAAAGGTAAAACCAATGATTACGACACAAAATATTTTCTCAAAAAATATATTTACAAAACGCGCGTCTACGGATGGAAATTCTATAATTCCCCCCCATTCAAAGTATCATTATACAAACTATTTAGATACAAATGAAAAACAGATAAAACAAGCGAAATAGTTTTTATAAAAGAATATAGTATGGAGGATGAAAATAAAAAACAACCGAACTTTTATGATTCAACCACATCTATTGTATCTACAGAGGAAAACACGAAATTTGATATCCGAAATTATATGAATTATGATTTAATTAATCGGATGTTAATTAATCATCCAACAGAAGCTTCTTTATTTGCGATTACTTGTATTTTAATCAATGAAAAAATCAATGAAAAAAAAGAATAGAATTACTTTAAAAGTGAAACTGCTAAAATGACCAGAAGGAGTGCTTCTATAAATGTTAGGTGGGGTGTTTTATCTGAGTTTTCCCAGTCCTTCTTTATTTTGGGAGCTATATGATTATAAGAATATTGTACAATGAATGCTCTTATTGAAAAAGAGACAGCCACGGTTAACACCATCAGACCAGTTAATTTCTTCCAACCAAGGTTTTTAAGTAATTCATCCATTTGTTTATATATATCATATAAATTTTTTGAAAAGTGCAGTTGTTTCTTCTTCACTTTTATTCAAATCAAGGACTTGTTTCACGGGGTTCATAATTTGGTTCGAAATATAGAACTTATAATCGATTTTTAATTGTTTCTCTTTAATATAATCAGGGTGTTCAATTCGGTCTCCTTGAAGTATCTTTCGTTTTTTAAACTTTGCTTTTCCATTCTTGAAAAATCCATTGGGAATTGGATTTTCATCCACTTCAACATACATATAAGGTATGCGATCATTTGGTTTCGGTTTATTTCCTGGATTTCTCTCTGCCATTCTATCTGCAAGGACTTTATGGGCGATACCATCTGGATTTTTGTAATAACCACTTAATGATTTAGTTATTATAAACATGTTTGTATTGATTTTTCCATCTATAATTTCTTGGAGAGTTGTTTCTAACCATTCCATGGCTTTATCCACACTTTTTTGATTCATGATAATTTCTATAACATTACCAAATACGTATTTGACAATGGGAGCATTATCTCTACGTTTCATAACAATACCCATTGATGTTATTTCTGTAGGTTTATTAGATTTATATACATATTTTTTACCTGTATATCGTTTTTTAGAGATAAGGATAAAAGGCCAAAATGTTTTTTCATATTCAAGATCTTGAGGAGAACCACATTGTTTCCATTTTTTATCTGTAATCCATTCACCTGCTTTAATTCCGCAGTCAATACAATATTGTAATGCTTCTTTATCAGTTAATAGTTTACCAGTATCTTTATGGATCCTTGAAAACTTAACAAATACAGAATCTGTATCACCATAAATAACTTCCGGGGGATGATATCCTTCTGCTAATGCCCATTCTTTGACACCTTGTTCTGCGTCATTAATTCGGGAGCGACCGATTGAAGTTGTACAAGCCGCTAGTTTTTTATTACTAATTGAACTTGTCATGGCACCTGTTTGACCATAAACTGAATTAGCAGTTACTTTATAAGCTAATTGAAGACCATCTAATACTTTTTGTTTATTAGGATCATCAGTTTGTTTAATTAGTTTCCTAGTTTGAGAACGTTGACCTAAGAGTGTTTCTAAGATTTGAGGGAGGATCCCTTTCGGTTTTTTAGCGAAATAACAGGTTGTTTGAGTTCCTGTTTTATGTTTATGAAGTGTTTTTCCTTTTTGTTCATAATGATAATCATCATAGGAAATGATATTATGTTCTGTACAATCTAAGATTGGTTGATATTTCAGTGGGGTTTCATCTAATTCTGATTGACAGCATATATATGTTTCATGGGATATATTAAGTTCACGGATTGAATTAGGATATAAGGATGCGAAATCTAAAACAGTTATGGGGTCTTCTGAATAAATTCCAGGGGTAGGTTCTAAGACAATCGCACCTTCAAATCCATTATTATTTTCTTTGAACCCCGCAAGTGTAGGGATCCGTGTATTTTTTTCTGAACAAACTTTCGTAACTAAGGAAAAGATTTTAATACCTTGACCTCTTAGAAAGATATAAGATAATGGAACTGATGAGACTGAAGCCATACCAATATTATTAGGAATAAGATCTAATTGTAGTAGTAAATGAATACATAATTCACAATCCATAATACAATATTTCGCAATCTTTGCTCTTCCGGCGCTTCCTCCATGTTTATGAAAATCAAAGATTTGTTGAGGTGAAACATCATCTTTAGCTAAGCACCATTCATAGCTAATTAATCCTTTTGTTTTGATTTTTATTTTTTCTCTTATGAATATAAGTTTTTTTTGATGACTAAGTAAAATGACTTGAAACTTCTGTTGATTTTGATAATACAAGTTCCCGTATTTAGTTATTAATCGGAGAGTAATATAATCACCTTTTTTAAGATTACCCAGAGATTTTGTTTTGAAATAAGTGAAAGACAATTGAGAGATATATTGTTTATATTCAATTTGGCTCTTCATAAAATGGGAAGAAACATTATCTAATTTATAAGAATCTAATGAGTGACCTTTTTGAATTTCTTTTTGAATATCAAACACAACACGACCATCCATAAAGATATATTTTAAGACATTATCTCCTAAACCGGATGAACTTAATTCTTTTGACATCATTTTACATTGTTTTTCCCAATAACCGCGATATTCTTGACTGGTAGTTTTTGGTTCTGTATGGATATCAAGGTTAGTTATTTTATCTGATTCTTTATTTCTCATTAATCTTCCTAATCGATAAAATTGATTTTTGGGACATCGACAATCACAAGATGACCAATTATTGTTTTTCTTGCATTTGGATATACAAGGGAACAGAAAATCAACTCTTTTAGAAATGTATTCAAAATCAAAACCAAATATGTTATATCCTGTAATGAAATCAGGATTGTGAAATAAGATTAAATCTTTCCATTTGAGTAAGAGTTCTTTTTCATTTTTACATTTGTAAACACAAATCCCTTCTATATCATCACAAATGTCTTCATTTGGTTTATCATCATTACCTATGACTACAATTGAACGATTATAACATTCGATATCACCATATTTATGAAATACAGTTCCAATTTGAATAATAGGATCTCCTTTCACTTGGATGAGTTGATTTTCATCATTTTGTAGTGAATTCAAAGAACCAGTTAATTGTTTGATGGCACTTTCTCGTAGTTTACTATTTCCTTTGGAAGAACTGAACATTTCTAAGAAATCATCAGTCAATGTTTCTTCAAATAATTGGAAACTCGTTTCAGATGGTTTTCCATTCAATGTATAAACGACTTGAACATCATCTGAACCTTTATGAAAAGCATCTTTAACACATTGTTTCAGAAATATTTTTTGGATCGTTAAAGGATCCATATTTTTACTCTGTCTAAAATAAGACTCATGGATATCAATCGCAAGTTTCTTACAATCTTTAATTGGATTGGGGAAATCTCCATGAGAACTGTCACACTCAATATCAAAGGAAGCAGTAATAAACTTTGCGAATTCATTTTTGTTTAATGGTTCTACTCTTTGATAGGGGATATCATTGAGTTGAATATCTGCGTTAAATGTGGGATTTTCGCACGGTTTGTTTTTGTCAGAAGGTTTAATACGAATCCAACCGGTTGGATTAATTTTCATTTCATGTAGGAACCGTAGCATTGGATGTATTTTTGCTTCATATAAGTTCGCAACACAATCACAATTATGTTCTTGTGTGAACCAGTCCTTATAATTATCAATTTTCCCCGTATAAAATGTATGTTTTCCATCATCGGACCACTTCTGAATTAATTTCTGTTGCTGTATCATATAAGGTTTATTTGTTTTATAAAACTCTTGAATAGCAGAAGAACATTTTTTCATATCACCATGCGTATAGAATGAAACCTTCGCAAAAGTGTATTTTTTGACTTTTTCCAAGTCAAAATCATAATTATATCCATATAAATTGTGGGATCGTTTTACTTCAACAGAATGTTTATTACCATTCCAGAAGCCTTTCTTTTTTTTTTGATAAATAAATGATTTAACATCACGCAATAAGAATTCAACCTTTGTTTGGTTCCATTTATCGGGCATACGTATGAAAAAGAAAGGTTTATATCCTTTGATGTTACACACAATATTTTCTTCTGTTTCCATTTTTCCATATAGGGTGATACAGAAATCACGGTCCCAGAAGTCGGCACCTGTTTGAACATCATCCGATGAAATATCAACTATTTGAAAATCATAATGAACCATGGTTTTGTATTTAATTATGTTATATAATTTCAATTTTAAGTAAGAGTTTTCTTTCAATTTTAATCTATCTAATTTTATATATAGATGAATTCATTTATAGTATTCTTTATTACAATTTTGGTTATATTTATAACCGTTCAAAAATTAAATGAAAACAAAGATATAATATCTATAACTTCTAAGATAGATGGTAGAGAATATCTTGTGAGGAAATTATCCGATGCACAAATATCTGCTGATAAATTAGCTGTGTTAAATAAAAATGTATTACGATTATTAGACCATATAAAAAATGATAAAAAAAAGGGTATTAAATATTTAGTGAAACGATACAATCCAGATAGACTTTCAGAAACAGATTTAGATGCTGAATATACATCTTATTCTGTAAATAAAGGAGAATCAATTGCTATGTGTTTACGAGAACCAGATAATTCTTTTATAGATATGAATACAGTTAATTTTGTTATGATCCATGAATTATCTCATGTAATGACACATGAAGTGGGACATACAAAATTATTTTGGGAAAATATGGGTTATTTACTGAAAAAGGGAGAAGAAATAGGTATTTATAAAGTATTTGATTATAAGAAAAAACCTGTCAAATATTGTGGGGTGATGATAGACTCAACTCCTTATAAGTTTGATGTATAATATAGTTTCTCCGTATAGTTTCAAAAAATAATATTTTTGGATATTATAATGGAACCCGATTATTGTCGTATTAAGATACGAAAACGTTTTTTTAAATGTGTTTCTGTGAATGAAGGTATATGTTATCTAATGGTTGGAAGTAACCAATACATTTCAAAGATAATAAATACAATCATTAAGAATGTTAAAGAAGATACAAATATATTTCGTTCATTAGAGAATGAACAAATCTATCATTTGTATGATTATTTATCAGCGAATGATAAAACTGATATTTCAACTATGAAAGAATATATTTCAGAACAACTTGAAATTGATACATATAAAGATGACATTGTTTTTGTTAAAAAGAATATTCTCAATGATGATGATACAATACAAGATGTCTTACATAAATTAGCATTTTATTGTCGTCCGAAAGAAGAAATTTACCAACCATATATTTATGCGTGGTATAAAGATAAAGATGGTAAAAATCATCCGATTGGGTTTAAATATGAACCAAGTATCCAAATCGATAATTTTAATTTACATGAAGACAGAACCCCCTATGAAGACACTCTTTTTGTGAGTGATGAAGGTAATCGTGTGATGGTTCCTATGGAAAATAATTTATTACATTTACTGGAACATTATGGGGATATACATAAAAATACAATTTATTTCTGTTCAGTGAAGGACTATTTAAAAGCAAAAGATTACAAAGGAGATGATATATTTTCTGTAATACAGGATGAAACAACGATACAACCGGTTAAGAATTATTTATTCCATAGTATTGTTCAAAAATATTGGCCTTACTTAGAACCATCAGATGTGATAAATTATGATGAAAATGAAGAACAAAGAAAACAAATACATAGACAAAAGAAAAAAAGAGCTTTTTCTGTTTTTGATGATATAAATATGATTGAATCTAGATATTTTAAACATCAATCTGACACATCATTAGTCTCCTGTTTAGAGAGTTCGATACAAATGATGAAATTAATCAAACACGGGAGTAGTAACAATATCGTGAATTTAGCAAAGATATTTCGGGATGTTCGATTATCTGAGAAAGTTCCATTTATGAAGCTCATGTTGGAAACAAGGGATGATATTTTATTTAAAGTAAATAATAATCATATTATTTCTCAAGGAAAATTAGTTACGGATGAAACATATATTACAAAAGATATATGTAAGAAATGGTCAGAAGATTTGGTCTTATTTACAAGTTTTGGATATAGATATCTCCACACAGAGAATGCAATTATTATGAAAATATATGATAAACAAAGTCATAGATATACATCATTAATAATTCATTTGAATGGGGATGTTGAATGTGTATTTACTGAAACAGGACCTCAAACAACCGAAAAAGATATATTAATACTTTTAAAACGTTGTAATGAGGTTCTTCATGATTTAAATAAACAAGCGATGTATTCATTTGAACCATTACCTTTATTGGATATGGATATATATACAAATCTATCATCTCCAACAAAATTAGATTTTAAAAATTGCCAGGTTGTATTTAAAAAGAGTGAATTAGAAGATAAACAACAAAATCGTCTACCGAATTTCTTACAAATGTTTGGAACATTTTTAATGAATTATCCGATGTATTTCAGAGTTAAATTGGTAGGAGAAGTAGATGATAGTTCTCAAAAAATTATTTGTCGTTATAAGCGTGTTAATAATTATGCGGATTTAGAAACAATTGAAACATTTATATCTATGATGGTTCATTTAAATAAAGCTATAACACAAGATGAAATTATTGAAGAACTAACCGATCAATTTTCTTTAGAACATGAAGAAGCTCTTGCGAAATATATATCATGGAATGAAACAAGACAACTTAAATTACATGACTTTAAACAACAGGGTATTCAAACTGTAAAAAAAGATAAAATGATGATTAAAGAACCAGGTGCGGAGATGATCATAACGAATGAAGATAATTTAGTAGTTACATTTACAGATATTACGTCCTTTAGTGAATATCGTAGAATGATTATGTTTGTAAAGACAATGGTATTTATATATAAACAACATATTCAGGAAGTCCCTGCTTATAAATCATTAAAAATATTTACAGAAGTGAAACCGAAAGTAAAATTAATGTTTGAAGAAGAAATAAATGCGATCCAAATTGAAAAACCGAGCGATGATGAGGATGAAGAGGATGAAGAGGATGAAGTTGAAGAGGATGAAGTTGAAGAGGATGAAGTTGAAGAGGATGACGGAGATCAATCAGATGTTTCTGATTTATTTTCAGATAGTGATGAGGAGGATATAGATTTTGATCAATTGGGTGGAGCGGGTGAAATTTATGAAACTAAAAGTTATTATTCCAATCGTTTAAAATCTAGAGATCCTGAATTATTTAAATTCAAGACACGGAAATATAGACCATCAGGCGCACCATATGGTTATACTTCTTTTTGTCAAACAACTGATTCAAGAATGCCGATTGTTGTTTCTGAAGCAGAATTACAGAGAATTAATAATTCTTCAGAGCAGGGTTCTGGAAGAGGTTCATATAGTAATATTGTTACAGTAGATGGACGTTCGAAACAAATTTATTATATATGTCCAAAATACTGGGATATTTCAAAAGAAGTAAGTATACGTCCGGATTATATTGATAATTTAACGGAACAAGAAAGAAATAAAATATTAGTCCCTAAAAAATTACCAGCAGGAACAAAAGGACGAACTGATAAGTATATACTTCAAAGGACGGGTAAATATTGGAATGAAGCAACAGAAATTAAATATTATAAAACGATGATTACAGATGAAAGCCGTTTACTTCATCCAGAAGGATATGGTCTTCCATGTTGTTTTAATATTTCAAAACAAATAAAGAGAGGGGATGATCCTGAACAAGAGACGATATCAAAACCATCGGCTACTTATATTTCAAAAGCAGATCCAGTTGAAAAAGATAAATATGCTCATATACATCCTATGTTGAAACAAATGTTTTATCAAGAAAATGAAACATTATTAAAAAAAACATCGCGTGGATTTATTAAAAAAGGTGTCACACAGAATAAAAGTGAGTATTTATATGATGAGTGTCCATTTTTAGAATCGTATTGTGTTATATCGGGTTTCAAGAATGTAAACACATTAATCAATCATATACAAGATACACTTGAAAATAATCTTGAATTATTTCAAAGATGTCCATTTGTAATCCATACTAAATTCCGTAAATCTATTTCTACAAATTATGATTATATTGAAAAAATATTAAGGAAATCGGGGACAAGAGATCATTTTCAAGGGGAAATGATAGATATGTTATTAATTCAAATAAGAAAAAAAGAATTTAATTTTCAAAAGAATGAGATGTCTTATATTATTTCATTAATTTCAACATTGGAAAATTACTGTAATTATTTACGGAGTAATGAAAATAGAGGATATGAATATATACTTCCTGTATTATCAATTATAAATACAGATATGAATGT
>MDTC01143902.1_pt1 | contig 11995 bp, 14 predicted proteins | sample 811181 | NCBI WGS metagenome assembly MDTC01 (sample SAMN05326644, study PRJNA326480) | marine metagenome | isolation source: seawater | place: Pacific Ocean: North | collected 2011
AAGGTGGGATTCGAACCCACGAAGCTAATGCACGGGATCTTAAGACCCGCCCCTTTGACCACTCGGGAACCCCAGCTGAGTCAATTGACAATAATTCTTACGCGCTCTTCCGCTGAGCTACAAAGGCTTTACGCCCTTGGTGGGTTTCGATCCCACGACCTCGTCCTTATATTGGATTGAATTAGAATTGCTGTTTGTCAATTTTAGTTAATTTTAAGCTTTAATGCTGGAAGTGGGATTCGAACCCACGAAGCTAACGCACGGGATCTTAAGACCCGCCCCTTTGACCACTCGGGAATCCCAGCTGAGTTGTAGTTTTAAGTTAAGTGCTCCGTACGAGGCTTGAACTCGTGACCTTGGCGTTATAAGCACCACGCTCTACCGACTGAGCTAACGGAGCTGAATCATATGCCACAGTTATTTTTTCCGCCACCGAGGAAGGTTTTCGCCTCCCCCCGAATCGAACGGGGGCCGTTTGATTAAAAGTCAAGAGATTTTTTGGTTTGCTGTGGGGCATATTTGATTGGTCGTGCTGGGATTCGAACCCAGGATACGTGCTTCAAAGGCACGTGTGCTAACCACTACACTATACGACCTTGTAATTTTAAACTTGATTTCCCACACCGGGACTCGAACCCGGGTCTGCTGGGTGAAAGCCAGCTATCCTAACCGCCTAGACTATGTGGGATTAATCAGGACTCGCACCTGTAATGTATTAAGTACCTCATGCGGGACTCGAACCCGCAATCTCAGGTTTAGAAGACCTGCGCGTTATCCAATTGCGCTAATGAGGCAGTTCGACTCACAATAATTTATCTATAAATGATTATTTGAGAATTGCTGTTTGTGAGTCTTAATTAGCAACGGGAGGTTTCGATCCTCCGACCTTCGGGTTATGGGCCCGACACGCTTCCTCTGCGCCACGTTGCTTTACTCTAATTAACCTTAAAAAATTAAGATCAAATTTTTTTCCACCTCCCCCCAATTATTAATTAGCGTGATACCTTTAAATAGAAATCTCTTTAAATTAAACTTATTTTTAAAACCACTACTTTATGCTTCTTTAATGCTTCTCTACTGTAAAACTGATTATAATAATTACTAATATCCTCCTCCCGCACATAAGGTGTAGATCCTATTCTTATTAGTCTACTGCATAATACATCTTCTATACTACCCAATACTACTTTGCTATCTATTACCACTATTACCGAATTATTTCCATTATATAGTTCTATTATATCTCCTTTATCTACTCTACTAAATACACCTCTATATAGACGGATCTCTAACCATTTAACTCCTCTTTCTATTAGCTTAAATGTATTCTTCCTTTTAATTTTAATTCTTTTACATGTATTCATAACTGAAGTTAGAATTTTTCTAACAGATGTATCAAATTTATCACATAAAAAAAAATTTAAGTTTATTATAAGTAGACTATTAATCATCCTTAGTGCTTTTCTTTATACCACCTAATTCACTACACTTTGCCCATACCCACGTTACACCCGTCCCAATAGCACCTATCCAAGTTGCCGTATATACCTGAGACGACTTTGAAATTACTTCGCTTGTTACCAAACACAATGGACTTGCCATCATTAATGGTGTTTTTAATAGCCCCCAGAATCCTTCTGGTGCACAATACCCGGCTTGAAATCGTGTAGCTGTCCAGTATGCTCCTACCAAACTACACGTAAATAGTGCGAACTTACCTGGCAGTGTTGCCATAATGTTGCTTGTATGCTTCCTTAGCTGATAGCCGTCTAAACTCATTTAATATTAAATTAATCTATGTCTTTAATCAAATTTATTTAAATAGCCTATACTTAAAAAAATAAATAAGTTTGGATGCTAAGATTCGAACTTAGATCTCCTTACGCTCTTGATATATTAAGCTTAGCGCATTAACTTATGCTACATCCAATTTACTTACTAATTTAACTTTATAAATCAAATTTTAATTAAATACCACATACTAATAGTTTATCTACCACCCATTAATTCTATACCAGTATATAAACTTCAACTAAAACCTATCTAAACCCTTTATATAACTTTCTATAAACCCATTAAAAACCACTATAACCCGTTTTTAAAAAAATTTGATTAGTCCTGAATTACACCAGTAATATTACCATTTACTCTACAACCCAACGATGCCAAAGAAAACAACCGACCTCGGACAACGACGCAAGAAAGGTGCTGATAAGCGCCGACGAACCTACGAACTATACGGCAAGATGAAGCCGACACGCCCCGGTGATGTGCGTGTGTACAACACCTCTGCACGCACAACTTCAAGTAACGCGAAGAACACTAAGAAGAACACCAAGAAACGATAAACCCCTTTTTTTTTATTAAATTTGATTACTTACTAGGATGGTTGAATTATATTGACACTTATGTACCATGAACACTCAGTCACTCACTGATCCTCCTTCGACAACAACCAATGATCAATCTGAACTTTGCAAATGGTTACTCGGATTCGCGCGCATCTCACCTGCTACCTTCACTTTATCTCACAACACAACATACGATTCCATTACAAATACATATAACACAAGACTAAATTTGTATCATACCGGCAAATTTCACTTTCACTATACATTGAATGAACGCGATTCTTTTGATGGTGATACTACTGTCAGAAATACAATTGCAACTGGTACTTGGTCTGTAAATACATCAACTAATCTCATAATTTTGAATGGTAAACAAACAAACAAAACAATCAATTATAAATACTGTGTTGATGATAGTGATGAAGAGTATTCGGAAGATTCTGATTTTAAAATGACTATTATTGATATTTCAAGCTGGATAAACCATAATTAATAGATCCTTAAATTTGATTAATAAAAAAATTTTTTTTTTTTACAAATGCAATTGTTCATTATAAGACCATATACCAGTATTAATCCTACTTTAGTAGTTAATGTTGATTCACCAGAAGATACCACTGTATATGAGCTTAGACAACGTATTATTATGAAAGATTCACGTATCCCTCATAGCTTTTATCTAAGAGGTCTTACTGGACACCGTCTTTCCGATAATGACATTATATCATCTTGTAACATCCATAATATGACTACCTTATATTGCATACCTATTTACACAACTACTATAAAAAGTAATACTGATTTAAAATTTGATTAAATAAATTTTCAGTTTGTTATGTTAACTCCAACAATGCAGGTTTTCGTAAAGACACTCACTGGCAAGACCATTACACTCGACGTTGAATCGAGTGATACTATTGAAAACGTAAAACAAAAGATTCAAGATAAGGAAGGTATCCCTCCCGACCAACAACGACTCATCTTCGCAGGTAAGCAACTTGAAGACGGACGTACTCTTGCAGACTACAACATTCAAAAGGAATCTACTCTTCACCTTGTTCTTCGTCTCCGTGGTGGAATGCTACGTACTGCACTTCGATCTGTCCCCCCCCAACGTTCATTCTTTACTATGTCTGCTATTCCTGATGCACTTCGATTTACCCCTACAACCAAATTCGATTACTTTAATCAAGTTATGTCCGATAATATGGATCCTCCTCTTCCTCCTGTTAATAATGAGGATGTCTCTGTAAATAATACTCCTGATACTGCACCTGATACTCTTAAGACCAATGATACTATTGAATTTGTTAAGGAATAATCTATTTACCGAACACTGATTATACTTAAAATTTGATTATTTAAACTTTTTTATTTTATTAGCATACACAATGCAGATCTTTATAAAGCTGTTCAATAACAAACTTAGGGTAATTGATGTTCAACCTACTACTACTATAGGTGAAACTCTAAATACACTTATAAACACCACACATGATCTTAATCATCCACAACCCGAAGTAGGACATTTTGTACTAACAGAAACCCTTTTTTCAAGAATTCTCAACAATGACTCTTCTATCAGTGAACTTGGTATCGTTAAAGAACAAACCCTAAATCTCGCATTTCGCCGTAACCGCCTTAATCATAATTAATAAATTTGATTAATCATAATAAGTTACTTGTTTTAGTATTCTAAACAAAGACCTGCTCTTATCTACTGCGTTAATAATGGCTATTTACTTCCGAGTTGTTGGTGCTCCTGAGCTACAACACCTTCTCAATGACCTGCCCGTCGCCGCCCGCGCCGAACTTGGTGCCACTGTAATTATGTTAAGATTACCCCAAGATGTTCCTGATGATTCCTTTGGACTTCAAGACGAACCACGGCAACCAGCAGCATCTTCAGGTGTAATTAAAGGTTTGACCGTTGAACCCCATGTTTCTGGTGATCCTTGTCCTATTTGTATGGAAGATTGTACAGAGAATGATAAGTGCTCTAGACTACCTTGTGGTCATAGCTTTCACCGTCACTGTATCACCAAATGGCTTAAAATGAACCACATATGTCCCTTGTGTCGTTACGAACTTCCTTGTGGTCCAAAACCTTCAAGGTGCATAGCGATGCGCGCGGCACAACTCCAATCTCACGTTGATAGTCTTCAAGAATACATCCATCTCCGTAACACATACGGCTATACACCACAAGATATGCTGTATAATCCCGATAATCAATTCGCTAACGATGAAGGCGACCCTACATTTGGCGTAGATAGCCTTTCTGAAGAGGAACTGATTCAGCGTGCTATTACGATGTCACTTGAATAGTAGCTTAACCACGGACATGTTCAAAAAAATTTCATCTAATCCCTTTATATAGATGTCTATAAACGCTATTTAATAGCTATTTTAAAATTTGATCTTAAATTTTATATAGTATTACCGTAATACATTTACGACCGCTCAAGAAGCGATGTCATCTGAATACGACGTTGACCGCGCTGCCCTGGCACGCATCGGACGCCTAACACTGGACGAACTGCTCAATCCCGCCCTCTCACCCTGTCTTTGGGACAATTTCGAATGGATTTCCAGCGCCGCAGCGCCTAAATCCAGGGTAAAGTTCTCGGACCGGGCGGAAATCATCACCACTAACGGTCTCGAGATCCGCCTCTGCCAATCAGTTCCGTTGACCAGTGTTCCGGGCATTCTCCATCCCGGGCGTTCTACTCTTGCACTTGGACAAGCCACCCCGCTCAAATTCGCCGAACAACTTCACCTATGGACCAGCCGACCCGACTTTTCCCCTACCTATGGAATTTAACTTAATACACCACCCCTTACAATGATATATGTCCTCTTTTCTTTTTACAAATTTAATCTAAGTCTATCATTTCTTAGATAAACAAGACTCATCTAACCCCTTTATACAAATTCAATTTCAACGGTAAAATTAAAATTTGATTACTATTCATACTATTACTATATAGTACACTTTATAGTTGTTTTAAAACACTACACTAATGGCTTTCATGTCGAAACAGATTGAGATGGAGCACCTTGAAAAGGTGCTTGAATGGGCCGAACAAAGATTTCAACGCTGCACTTGCCTGTACGAAAACGCAGAAAGACAATACCAAAAAATCTTCACTGGGCGTCAGCACAGAAACTACACCACTGGCGACTGCTTGGATTGGTCCGAATATGGTACTAAGACGTTACATTCCCTCGAAATGCACCGCCATAGTGCCTTTCAGCACTGCATTTCATCGAGACACGACCGCGACAAAGCCAAGAAAGAACTGGATGATTACACAACCCCCATAGTAGTTCCATGTGCAGAAGAACCGGTTGTGACCAATGGTAGTGGTGAAGTCCAAGATGCCGATGCTCCTGTTACCACGTGTTGTCCTGGTGGTGAACAATCTGGCTATCACTCCAGCAGCAGTGAAGACGAAGAAGATTATGCTTAATAGCTCAAAACATGTTCAAAAAAACCATTCCAATCCCTTTATATAACACCCTATAAACGGATTAACTTCATAGCTACAAAAATTTGATCATATATGACCATATTAGGCTATACCCAAATTTAAATTGAGCTTAAAGCCAATAACACATGAGTGACAACACTATCTCCTACAAGGGGAAGGAACTTACCGCGCAACAAGCGTTCGTGGTCGGTAACTTCACCCACCGCCTCCAGAAGTCACGCGCCCAACAAAAGGACTTGGAAGAAAGGTTCGCAGCGGCGAGCTCGGCGTTTGTACTGGGAAATGCTCTGCGCCATGAAAGGGGACTGACCGAGGACCAAGACACTGAGTGGGAATATCCTTGTGGAAAGATCCGCCTTGAACAGCTCTCTGAGGCCATCGACAGCCTACGGTGCGAAACCAGAAATTTCGATACCGATATTAGCCAAATCACCTTCCAACTGCAACGCTACATCGATTCACTGCCACTACCTATTGCGGTTCCGGCTTCCGAAGTTCCCAATGGAGGCGGCGAAGATGATGTGGGCCCCTGCTCCACATGCTGTCCTGGTGGTCAACAAGATGACTCTGACTCCAGCAGCAGTGACGACGAAGATGAAGACGTTGAGGGTCGGGCTGAGTGGATCAAGTTCAACACCTTCACCAGTGACGAAGAAGACGATGATAAGCAATAGCTCCGGACATGTTCAAAAAAAACCCACCCAACCCCTTTATATAGCGATCTATAAACGGCTTACCGCCATTAGCTAAAAAAATTTGATTTAGTTTTATTCAGATGTTAAGGAGCATATTACCCCCTGGAGCCACCGAGCCCATACACGACCCCCCGCGACTACATCCAATGATGAACGCCAACGCCCAGTCCTGGCCTATGACCACTGAGGCGTCCTACACAACAACTGCTGCCTGCTTCGTGATGCAGGTGGAGCAAGAGAACACACACCTTCACGGACTTCTCGACAAGCGCAACACGAGAATCGAGGAGCTCGAGGCTCAGGTCGCCGAGCGCGATGCGACGATCGCAAGCCTCGGTGAACCGGTCCACGACATCCTTGCTGCGATGCACGCGCATCTCAACCCATCACGGGACCTCCTGATGGAGGATTGCGAGGAGGCAATCGATGCCGACAACTGTGATGCTGAACTCGCCGCTGCTGAGAAGTGGTCCACTTCCACCACCAAGCGTGGAAAGGCCCGCAAGCCCCATACGATCGCTGTAGAGGAACACCGCTGCCACGGCACCAAGGGAGACGGTGAGCGATGCACTCGCACCGCCACCTGTGGTGATGGATTCTGCAAGAAGCACTCTGATGGCGAATCGACGCCACCGAGCTCTCCTACTGTCTCCGCCGAGAAGGAAGCCAAGAAGGCCGCCAAGCTCGCCGAGAAGGAAGCCAAGAAGGCCGCCAAGCTCGCCGAGAGGGAAGCCAAGAAGGCCGCCAAGCTCGCCGAGAAGGAAGCCAAGAAGGCCGCCAAGCTCGCCGAGAAGGAAGCCAAGCACGCCGAGAAGGAAACCAAGAAGGCTACTCGCAAGCCCCGCGCTACTCCCCCGATGGCCATCTGGCAGAAGGAGAACGCTACGGTGATCAAGCAAGCTGTTGCACAGGACACCTCCGGTGCCAAGAGGATGGCCATCGTTGGCCGCCTCTGGAAGGCTCTCGCCCCTGAGATCCAGGACCGCTACAAGGCGCTCTCCAAGGCAAGCATTGGTACCGACGACATCACGCTTCAATCTGCCGCCGCCCTCATCGGGCTGGCCACGCACGGCTAAACAAGTAAGTATACACGCCCCGCATCGCCAACCACTTTAAAAAAAATCACATCTAACCCCTTTATGTAGCACGCTATAAAAGGGTTGCCCTTATATACAAAAAAAATTTGATCTACTCTTCTTCATCTTGTATAATTTAGATTTTACGCAGAACGCGCAAACACGAACAACAACACGAACACTATGTCTACCCAGATTCTTCCCACTGAGGCGATGGCGGCCCTCACTTCCAAATTTCCTGGTATGGATGCTGCACAACTTCAGTCGATTGCATCGGAGGTCTTTAAGGCTGCCCCAGCTCCTCCCCGCCAACGCGCGCGCAAGGAGGTCCCGGCTGGTGAACGCTGTATGGCCCGTATGTGGACACAGGAGCAGTACGATGTGGAGGGCAACTACATCTACGGATGCCCTAAGCAGTGCTGCCGTCGTAAGAACGGTGGCCACGACTTCTGTGCCCAGCACCAAAAGGCCTTTCAAGAAAACCCTAAGCCCCTTCAGTTCACCAACGATGGTACTGGTGGCAAGTTCAAGCGTCACGGGCTCTTCCACGGACGGGTCGATGAGGCTCTTCCCTTCAAGGACGATCAGGGTCACATTGTGATCTTCTGGCACGGTGTAGAAGAAGTTAAGGAATGGGTTGATGCTGCCAAGGCAGATGGTTCCTACAAGGAGCATCCTGCTTGGCGTGATCTTTGGCTCGGTGAGCGGATGAACGGTGGCCGCAAGAAGGGTAAGAAGAAGTCCGAGGTCGCCAAGAAGGCGAAGGCCAGCAAGGCAAAGGTTCTGGGCTTCAAGCCGAAGCGCGGTATCAACGCATACATGGCTTTCCTCAATGAGAACAGGGCGACGATTCGCTCTGAGCTTGAAGCCGCTTCTGATGGCGCCAAGGTCGGTGTCGCTGAGGTTACCAAGAAGGCTGGTGCGATGTGGAAGGCACTCCAAGCCCGAATCACTGCTGCTGGTGATGGCGATGGCCTCACAGGCGAAGAGGCGGCTGCCTACACTGCAGACAAGGAGGCTATGGCAAGGTACAATAAGGCTTCGCTTGATTCGAAGGCGGCGGCCAAGGCTTGGAACGAAGAGCAGGAGAAGAAGGCGTTGGGCTCTCTTGACGACCAAATCGCTCAACTGCAGGCTCTGAAGGCAGCCGCTGACAACACAGTTTCTGCTCCTACTGCTCCAACCTTCAAGTTGAAGAAGCCGGTGGTGGCCGAACAGACCGATGAGGTATTTGGTTCTGATAGTGATGATGAAGACGATGACGCCGGTGATGCCGAGTCGAAGAGTAATGAAGACGATGCTGATGACACTCCTGTCACGGCTAAACCGACGGTTGCAGTGAAGATTTCCAAGAGCGCTTCTCCAGAGCCTCTCAAAGAGGTCGAGTGCGAACAGACGGGGATGATGACCTTCCAGCACAACGGGGTGACGGTCTACAAGCAGTCCAAGGATGAGGTTGATGACGATTCAATGGGCTTGAACGAGGGCGATTTCCGCCTTTTGATCGTCGATGAGGATGATGGTGGTATTGAAGAGGGTGCATTCACCCACTACGGTAAGATGACTGCCAGTGGCGAGATCACAGTTGAACTGGCTACTGAATAATTTGAAATTTGATTGTATAGATACTTGTTACTAATAAATAAAAAAGCTTTGCTTTTTTTTTGCTCAGATACATGTTATGATTTCATATTCTCTACCCCTTTATGTAACACCCTATAAACGGCTTGACTGTATAAAATAAAAATTTGATCTATAATTATCTTCTAGTTATGTTTTAGATTTTAAAGCCACGAGCTTCCAACACGACTACAACTACGATGAACGCTTCCTACAGCAACCGCCCCGTCGAGGGGACCATCACTCAAGGCTGCACTGAGCAGTCTGTCAGGCGCCTCATTGGCGTCAAGGGTACCGGCATTGCCCGCATCACTGGCGAGATTCGCCGCATGTACCACGGCTCGCGTCCCTACATCCGTGCTGACAGGGATACCAACACTCTCACCCTCACGACTCGCGGTGACGATGCTGTCAAGGCACTTCAGGCGATGAGCGAGAAGGTCAAGCTTGAGCTTGCATGGATCAACGGTACTTCCGACTTCTGTCCTCACCCCAAGATCGATGTGCCCGAGCCTGAGAACACGCAGCTTCTCCGTCACATCATCGGCGCAAGCGGCTCCAAGCTTCGCGAGATCACCAATCGCATCGCACGCGGTGAGACTGGACCTGGATGTTTCATCATCCACAAGAGGGATCTCGGGGTCTTCCGCATCGAGGGTGTCTCTCTTGCACAGGTCGAGCTCGGCGAGCGCCGCCTCAACGCCCACATCCGCAAGATCACCGAGGAACAGATTCCTCGCCGGGTTGACCTTGAAGGATTCGCTCCGCCCCCTCAACCTCCATGTGTTCGCTCGGCACGTGCAGATGACACTGTCCAGCGTTCCCAGACGGGACTCCCTACGGTTCACGAGGATACCAACAGCTTCGACGCACTCAGGTCCTCTGATAGCGAGGAGGAGGAGGGGTCCGGGGAGGAGGAGGAGGAGGAGGTGGTCCCGCCCAACACGCTCGATCTGACTCGCCTTATCTCCGAGGTCACGGAGGACGAACGCAAGGCACATACCTACGCCAACAAGGCTGCTACATCCAAGCGTGTCCAGTTTCTCCGCGACACTGGCTCCACACGGGGTGATGTTCTCGCCAAGAACCGCGTGTTCAACGACCAGAAGGCACTGATCGCTGATGAACTTGGCATCGAGTTCTGGATGGTTTCCGACCGCCTCGTCAACAAGGCTCTTCGTGACAAGGCTACTATTGCCCGTCCTTCCTCGGCTCCCGCTGCGTCCTCCGTTGACACCAGCTCACACGAGGAGTTCCCTGGGATGAAGTCTGGTGAGGAGAACATCACTCTCCGTGTCAAGACCGGGACTACGGTCTGGGATAACAAGACGAAGATTGCTACGACAGTGGCTTCTGCGGACCACCACCATCCGCGTTCCTACACGGCTGTAGCTGGTCCAGTTGAACCGCCGCGCTCTCTGCGTCAAATTGTAGAGGATTCAATTCCTGCTCCTCCGCCCCGTCCTGGAACGATGGTGCGCCAGTTCTCCTGTGTTACTCGCCCCGATGCTTGGGATGATGACATGCCTGAGCTCAGGCAAGCTGACGCTGACGCCAGTGCGCCCTTTTACGGTGCGACTGAGGCTCTTTCCCCACTTCCTCGCCTTGCCGGTGAGAACCACGGCAACCGTTCTTGGGCTTCTGACAGTGATGACGATGATTATGACGCCGGTGCTACCGATTCGAAGAGTGACGACACCAGTGACCCCCAGTAAGTATACCACACATTCACACATATGAGTTAGTTAAATAATAAAAATAGGATCCGTCCTTTTTTTATTATTTAAATTTGATTTCCACTTAATAAGATTATTGTTAATAATTCCCACTATGAGTACAACCGCTGTCCTTACACTCCAACAAACCATCGATGACCTTTCATCGGCTATTACAGATGCAACAACCAATGCTGTACCTGTACCACAATCAACTAAAGACCACGTTAGAGACACAATTGCTTTCCTTAGTAACTCCCCACAGATGGTCTCCTATGTAGATGGAGTACCACAATTTAACGATGTTAGTAGTGTGTACAAGCTTACTATATCGGCTTCATCGGATAGTAATGTTATGCGCCAAGTTATAGGCAGAGATGGTTGCTATTTTAAAATTACATCGGATAACTGCAACCTACTCTTCATGTGGCATTATCGGTCTGGTTCTTATAGAGACACTATTTCCTTTTGGGGCCTATCCCTTGATAATGTATTAAGGGCCAAGGATATCATTAGGTCACGAATTGATATGAAAACTGCTTAAAAAAATTTGATGTATGAAAGCTTAATCAATGATAGTAGATTTTACAAAGGACCAAATGGCTTCTTCTACTACTACTACTCCCCCTCACGTCGACCCTGATATGCCTAATGGCTGTGAGACCGGGGCTTGTGCACTTGCCAAGTGCTTTTACGATAACAACTTTCAAGTACTGCGTCGTCTGAGGTTCCGCCGTGAGCTTTCCGAGTACTTCATCCGCACATTTCCTACTTGGGCTCCTCAAGAGGTAGTTGCCAATCCGGCGCTTCAGCGTTCGTTCAGTCAGGTCCTGTTTGCTCTTGTACACGATGGCAAGATTCTCCGTGTTTCTAATTCCAAACTTTCTTGGGCTATCAACCGGACTGCTCATGCTCCGCATCGCACCCAGTCCCACCGACGTCACTCCCACCGACGTCACTCCCATGAGCGCCCACGCGGACGCACTCCCGAACGCACTCCCGAACCTCTTCAGAGACCGCGCCACCAACCACGCCTCAGTGAAC
>MDTC01242231.1_pt1 | contig 11994 bp, 9 predicted proteins | sample 811181 | NCBI WGS metagenome assembly MDTC01 (sample SAMN05326644, study PRJNA326480) | marine metagenome | isolation source: seawater | place: Pacific Ocean: North | collected 2011
AAAGCTCATATTGGTTTTGTTGTGAAGAATTTATTAAAAGATGAATTTAATTTATTAAATAAAACAAGTGAATAATCAGGTTCAAAATATTATTTGGTTTTTGGGATTAATTTTCTTTCAGATTTTCTTTTTAGATGCTATCCATATTGGATTATATTCTACTTATTTCACTCCTTTAATTTTTTCTTTTTTTGTACTTAAGCAAAGGTTAGAAACCTCAGTATTTCAGTTATTAATTTATGCTTTTTTTATGGGTTTAATTGTTGATATTTTTAGAAATACAATTGGCTTAAATACTTCTGTTCTTTTATTGTTGGCTTTTTTAAGATCACGATTTTTATATTTAATTTCTTCAAAAGATGATTTTGAATCTGGCGTTGAACTTAACTTATTTACTATTGGAATCGGTAGGTATGTGATGTTTTTTGGTTTATCTATCTTCTTTTATCATGTAATGTTTTTTCTATTAGAACAGTTCTCTTTTCAAAATTTTCTAACCTTGATTTTCCGATCATTTATCAACACAATTATTGCTCTTTTTATTCTTGGATTTTTTCAGTTTTTTTTAATTGCTAAAAAGTAATGGATCCATTTCAAAATAGAAGATGGGTATTAATATTAATTATTTTTTCCATAAGTCTGATTTTTGTTTTTAGACTTTTATATATACAAGTAATTAATAAAGAATGGGCTAAAAGAGCTGCTCAAATTAGCTCTAAAACAGAAAATATTCAACCTCCAAGAGGTTTTATATATGATAGAAATGGACTGTTACTGGTTGGTGCTGAAAAAGTATATGATATTTATATTTTACCTAATGCCATAGTGAAAAGTGATTCATTAAAAATTTGCAATCTTTTTGATATTACAATAGAAAATTTAAGAAACTTAATTAAAAAAGCTTCAACAGGTTACAATGTCCCCTACAAAGCGTCTGTACTTTTTAAATCTTTATCAAAACAGGAGCATGCAATGATATCTCCATATTTAGGTCAAATTAAATCAGTTCATGCAAAGGCAAAAACAGATAGGGGTTACCCAAAAGAGGCTGCTCCCCATATATTAGGATATATAAGAAGAATTAGTCAAAACCAATATGAACTGGCTAAGGATTCTGGAGATAATTTTTATTCAAAAAATGATTTTTTAGGCATCACTGGTTTGGAAAAAATTTATGAAAAACAATTAAGAGGTCAGAGAGGAAACGTTAATTATTTAAAAGACTACGCAGGAAATAAGGTTGAAACAATCAATAAAAAACCAGCTAAACCGGGTAAAGACATACATACTTCAATTGATATTGAACTTCAAAAATTAGGAGAAGATTTAATGCAAAATAAAATTGGTTCTATTGTAGCAATTGAGCCTTCTACTGGAGAAATATTATGTATGGTTTCGGCGCCATTTTATAAGCCATCACTTTTAACTGGAAAAGATTTTTCTAAAGAGTATAAATCATTAAAACAGAATGATTCTTTGAAACCATTAATTAATAGACCGATATATAATGACAGGTATAGACCCGGTTCTATCTTTAAATTAGTTCAAGCATTAATTGCTCTTCAAAATGGAGTAATTGATTCTAACTCTTCATTTATTTGTGACAAAAGAATTATCGGATGTCATAATCATGAACCACCAGACAATTTAATAAAGGCAATTAAACATAGTTGCAATCCTTATTTTTATCAGGTTTATAAAAAAATTATTCTCTCTAAAAGTTTTGTTAATTATTTTGAAGAAAGTAGAAAAGGACTTAAGTCTTGGGAGGAAAAAGTGAAGACTTTTGGTTTTGGAGCTCCATTGGGAACTGACATACCAGAAGAAAAAAGTGGATTTATTCCAGATGTTAAATTTTATGACAGTTGGTATGGTGAAAAAAGGTGGGCATATTCTACAATTTATTCAAACAGTATTGGCGAAGGAGAGATTGGTGTTTCACCAATTCAAATGGCTAACCTAGCAGCGATTATTGCTAATCGGGGTCATTATTATACCCCCCATTTTATAAAAAGTATTAATAATGAAAAGCCTATAAAAAAATACACTACCAAAAAATTAACTTGTGTTGATGAGCAACATTTTGAACCTGTTGTTTCAGCAATGAATGAAGTAGTAAACAACGGAACTGGAAGAAACGCAAAAATAGATAGTATTGAAGTTTGTGGTAAAACAGGAACAGTAGAAAATAAAACTTTCAATGATCATTCTGTTTTTATTGCATTTGCCCCAAAGGACGATCCTAAAATTGCTATTGCAGTTTATGTTGAGTATGGTACATGGGGAAGTAAATGGGCTGCTCCTATTTCAAGTGTAATGATGGAATATTATTTAAAAAGAAAAAACTCCATTAAAAACGAACTCAAAAAAGAGATGATTAAAGAAGCTATTATTTTGAATCCTTTAAGTGATTTTACCAATTGATATATAGAAACTTATCCATATGGAAAAATATAGACAAGTACCTTTTGGTATTTTATCTTCTTTTAGTAGTTGCTGGTTATTTTACTATTTATTCAAGTAGTTTTAAGGGTTTTGATGTGGAAGAAAGCTATTGGTCTACTAGCTATGGAAAACAAATGATTTGGATTTTAATATCTATTATTTTGGGATCAATTATTTTACTAATTGAAGGTAATTTTATTCAAAACACCTCTTATTCCATATATTTGTTTGTCATTTTATTATTAATAGTTGTTCTTTTTATGCCACCTGTTAAGGGGGTAAGTTCTTGGTTTGTTTTTGGTGGTTTTTCTATTCAGCCTTCAGAGTTTGCTAAATTGGCTACCAGTTTAGCTTTTGCAAAATACTTGAGTAATATTAATACTCGTTTTCAAGATATCAAGACAAGAATTAGGGCAGGATTATTAGTAATTATTCCAGCTTTATTGATCATTATGCAGCCAGACGCAGGCACAATGTTGGTTTTTGTTGGATTTGTTTTTGTTTTATATAGAGAAGGACTTTCTGGAAATTTTTTATTAATTGGATTATTCGCCTTGTTAATTGGAACAATTGGAATTTTCCTAAAAGCCTCCAACTCTAATTTCTTTATTGGCGATACTTTAATTTCTGGAAATTTATTTTTTGGATTTCTTCTTCTTTTAGGATTTTTATTTTCCTTTATCATAATCAGGTACTTTGTTTTACCAAGATTCAGAAAACAGAAGTATTTCCAACTTATAATTATTGCTTTCATTGGTTTATCCATATGCTTTAGTGTAAATTATATTTATGACAACTTATTTAAAGACCGTCACAGAAATAGATTCCAAATTATGTTTGGTATTAAAGAGGACAGAAGAGGAGTGGGGTACAATATATACCAGGCTCTTTCTGCTATTGGTTCAGGCGAAGGTTTTGGAAAAGGCTATTTAAAAGGAACTTTAAGTAACGATAAGTTTAAGCATGTTCCTGAACAAAACACAGATTTTATTTTTTGTGTATTAGCTGAAGAATGGGGCTTCATGGGTTGTCTAGCTTTCATTCTACTTTATTTATCTACCATGATAAGAATGATTATGATTTCAGAGCGACAAAGAAGTAAGTTCACTAGAATATATGGTTATTGTATCACCAGTATATTATTCTTTCATTTTATGATTAATCTTGGAATGGTAATTGGATTAGCGCCTGTGATTGGTATCCCTTTACCTTTTTTTAGTAAGGGAGGATCAGCAATTTTAGCATTTAGTGTGATGTTTTTTATTTTAATGAGATTGGATGCTGAAAGAAAAGTTGTGCTGAGGTAATTATTTTCCACCCAGTAACCAACTGGATGATTGAATTTTATCACCCAGACCATCAATAAGGTGTATTCCTAATTCTTGACATATTGGTTTTTCAGGAATTGTATCATTATTTTGATCTCCGCCATTCGCAAAGGCTAGTACATATTCATTTGAAAATTCCGTAGCTATCTTTCTTATGGTTTCACATACTGTTCTGTCTTTATCTATTGATAAAATTGCTTTATTAACTACTTTGAAATTGCTAATAATAATCATTCTTTCTTCTTCTAGTTGAAAAGGTTTACTTCCTTTTAACTCTCTTTGAAGGTCTGAATTTACAATTACAAATAGTTCATCTGCATTTTCTTTAGCATTATGAAAATACTCTAAATGTCCTTTATGTACAGGGTTGAAATATCCGCTGACTATAATTGCTTTTTTTTTCATGGCGAAGTTAAGTTAATAGAATCATTTTATGATGAGTTGAATAACTAAAGTGAGGACAATCACATTTCTTCTTTTTCTTTAAAATTTTACAGCTACAACTCATCAGGCTAATCCAAATACATATGACCATATAAATTTTAATATTTCTTTTCATCATTTTATAATGTTTAAAATTAATGATTACGTCTGTGTATTCACAATTATTATTGTTTATTTTGGTTGATATATGATTTAAACTATGATTAAAAGTTTTGGAAAATATGTAATAATGCTATATAACATTTTCTTAAAACCAGAAAAATTTAGTGTTTACTGGAAAAGATTTGTTGATGAGGTAATTCAGCTTGGAGTAAAATCATTATTCATTGTTAGTTTAATGTCTGCTTTTATGGGGGCAGTTTTAGTAATCCAGACTGCCACAGTAATTGAGTCAGCCTGGATCCCAGATTATACAGTTGGCTTTACTATAAAACAGTCCATGTTATTGGAGTTTTGTCCAACAATTATATCACTAATATTAGCTGGTAAAGTGGGTTCAAATATTGCATCTGAGTTAGGTACAATGAGAGTTACTGAACAGATAGACGCTCTAGAAGTGATGGGTGTAAATTCAATTGGCTATTTGATTGGTCCTAAAATTATAGCTTCTCTTTTTATTTTTCCAATAGTAATTATGTATAGTATGTTTTTTGGTTTTTTTGGAGCGGGATTAGTTTGTTATTTTACTGATATTATACCTGTGAAACAATACATATTAGGAATCAGGTCATTTTCTGAAGATAATTTTGTTTACATAAGATATGCTTTAATTAAAACAGCTGTTTTTGCATTCTTAATTACAAGTATTTCAAGTTATTTTGGTTATTATTTAAAGGGTGGAGCATTAGAGGTTGGTAAAGCTAGTACCAATGCGGTGGTTTACAGTAGCATATTTATTCTATTTGCTAATTATATCTTAACTCAACTTTTATTGATTTGATTACTGTAAAAAACATATCAAAATCTTTTGCGGGTTTAGAAGTATTGAAGGATATCTCCTTTGAATTTGAAACTGGGAAAACAAATTTAATTATTGGTAAGAGTGGATCTGGCAAGTCGGTATTAACTAAATGTATAGTTGGTCTTTTTGAACCTGATGAAGGTGAAATATTTTTTGATGATAGAATGTTATCTTCTTTGAAGCCTAAGGAAAAGAAACAAGTTCGTAAGGAAATAGGGATGTTATTTCAGGGTAGTGCTTTATTTGATTCATTAACAGTTAAAGAAAATGTTGCATTTCCTTTGAAAATGTTTACGAAGATGTCAGATGAACAAATAAATGATCGTGTTAACTTCTGTCTAAACAGAGTAAATATTGTCAACAAAAATGAATTGTATCCTTCAGAACTAAGTGGCGGTATGCAAAAACGTGTTGCTATAGCTAGGGCAATTTCAATGCAACCTAAATATTTATTTTGTGATGAGCCAAACTCTGGATTAGATCCTGTGACAGCTATCGTAATAGACGAACTAATAAAAGAAATAACCGATGAATTCAATATGACTACTGTAGTCATTACTCATGATATGAATTCTGTACTTGAAATAGGGGAGAATATTTTATTTATCGATGATGGAGTCAATAAATGGGTAGGGAATAAAAATGAAATCCTAGATGTAAAAGTAAAAGAGCTTTACGATTTTATTTATGTATCTAAATTTCTTCAACAAATGAAAAAATAGCAAAAAAAAAGGCCTCAACTGAGGCCTTTTTAATTTATATCAATGATTGTTATTTGTTGACAACCATATTAAAGTTTGAAGTTTTACCATTCTCAAGATTAACTCTCACAAAGTAGTGACCATCATTAAGTTCAGTGACATCAAATCTATTGGATGATTCAATATTATTAACTGAAATAGACTTTGCTAATCTTCCAGTAACATCAAAAATCAAAATATCTGCAGATCCATTTATATTTCCAAAGTTCAGTGTGAAATCTGTTTTCGTTGGATTTGGATAAAGTATTCCTTCGATATTATTTTGCTCAGTAATTCCAGTGAAATCTCCCATTTTTAGCCCTATAGATGGAGCATCTGCAGCAGACCAACCAGAATACCAGTTTGTTAAATCAATATTTAAAGCTCCAACAGGTTGGTCATAATAAGCTACATTACTTCCGTAATCTATGCCATTATCGTAACCAAAACCAAGTGCTGGGTTGAAAGTCTGAAGACAAACTAAGTATCTCTGTCCATCAACTAAAATTACAGGCTCATCAAATTGTGTGTACAGTACTTTTTGATTTAATGAGTCATCAGCACAAATGTAATCATGAACTTTGACAGGGTTAAGATCATTGTAAGTTACACCAGCAAATCCTCCTGCAGCTGAAATACTTCCAAATGGGTCATTCCATTCAAAAAACTGTACTTCAACATATTCAGAACCAACTGAACTATCTGCTTCACTCATTGCAAAATATATGCCTTCAACACCAAAACTAGTAGTTGGGTATGTTTCCATTAAAGCCATACAAGAACTGTAATCGGTAGTTGCATTACTTGGAAAGTAATTGGCAACCATTTCACCAGTAGTTTCATCAGTTCTAGCAAGTGAAAGAACATCATTAGTAACATTGAATGTTGATGATACATGATTATCAGCAGTATCTGCATCAACTTCACTATCAATTGACAAGTTATAATCAATGGTATATTCTCCGGTAACATAACCTGTATGAGCAACTGTTTCATACATGGTATCAACAGTTGCATAAGCTGCTGTTAAGCCCAAATTTAAAGTTGAAGTATAAATTTGACCACCAGGACCTGTTACAGTTTGATCAAGTATTGGGGTGTTGTCATCAGAACCAAAATTGGTAACTGACAAACCAACATCAAAAGTATGTCCGTTGTTAGCCATATCTAATGGAATTGATCCGAATTTCCCTCTGTTAGCAACATCAACAGAAGAACCTACATCGTTAACATTAGCACCTAATTTGTTACCCATAAATATTTCAACTGGTCCATTTAACATTTCATTCAATAGAAATTGGCCATCATTTGTTGAAATCATTACAACAGGAATATTTAAAACCATACCAGAATCTCCACCAGCCATACCTACAGGTGCTCCAGAGTGATTGATGATAATAATTCCAACAGCTCCATTGTTTTCAGCAAGGGCTGCTTTTAGTCCAAATTGACAACTTCCTCTCCAAACAACAGCAATTTTACCAGCTAAACTTGGTTGAGAATATTGGTCTCCATTGAGCGTTAGACAACCTTCATTTGCCAAAGGATGAGGAATTGCATAAGCAGGGTTGTCCCCAGTATGAGTAGGATCATTAACTAACTCTAATGTATCCTGAACAAAAGTGTTAGGTTGATTAAAATCTGGTGTAGACCAACCACCTCCAGTAGGGTCAGCCCAAGTAAAGTCAAAGCTCATCCCAGCAACAGAAGGAGACACACCTTTTAATACCACCTGAGCACTCAGAGTTGTGGAAATAATAGTGAATAATAATAGTAATGTTTTTTTCATGACATGAATTTTATGGTTAATAATAATAATAAAAGTAAGAAATTAAAAGATACCATTTTAATTATAACAACAAAAAAAGGGGGATTACTCCCCCTTTGATAATTGTATTTTTAAAGAAATTAATTTTATTGAATAGTTACTTTTTGTGTAACTGTTCCTTGTTTATTAGTAATGTCTAATAAATAAATCCCTTTACCAAATTCACTGAAATCAATAATTGAATTAGAATTAATTAAATCCGTATGAACTATTTTTCCTGAAATATCTCTTACAGTAATATTCATATTTTCCTTGCTATCAAAAGTAATATTAACCAAGCCATTTGATGGGTTTGGATACACAGATAAATTGTTGATTGAATTTTCATTTATTCCAGTAGTCGCACCCAAATTTAAACGAATTGCAAAAGCATTTCCGTTGGTATAAGCTTGCGCATTTGGATACCATATCGCACTAGACCATCCTGGTTGACCAACAGTGGCATCGTCAATAATGCCTATATCAAATGTAGAACCACCACTGAATAACTCAACTCCTGCATACCAGTTTCCTGCCGGGAGTGTTACATTTTCCCATCCAGAAGATGTTTGAGTTACTGTTGGTATTTGAACATATCCGTTAGCAACATCAGTAGCATTAACAGTGTATAAATCTGAAGTGTATATTGCATTTCCAAACAGACCTGATGTGAAGCTGGTAGAATCAATTAAATATAAAAGTAATTCACTATTTTCAACTGTGTTTGATGTAAGAAAAGCTGTAACAGAATTCACTACCTCGTCTTGCTTGAAAGGATACATTGTACCACAAACTAACCCATCAGCAGCATCAGCAGGCCAAGAATAACTTCCATATGATCCTAAATTTTCTAATCCTGCAGGATGATTACCAATACCGTCTAAAGAATATACATCATTGGTTATTTCAAAGTTTCTTTCAAGAACGTTATCTCCAAAATTTGTGCCACCAACTTGATCAGAATCAGAACTTACAGTAAAAGTGCCCTGATATGTACCAGTAGCTAACGTAAGTGGTTCTAATGACTCAACATAGTAAGTTGAATCAGCTTCTAAAACAGCAATCGAAGATGAAGCACTAAATGAACCAAAATCAGCATTTAAAGTTACATTAGTTTGGTCGCTTACTCCGTCATTAGTTACTTGACTACCAATTACCCAGTTAGCATCCATTTGACTTACAGGAGTTCTTCCGTATTCTGCAAAGTAAGTAGATTCTCCATATACCCATGCAGCAAGGTTTTGAACATTATGTTGATCTTTTCTTGAAAATTGAACATCATCAACAGCCCAGTACCAAGCCCAATAGTCATTATCTTCGTAGTAAAACTGAACTAAAACTTGTGATTGACCACCAGCAACAGCAGATACATCTATGCTAGTAATTTCAGGATTTCCAGAATTTTGGTCATTTTGATATCCAGAGTTGTTTGTTAATTCATATTGATGCCAAGTAGCACCGTTATCACCAGAAACTCTTACCCCTCTAGTGTCTTGCCACCATCTGTAATTATGAGAAAAAGAAAGTACAACACTTGGTTCACTACTTAAATCAATTGCATTGGCAATTGTAGCAGTAACAAAGATTGGAGTACCATCACCATCTCCACCACCACAAGCATCAGAATCTATAAAAAGATAACCGTTAGACGCAGTTGCAGAAGCAAAAGGAGAAAGTACAGCAACTGGAATTAAGTTTGCATCTGTTTCAAATCTAAATTGTGCAGCAGATCCTGTATTTGGATCTTGAGCAACAGTTCCTGATCCAGTACATGGAGAAGTTACAACTGTTGCAGAACCTGCGACATAATCGTAACCACCAGCAATGGTGTAACTTGCATATGCACAGTCATTTGCCAGTACCCAGTCAGCACTATTATCAAATTCATTTGACCATACTACAACACCTTTTGCCTGGTTGGCTGTGTTGGACGGTTTAATTTTGTGTATAGAATTATCATTTTTTACAACAAGATCAGTGGACATGCTGTTTTGAGCAGTAGCAAAAAATCCTGTGGTAAGTGATAAAAGTAAAATGTAAATTTTTTTCATAGCTTGTTTTTTTTGTTTGGGGCATAAAAATAATAAAATTTGGCATTATAAAAAACAATGGCATTGCTAACCTTTAGATTAGTTACACGTTTTTTATTGCTAAATAAACGTTTATAAATTTTATTTGAGAGATATCTTTTTGGTAATACTGTGATTGTTAGTTATTATTTCAATCATGTATAGCCCTTTACTAAAGTTTCCTAAATCAATGGAATTATTGGATAAAACACTCTTTTCAAGAACAACTTTTCCAAAAGCATCTCTAATTATTAATTCACAATATCGATTGTCTGTAACCTCTATATTGATTATTCCATTTGAAGGATTAGGGTAAATCGAAACATTATTTGATAAATCTTCATCAATTCCAACATTGGCTCCCATTTGTAATCTTATTGCAAAAGCATTACCATTGGTATAAGCCTGAGCTCCCGGAATCCAAATTGCACTTGACCATGCTGGTTGACCAACTGTGTTATCATCTATAATTCTGATATCAAAAGTGTTGCCTCCACTGTAAAGTTCCAAAGCAGCATAATAATTACCTGCAGGAATAGTTAAATTTTCCCATGTAGAAACATTGTTTACTGCATCCCATCCAGTATTTGAAGATGTTGATATGTCAATATATCCATTTGAAATATCAGCAGCAGTAACTGTGTAAAGTTCAGAGGTGAAAATAGCATTACCAAATAAACCGTCTCTAAAGCTTGCAGAATCTACAACATATAATATGACTTCACTACCAGCAGCAGAAGTTGATGAAATAAAAGCCCTAACTGAGTTGATAACTTCGGGTTGAATAATAGGATACATTGTTCCACATACCAAACCATCTTCTCCACCAGTAAATGAATTGGTTCCTACAGAAGCTAAAGATTCTAATCCTGCAGGGTGATTACCAATACCGTCTAGAGAATAAACATCATTAGTGATTTCAAAATTTCTTAAATATGAATTATTACCAAAGTTGTCAGATCCAAGCGTGTCACCCAGTGAAGAAATTGTAACTTGACCTGAATACAAACCAACTGAAAAATTCATTGGGTTTAAGCTTTCAACAGATTGAGAAGAATCACTCTCAATTAAAGCTGATGTAGCTGTGGTGTTAAAATTTGTTGGTCCATTAAAAGTGCCATCAACGGAAATATTAGTTTGATCAGCAGAACCATAATTATAAATGTATGCTCCAACATAATAGTTTGGCTCTACTTGAGACAATGGAGTTCTTCCATACTCAGCGCCAAAACTATTTTCTCCAAATATCCAAGAAGATAAATTCTGAATGTCATTTGCGGGAGGAACAGTTATTTTTAAGTCATCTATCATCCAACCGTATCCAGAACCATAAGAATCGTCATCTGTTGGACTAGTCCAACGAAATCTCATTTTAACATTAGCTTGTCCTCCAACTATTGAAGAAATGTTCAGTTCAACAAGTTCTTGAACAGCAGGGTCATTAGTTGCAACTTGTGCATTTAGTTGAATGGATTGTGTTGCCGGCCATGTCTGACCAAAATCCGTTGAAAATTCAATGTAGGTTTCATCGTAATTAAACGCTCTATATCTCTGCTCAAATTCTAAAGAAACTGCAGGATAGTTTGTTAAATCAATAGTATCATTAAGTTCAATAGTAGCATCTTGATAATCAACACTAGCAGACATAAGATATTGGATACCATCAAAAACTGCAAAACCATCAGATGATGAAGTTGAAGCCATAGCTCCCATGTAGGTACTTACATCAGCAGGTGTAAATGATACAATTTGCCATTGTCCTTGTAGGTTATTTGAAGAGGTTGGATCTGGGCTGCTTAGAGTCCAATCACCTGCATTATTGAAGGAATTAATCAATATGGTATCACCACTTGATCTAGAATGATTGATTGAATTAGTATTTTTTGACGCTTTTGTGTATTCGTTTAAGATTTCAGGATGGAAGTCCTGAGAAAAAACGGTTAAGGTCGATACTAAAAAAATAATATTGAAGTATAAAATTTTCATATTTTGAATGTTAATTGAATTGTTTTTTTGCGAATGTATTATAAAAAGAGTTCTTTTCTAATATTTTTTACTCTGAAACTACATTTTGTCTTTCTTTTTCATATTCTTCAAGAGGAAGACAGCTGCAAATTAAATTTCTATCACCATAGGCATTGTCAACTCTTCCAACAGGTGGCCAAAATTTATTATTGAACTGCTCTAAAGTTGGGAATAC
>MDTC01265521.1_pt1 | contig 11994 bp, 16 predicted proteins | sample 811181 | NCBI WGS metagenome assembly MDTC01 (sample SAMN05326644, study PRJNA326480) | marine metagenome | isolation source: seawater | place: Pacific Ocean: North | collected 2011
GTCATGATTGAATTTCTTGTTTCATATATAAAATATTTATTATGGATAAAAATTTTATTAATAATTTAATATAAATAAAATCAATAATTTATGTTCAAAAAGAACGATTTGCTGACCATTTTTCCTTATTATGCTATTATAAATTTTAATATAGTTGTAAACCAGTAAGATTTCATGAGTGATTTTTTAAAAAATTATGATGCGATAACAGATTCGCAATTAAGAACTTGCGTAAAACTTTTAGGCAAGTTGTTGGGTAATGCTATTAAATCCCATGCAGGAAAAGAAGTTTATACGGCTGTTGAAAAATTAAGAAAAGGTTTTATAAGTCTTCAAGAAAATAATGACAAAAAACAACATGATCAACTTATAAAATACATCGACGGGCTTGATCCCAAAGTTTTGAAAAATGTTATCCGAGCTTTTTCTAAGTATTTTGCTTTAGTTAATGTAGCAGAAGAAGCTTATCAGCACATTCATAGAGAAAGTAAAATAAAATCAGGCAAATCTGGATCTGCATTATGGGAGGGCTCTTTTGACCATATGCTAAAAGATTGTAAATTAAATGGTATTACGACAAGCGATCTTCAAAAACTCTATGAAAGTCTACAGTTTGTTCCTGTATTTACTGCACATCCAACAGAAGCAATGCGAAGAAGTAAAATGGAAGCGACTAGGAGGATATTTGCAACTATTTTAGAATTACACGATTATCGGGGCCAGTCGATAAGAAAAGAAGAGATAGTAAAAAAGCTAGAGGCGCAAATTTTAATACTTTGGAAAACAGATGAAGTAAGAATGAAAAAACCCACAGTGGAAGATGAAGTTAGAAATGGATTATATTATTTTAATACATCCTTGTTTAAAGCTGTTCCTCAAATGTATAGAGATCTAGAAAATGCTACGAAGAGAATTTATTGTGATTCATTAAGTGTCGGTTCAATTAAGGTGCCAAGTTTTTTAAGATTTGGATCCTGGATTGGCGGTGATAGAGACGGAAATCCATATGTAACTCCTGAGGTAACGCAAAAAGCTGTATATATGCATGCAAAAACAGCTTTAAAGGAATATATTAAAAGAGCGCAAAAATTATCTTTATTTATGACCCATTGTGATCAATTGATGCACCCGTCAGATGATTTCAAAAATTCCTTAATTAAAGACAACAAGTACATAAAAGAAGCTTTCTATAAAAAAAGTAGTGATTTCCCAAAAGAACCATACCGAAGAAAATTTAAAATTATCGGATATAGACTAAAGCAGTCCCTTCAAAGAATTATAGATTTGCAAGAAGGAAAAAAAAGTATCAATAGACCAAATATTTATACATGTGAAAAAGAATTACTTCAAGATCTCTATACGATTAGAGAATCTCTAAAAGCTGATGGCGATACTGTTTTATTAGAATTTGGCCTAGATGATTTTATAAGGTTGGTAGAAACATTTGGATTTTTTCTAGTTAACTTGGATATTAGAGAAGAATCAACAAAACATAGTCAGGTAATTAGCGCATTAGTTAAACAAATAAATAATAAAGATTATGACTCAATGGATGAGACGGAAAAAGTAACTTTATTGACCAATATGCTTACCGGAAAAGATTATGATATGACTCAACATTATGATTTGTTATCGGACGATTTGAAGCAGATTGTAGATGTTTTTGATACTATGATTTTATTAAGAGATCAAGTGAGTGCTGAAGCCTTTGGTCATTATATAATTTCTATGACCCATGATGCTAGTCATGTACTTGAAGTATTAGTTATTGCAAAAATGGTTGGTTTGGCCGGCGAAAAAGAAAATGGTGAATTATTTTGCGATATTCTAATTACACCTTTATTTGAAACTATTGATGATTTGGCAAGAATAAAAAATATATTAGAATCACTTTTTTCTAATGATACTTACATAAAGTTTTTGCAATGTCATGAAGATAATTTGCAAGAGGTTATGTTAGGTTACTCAGACTCTTGTAAAGATGGTGGTATTTTAGCTTCATCTTTCGGCCTCTATGAAGCTCAACAAGAAATAATTGAAATATCAAATAAATATGGTGTCGAGTGTAAAATTTTCCATGGAAGAGGTGGAACAGTAGGACGTGGAGGTGGTCCAACTCATAACTCAATACTAGCTCAGCCTGCAAAAACCGTGAATGGTAAAATTAAAATTACTGAACAAGGAGAAGTGTTATCTTATAAATATGCTCAATATGAAACTGCTTGTTATGAATTAGAAATGGCAATAGGTGGCTTAATCAAGGCTAGCCAACATATAGTAGTAGAACAAAAAAGTGACACATCTGATTTTGAAAAAGTCATGAAAGATATGACTAAAAAAGGAGAAGATGCTTACAGAGATTTGACTGATAAAACACCTGGTTTAACTGACTATTTTTATGAAGCTACTCCAGTTCAGGAACTTGGTGAGCTTAATATTGGATCAAGACCTTCTCATAGAGCTATAGGAGAGAGATCAAGATACTCAATTAGGGCAATTCCATGGGTATTTGGATGGTCCTTATCAAGACATACATTGCCAGCATGGTATGGTTTAGGATCAGCTATGAATAAAATTTACAAAGAAAATGGAATTGAAGTTTTACAAAAAATGTATAAGGAATGGCCTTTTTTTCGAATGATGATTGATAATATAGGTCAGGCAATTGCAAAAGCGGATTTAGCAATCGCAAAAGATTATGCAACTTTGGCAAAAGATCAAAAAGCATCTAATAACATTATTAAAAAAATTGAAGACGAATATAATCTTACAGAGCAACTAATGTTACAGATAACAAAGTCTGAGAGATTATTAGAAGATAATAAAAAACTTGCGTTATCATTGTACAGAAGAAAGCCTTATATGGACCCTTTAAACTACATACAAGTAATGCTTTTGAGAAAACATAGAAATGCGACTTCTCATGAAGAATCAATATTTAATCCGCTTCTAAGAACTATTCATGCTATAGCGGCAGGCTTAAGAAACACGGGATAAAAACTGCTTTTTATTATTAGAATAAGTGGTATATTAGTTTATACCGTTTCGGTGCATCAAGCATGCATAAAAAGCTTACCTACTTAGAAAATAATATGGAGAAATCAGCCATGAGTAAAATCTATAGGGGTTCAAAATCTTTTTCAAAAAATAAAAAAATTGATACAAAAAAAGAAGATCTGATATATAGAGGGGTGTCAAAAAATACTAAATATTATACTCTTGCTAAAATTAGGTCAGTTCAAAAAAAAAGAAGATTATTTCATTCTGGTTTAGAACTTTATGCTGCTAGAAAGTATTTATTTATTTAACTTTTTAAGGCTCTGACTTCAGACTCTTCTGGCTCAAATAAGGTTCTATCAGCAATTAAACTTTCTATTTTTTCAAATCCAATAAAAGTTAGCCAAAGTGTTATATAAGGTTTTTGTAAGTCATAACTTTCGAAGCCAGTACCTTCACCATAACCGTCTCCGCTAGCATATATAATAGTTGCTTCTTTGCCAGTCATTAATCCACTGTAACCATCTTCTGGTGAATAACTCCAAGATAGTCCTGGTTGGGTTACAATATCAATATAATGTTTTAATTTGTAAGGAATACTAAAATTCCACATCGGCACACTGAATATATAATGGTCTGCATCTTGAAATTCGTTAAATATTTCGATGACTTTAGCCCAAGCATTATTCTCTTCTGCAGATGCCTCAGAACCAGCTATTACAGCATATTTTGCGTTTAACATGTCGCCATCAAACTCAGGCAAATCATAATTCCACAAATCAATTTTTTTTACATCAAAGTCATTATTTTTATTTATTTTTTCGATGTATTTTTTAGTTACGTTTATAGAATGTGATCTATCTTTTCTTGGGGAAGCTTCTATATAAAGTATTTTTTTCATTTTTGCACCTAAATTAATTATTATTGTTTTAAAAACATAATATAAAAAATTGTTAACAATGTAAATAAGAAACATTCTCATTAAACATTAAATAGTTGTTTAAAAACAATAATATAACTATATACGATTTATAAAGAAAAAAGAAATTGTAAAATACTCGAAAATTTGAGTTTATTTTTTTAGGAAGGTTTTTTTAAAAAATATACGCTAAAGGTTCTAGTGTCTTTATTCTGGTTATTAACTAGCTCCCTTTTTTTTGCCAGTTTCCAGCCATTTTTTCTGTAAGTATTAAGTATTAAAGCGCTTTCTTTTCTATATTTTTTTTGTTTCCACCAAGATGAATTTCGTGTAATAAGCTGTAATTCTTTATATGTATACATAATTGATATTTTAGGTTACTTTAAATTTTTGATAATATCTACATTATATAAAAACTTTACAAATGGAAACTTAGTTTGGCTACACTATCACTTTGGATTGTAAGAATAACACTAGGAATATCTTTTTTCCTTCATGGATTAGGAAAATTTCCCTATCCCCCGGAAAAATTTGCATCATGGCTTGAGAGCATTGATGTTGTTGCGCCTATGACGGTTGCAATTCTTGTAGCAGTAGGTGAAATGATTGCTGGGATTGGGGTAATCATTGGGGGAATTGTACCCGGAAGAGTTGGGGACTTTTTAACTCGAATCTCTGCATTAGGCATTTTTATAATTATGGTGGGTGCGTTTTACTTAGCTCATTCTGATTGGTTCATAAATGAAAAACTTTTTAAAAGTGAGCAAATATATATTTTCGTTTTAAGCATATTCTTCTTAATTATCGGAAATAAAAATTTCAAATAGGTTTTAATTTTTATGAAAACAAAAGTATATTTTAATAACTCATGCTCAATATGTAGAACAGAAATAAATCAATATAAGAAGCACTCTGGTGACAAAATAGATTGGGTAGATATTTCCTCAAGCTTTGATGCAGAAAAAGAAACAAATATGAAAACCGATGATTTGTATAGAAGAATGCATGTTTTAGAAAATGGAAAATTGATCTCCGGCGCTAAATCTTTTTTAATTATATGGGGAGAAATTCCAAAATATAAGTTTTTAAAAAAAATATTTGAAAAGCCACTTATATTTCCTTTATTTAATATTATCTATGAAGCTGTAGCTTATCTTTTATATCTAAAAAGCAAAATTTCTAGATGAAAATATTATCAACGAATATATCGCTTCCAAAAAAAATTATTTTTAATAATAAAACTTTAACTACAAGTATATTTAAAGAACCGACAGATGAAGTTTTAGAAGTTAAAAAAAAAGGGTTATTTGGAGATGGTCAAGCTGATCTTCAGGCTCATGGAGGTGTTAACAAAGCTATTTACCTTTATTCATATTTGCACTATGAGTATTGGAGCAGCATTTTAAAAAAAGATTTTTCGAATGATTATGGCCTAGTTGGTGAAAATTTGACTATTGACGACTTAAATGAGAAACAATTTTTTATTGGAGATGAATTAAAAATAGCTAATGTGGTCATTAAGATTACGCAGCCAAGAATACCTTGCTATAAGTTAAGCGTAAAAATGAATGTAAAAAATTTTACACAACAATTTATTGATCATGGTTATCTTGGCATTTACGCAAAAGTTATTAAGCAAGGACAAATTAAAAAAGGGGACAATTTAGAGTTAATTCATAGAGAAAATGACACAATGAGTATTTACGAGGTTTCTAAGTTAGTATTCGATAAAAATAGTAATGTAGAGCAGTTAAAAAAAGCAGTTGAAATAAAATATCTCTCTGAAGAAATAAAAGCCCGGTTTATAAATAAGCTTGCTAAACTAGGGCACTACGAAGTTATTTAAGAAAAAAATATGGAAAAGATTAGAAATTTTTTTAAAGTTGATTCAAATTATCAGTTAATAATTATTAATGTTGTTTTTGCTGTAACTGGATCTTCATCTCTTTTTGTAGCAGATTATCTTTTAAATATTCTCTTGGTTACACAGGAAAATTACGGTGACTTTGTTTATTGGTTAACAAGAATCATTCTCATACTTCCGGTATATCAAATCTTATTAATTATATTTGGCTTTCTATTTGGTGAATTTTCATATTTTTGGGAAATGGAAAAAAAAACATTAAATAAACTTAAGTCTCTATTTAAAAAAAATAAAAATTCATAGAAGTGTTATAACTTTGTTATAATAAGGAATTAAATTATTGGAGTTATTATGGAAAATGTAAATAGAGAAAAAGTTATTTCTTTGTTAAATAACATAATGAAATATGAATTAGCTGGAGTTGTAAGATATACACATTCGGCATTAATGGTAGTTGGACCCTATAGAGAAAGTTTAATAACTTATTTTAATGAGCAGTCGACTGAATCATTAACCCACGCGCAAAGCGCGGGCGAGCTTTTAGTTAGTCTTGGAGGACATCCATCACAAGATATATCAATTATCGACGAATCAAACGACCATTCAATATCATCGTTATTATCGGAAAGTTTAGAACATGAAAGAAAAGCGGTTTCCCTATATAAAGATTTATTAGCTGAAGTTGAAAATAAAAGTATATATTTAGAAGAGTACGCAAAAGAGATGATCAAAAATGAGGAAATACATAGCTTAACAGTAGAGAAAATGCTTAGAGACTATGAGTAATGAAAAAAAAATTATAAAAAGGGTCTTATCTGGAGTTCAGCCCACAGGTGGACTTCATCTTGGAAATTATCTTGGTGCTATAAAAAATTTCGTTCCTTTGCAAGATAAATACCAGTCTTTATTTTGTGTTGTGGACCTTCATGCAATTACTGTTTGGCAAGAACCAAAAGAACTAGCTGCAAAAAAATGCGAGGTAGCAGCAGCTTTTATTGCGTCCGGGATAGATCCAAATAAAAGTATCATATTTAATCAGTCGCAAGTTTTAGAACATACTCAATTGGCCTGGATATTGAACTGTGTCGCACGTATGGGGTGGTTGAATAGAATGACGCAATTCAAAGATAAAGCGGGAAAAAATAAAGAAAACGTAAGTGTTGGATTATTTTCTTACCCGGTTTTGATGGCATCAGATATTATGCTATATAAAGCAACTCACGTACCTGTTGGAGAGGATCAAAAACAACATTTAGAGCTCACAAGAGATATTGCACAAAAATTTAATAATGATTTTAAAAAAGATATTTTTCCTTTACCAGAACCAATTATTATGGGAAATGCAGCAAGAATAATGAGCCTTAGGGATGGTACAAAAAAAATGAGTAAATCTGACGCATCTGATTATTCAAGAATAATGCTTACAGATAGTAAAGATGAAATATGTAAAAAAATTAGAAAAGCTAAGACCGATGCAATGCCTTTGCCAAATACAATTAAAGAACTAGATACTATGCCAGAGGCTAAAAATTTACTGACAATATATTCTGCATGTTTAGACGAAAAATTTGAATCAATCTTTAATAAATATCAAGGAAAAAACTTTTCTGAATTAAAAGAGGACTTAACTGAAGTTGTAATAAATAAAATTAGTCCAATAGGAGAAGAAATGAAAAAATTAATGGGTGATAAAGTATATTTGCAGAAAATTTTAAAGAATGGGTCTTTAAAAGCGAAGAAAATTGCAATTAACGTTTTGCAAGAAGTACATGAAGCCACTGGTTTAAATTAATATTTTTTTAAAATTGAAAAGTCAAAAAAAAATATTTGAAGAGTTAAAATTAAAAGATAAAAAATTAAGAAAAATTTTAGATAGTAAAAAAAAATGTCCTTTTCTGTTAAAACCTATAATAAAAGAGGAATTTTTATTTTTTGAATTAGCGCAATCAATTGTTGGGCAACAAATATCTGCAAAAGCTGCCGATGCTATTTGGAAAAGAATAATCTCATATTCAAATAATAAAAAAGACTTCTTAATCTATATAGCAAATTCAAATTTGAGGTGGGCACGCAAGCAAGGACTTTCACAGCGAAAACATGAATATATTAAAATAATCGCGAAAAATATAATACTAAAAAAGATTTCATTAGTGTCAGTTGAAGAATTAAATAATGAAGATGCAATAAATTTTTTAGTTGGCTTAAAAGGAGTCGGTCCATGGACAGCAGAAATGTTTCTTATGTTTGCTTATAGAAGAATGGATGTTTTTTCAATGGGTGACATAGCACTTAGAAGAGCAGTATCAGAAATATATAAAGTTGACAGAAATGATTATGATCAAATTAAGTTAATCACTGATAAATGGACACCTTATAGGTCTTTGGTTTGTTGGTATTTATGGGAATATTTGGGAGTATAGTTCTATTAGAAGTCGTAAGTAATACCTTTTCTCTCCCAATCACCAAATCTAGTTGGCTCTAGGCCTTTTGGCCCGTTTTTCTCTTTTGCCCGCAATATAGCAACTTCTTGTTTCTTTCTTTTTTTAGCTTCAGCCAAAGCATTCTTTGCGTTTTCTTTGTTTTTTTCTGCTATAGTTTTGTTCATAAATCTATATGAGTAATTTCTAATATTATAGAGTATAATACTGCAGGTTAATTATTTCAACAATAAGGAAATTATAATGAATAAGATTTTAAAAATTTGTAGTTTTTCAATTATTCTTTTATTAAGCAATATTTCATTTGGGTCTGAAACTCACATTGTAAAAATGCTAAATAATAGTGATCAAGGTTCTATGGTATTTGAGCCAGCTTTTATTAAAATTAACAAAGGTGACAGCATTACATTTGAGATGACAGATGCTGGTCATAATGCTGTGACGGTTGTTGGCCCTGCAGGCAGCGAGCCATTTGATACAAAATATAAGCCTTCGACAACAGTAAAATTTGATGTAAACGGATTATACTTGTATAAGTGCGCGCCACACGCCATGATGGCCATGGCAGGTTTAATTCAGGTTTCTGATGCTAATAATAAAGACGAAATGATAAAGGCAATAGAAAAATTTGAAGGTACTGTGATGATGCCTAATGTCAAGACCAGAATGTCTGATCTCTTGAATGCAAATGTAAAATAGTTAGATAATATCTCTTTAGGGACTTAATTTTTTTATGAGTCCCTATATGCTTTTTCAATTCGCTCTTGTCTGCTCTTTTCTTCTGCACAAAATAATGCTGTAGGCCTTACAAGTAGTCTCTCAATTCCTATTGCTTCACCAGTGTTAATACAGTAACCATAACTTCCATCGTCAATTCTTTTAATGGCTTCGTCAATTTTTGGAAGAAGCTTTGATTCTCTATCCAATATTCTTAGTCTTAAGTGAATTTCTTCTTCAATTTGAGCTCTATCCAAGTCATCACATTCTCTTGACTGCTGAGACAACTCAGCTCTTTCATTTTCTAAGTGTTGTCTTAGCTCAATTTTCATATTAATTAGTCGTTCTTTGAAAAAAGTGAGCTGGTCTTCGTTCATATACCTACTAGCTGCGGCTTTTCTTATTTTTGCTTCGGTGTATTTCATTCGTCAATTATCCTATATAATTATTAAAACCATATGAATACTAATTAGTTAGGCGCGTTATTATACAACGGTTTCTTCAACACACAAGATTAATTTTAAAATTAATAAATTATTGATTTAATTTATTTTTTTCGCAGAGATAATATATTTAAGCCTTTTAACAGGTTTATAGCTTCAGATAATTGATAGTCATTATCAAGCTTTTTATTTCTTGTTTGAATACCTTCCGTATTATCTTTTTTGTCGATATTTTTTAAATGTCCAGTTAGATCTGACTCTTTTATTGTTTCAGTATTACTCAATGAATTTAGCTGAAGATCTTCCACTATAATATCTGGGGTAATACCTTTTGCTTGTATAGACCTTCCATCTGGTGTGTAGTATCTTGCCGTGGTTATTTTTACAGCAGTTTTAGAGGTTATTGGTAAAATAGTTTGAACTGACCCTTTTCCAAATGATTGCGTTCCCATAATTATAGCTCTTTTATGGTCCTGTAATGCACCTGCAACAATTTCTGAAGCTGAAGCAGAGCCACCATTTATTAGGACCACAATCGGTTTACCTTCTGTTAAATCCGTATCATTCGAAAAATATTCATATACTGATTTTGCTTTTTTACCCTTTGTAAAAACTAGTTTTTTCTTGCCTTTAATAAATGCATCGCTTACGTCTACAGCAGCACCTAAAACGCCACCAGGATTATTTCTCATATCAATTACAAATCCTTTTATACTTCCTTTTGATTTTTTATTTAGATTTGATATCGCGTCATACAAATTTTTCCCTGTTTTATTTTGAAAACTTGAAATTCTTATATATCCATAGTTCTTGTCTATGAGTTCATATTTAACACTCTTGACCTTAATTTTGGCCCTAACTATTTTTATATCAATAGGTCCGCTTTCACCTTCTCTTGCAATAGTGAGAAGTATTGGATTTCCAATTTTACCTCTCATAAGATCTACAGCTTCATTTAAAGATAGACCTTTAACTGACTTGGAGTCTATTTCAATTATCAAATCACCTGCTTTTATACCAGCTTTATAAGCTGGCGTGTCATCTATTGGAGTAATAACCTTTACAAAACCATTTTCCATGGTGACTTCGATTCCTAAACCTCCAAATTCACCTTTGGTACCAATTTGTAAATCTTTAAAATCTTTTTCGTTTAAAAAAGTAGAGTGTGGATCTAGTCCTTCAAGCATACCTCTAATCGCATTATCAAATAATTCTTTATCAGAAATATCCTGAACAAAATTCTGTTTAATTTTTAAATAAACCTCAGAAAAAGATTGTAATTGATTTAATGGCAAACTTGTTTTGGAAGCATTTGCATTGCTACTATCTTTAAGATATGTAAGCATATTTACAAGGAATACTAATGTTAAGGCCGCAATTAAAAACTTAAATTTTGATATCTTCATAACACTATAATATTAGAATTTTATCATTGAGCCAAACTAAATTTGTTCTGAATATTGCACCATTCGTGAGGATTCTGAGGAATCCCATTTTTTCTGATTTCGAAATAAATTGAATTTTTTGAATTACCACCACTAACACCACTTTTAGATATTATTTCACCTTTTTCCACAATATCACCCTTATTTTTTAATAAAACTTTGTTGTGCGCATAAAGAGACATGAGATTCTCTCCGTGATCAATTATTATCATGAGCCCATAGCCCCTTATCCAATTGGAAAATACAACTTTTCCTGAATAAATTGATCTGACGTCTTTATTAGATAAAGTTTGTATTATTTCACCATCCCACCTGTGCAAATCTTTATATTTATATTTATTAAAATTATGAGTAACTTTTCCAATAACGGGCCAAGGTAATTTACCTTTTATTTTGAAAATACCAATATTTTTATTTAAATCACTTTTTTTATTTAACAACGCTATTAAATCTTTCTTACGATTTAAATATTTAAAATAGATTTCTTCGCTATTTTTAATTTTCTTCTTAATTTTTTTTGACAGAAGTATATTGTGTTTTTCTAACTCATTAAGCTTAAATAGTTTTGTCTCTAAATCTTTATTCAAATTATTCATTTCTGTTATTTTTTCATTATATTCTCCTAATTTTACAATCTTAATATTCTCGTCAATTTGGTATAAATCACTCTTATTTTTATGTGACTTATTGATAAATTTTGAAAATTCGATATCTAAAAATATATCTTTACTATTGGAATTAAAAATCTTGTAGATAAAGTTGTTACTACTTTTTGTATAATTTTCATAAATTATTTTTTTAAGAATTATATTTGATGCATATTTTTTTTGTTTAATTTGTTTTATTTTATTTTCAATTTCTAAGATTTCTGAATTTAAAATTTTTTTATTTTTTTTAATATCTATAATTTTTTTTTCAAGTTTATTAATACCTATATCGGTTTCCTTAATATCTTTGTTAATTTTATTTAAATCTTTAATTAAATTATTTTTTTTTTGATTTTCTTTTGAGAGATCTTCTTTTATTATTTTTAACTTATTTTCGATATTTACCTGCTCTGTGGCGCTTACGAATGAGCTAAATAGTGCAGTATTAGCTAGTAGAGTCAATATAATTAATTTATTAGACATATCTAATATTGATTGGTAACATAAGTTTAAATAATACTATA
>MDTC01075930.1_pt1 | contig 11991 bp, 9 predicted proteins | sample 811181 | NCBI WGS metagenome assembly MDTC01 (sample SAMN05326644, study PRJNA326480) | marine metagenome | isolation source: seawater | place: Pacific Ocean: North | collected 2011
CGCCCTGCCTGTTTACTCCCAATCAACACCGCACTAGCTCCGTCAACAATCCCAGATGAATTTCCGGGTGTGTGGACATGGTGGATACGATCGAGGAAATTGTATTTTTTGAGGACCAGATCGTCAAAGCCCATGCCACCCATCGACTCAAAAGACGCACGGAGAGCCGCTAACCCCTCGAGAGTGCTCTGCGGTTTAATAAAATCATCGCGCCTTAAAATCTCAAACCCATTGATGTCCACCACGGGTACCACGGAGCCATCGAAATAACCGCTGTCACGCGCGTGGCTCGCGCGACGCTGCGATTCCAGTGCATAAGCATCGACATCTTCTCGTGAAAATCCATCTAACGTTGCGATTGTGTCCGCTCCGATACCTTGAGGTACCACGCTTGTTTCTACCGCAAATGCGGCATCGCCGCTCCACGCACCGCCATCACTCCCCATCGGCACACGCGACATGGACTCGACGCCCCCAGCGACAACTAATTGCTCCCAACCAGAAGCAATCTTTTGTGCTCCCATATTGACTGCCTCAAGTCCCGATGCGCAAAAACGGTTTAGCTGAACGCCGGCCACGGACTCATCCCACCCCGCTTTTTGCACTATCATTTTTGCAACATCACTGCCCTGTTCAGAAACGGGAGAAACACAGCCCATAAGCACATCGTCGACGTAAGCGGTATCTAAGTCATGGCGCTGCTTGAGGGCACGTAACAATCCTGCCCCTAATTCGATTGGTTTGACTTCGTGAAGGGATCCGTCTTGTTTACCCTTGCTTCTCGGTGTGCGAATCGCGTCATAAATATAGGCGGTTTGGCTCATGGTTAACTCTCCGAACGAACAAGATACTGGCTTTATAAGTGTAGGCCACAGATCCTAAATTCACACATAAAATTGTGCTTCAACGACTCTTTTGCTCCTGATAAACACAAGCCCCGCCGAAACATCTTAATAACCGCAAAATGGTCTCGCACTGACTGTTGTTCCCGAGATACGCAACTGCGCGAAGCGAGCCACTAGCCACCTGTCAATGTTCACCGCAAAGCAGAGCATCCAATGCCTATTAAAGCGTTCACGCGCGCCACCTAAAACGCTCACACGGTGGGAGGCGACTCAACCACTACTGCTGTCCCATAAACCAATATTTCGATCGCACCGAGGTCGATCATCGAGGTACTGAAATTCGTCGAAATCACCGCATTGGCCCCTTGAACAAAAGCCTGAATCTTCATGCGGTCAATTGCTTGCGCACGCGCGTCGATTAGGTCTGCAGTGAAACTCACCAGTTCCGCTCCTGGCAGCGCTGCAACATCGTTGCTTAATTCACTGGGTAATCCCTTAGCTCGCACTGTGCTACCCTGAACGACTCCGATGGTCCTCACCACAGCCCGATCTGCAAACTTAGCGTCGGTGATAAAAGGCATATTCAATGCGCGAGCGCGTTCCTCTTCATTGAGACCGTCCTGTAGCGCAGCTTCGTGTCGACGCTCCTTATAAGCTTCCTCTTTGGCCTTCTCTAACTCGTTTAGGGCTCGTTGCTCTATCTCGGCTAGTCGTTCTCGCTCAATGAAGTCCTCTTCACTCTCAAGAATGAACCATTCCCCGCTTTCAAAATGCCCCTCAATAGTCTTTGTCTGGATCTGCTTAAAGACCTGCTCCTTTTGCAGGCCTTTTTCCATCATGTACTCGCCCATTTTAATCTTGCGGCGAGCAGATTTGCGGCGCAATTGCTCTTGCCTTGCTTGTTCCGCACGCAATTGCTGTTCGGCAACCGCCGCGCTCGCCGCCGCATTACGCTTTCGTTCTGCATGCTCTTGATCGTTATCTACGATATACCAAGCACCGCCGACGAACTGTCCATTGACTTGTTTTCTTGTGATCATCTTAAAGGCTTCTTCCATACTAATACCTTTATCAACGACGTAATCATCCAGCTTAGTTTTCCAGCGCTCTTCCGTCTCCTCTTCGTCTTCTTGGCGGGCCTCGTCGTCGAACTGGCGGGCGATAAATTTCGGTATTTTCGGCTTGTCACGGCCTGGCATATCGGGTGCAGAGCCTGTGGACAGGCCGGGGGTTACCGCCATGTCGTCGTGTAACTTAGCTAAATCTCGAGCTTCCGCTAGAATTCCAGCCGCTAAGCTACCCAACTGCTGCGGCGGCGGCTTTGTTGGCGCCTGCGACTCTGCAGGCCTTGCACCCAAGGCTAATTCACGTGCTTCGGCTAAAATGCTTTCAGCCATACCCGACTTTCTCAAGTCTAATTTTCCTCCGCCCAATCCGTTTTCGGTCGAGGGTGGCGGGGTCTCAGGGATTGGGGCTTTCAAAACTTCGGATTTAGGGCCCTCTCTCGGGGGAGAGGGGGGTGAAACAGCGGGTTTGTTAATTTTCGGTTCCGTCGACTTACGTGCTTCTTTTTGCGCTGTTTTCGCCAAGGTCTGCGCCATGGCAATCTTGGCAATGGCCTCATCCCGCTCACGAGCCAAACGAGCATCGAGTTTCTGATTTTCTTCTGACAAGACAGCCGCCGCTTCAACGATTAAGTTGTCGTCCAAAATCATCCACTCGCCAGCAACAAAACTTCCCGAGATTTCTTTTCTCGAAATAGCCTGAAAAACCTGCTCTTTAGTCATGCCCTTAGCAAGCATGTACTCATCGAGCTTCATTCTTTCCGACGCTTCGGCCATGCATCCCCGCCCTTAAAAATTCCACCAAAATACAAACATATATCGCCGACTATCGGCATAAAAGCGAACACTTTTTTGTATCTCCGCTTTTCTCCAGCTACCCAAGAACCCTGAGCATGTCGAATCATTGCCGCTAACGCCGTAACATTCAAGCTTGAGTATAGTAACTAATGGTAATGAATACTAAGCGATTATTTAAGAGCACTGCGAAATGTCCCCTTGCAAAACGCGCAGCAAAAAGCCGCCGCGTCGTCGTCCGTTGCTTCACGATGGACTTTCACAATGCCGCACTGTCGGCGACCAACAATGCCAGCATGCGCTTTAATGAGCCGGTAGGGCCGATAAACAGCACGAACACGCCATCAAATCGAACGGTCGGAAATCTTTATTAGACGGTCTCACTGACAGCACTGTTAATGATCGAGCGCAAAGGGATCGAGGCAGTTAATCAGTCAATATGACGCAGCCTTACGAATTTTGCGACCGCCGATTTTGACTTTAATCGCACGGGCTATGCAGCACCTTGATGGCCCCTCGACGAAGTCTTTGAGTAAAATATACGCGGCCGCAGTTGTTACAAATCAACACCCAATTGCAGTGCGCACAGCACCATTTACAGCGATTACGCGTCGTCAGCCGCCGCAAAAAATGCGATACAAACTATCATTCGTGCCGTTAATTTTGTGTTATGAACACTCCGACTGTATACATCAGACGTAGCCTGCGAACACGTTTGCGGGAAAAATAAATGTCATATCACGAAAAAATTAACCCGATCAAGCAGAATTTTTTATGCGTCCAGTTACAATGAGCCATCCACTGGAGTCACTGCACTGGTGCAACCGAAACGATGAATAAGACAGTAAACGATTACTACGCTGCGTATGGGTCTAACCTCAATCACCAACAAATGCACCAACGTTGCCCAGCTGCTGAGCGGGTCGGAACCGCTACACTAGAAAATTGGCAGCTGGTCTTCCGCGGGGTGGCCGACATCATCCCGGTGGTCGGGTCCTCCGTGCCAGTGGGAGTTTATCGTATAACAAACACCTGTGAAGACGCGCTAGATCACTATGAGAATTACCCAAAACTGTATCGAAAAGAGCATCTGTCTTTGCGGTTTGATCGCAAGATACTTCGCGTTACAACCTACATTATGAACCCCGGATACGGTTATGGCGTGCCCTCACAAGGATATTTCGATGTTATTCGAGCAGGCTATAAAAACTGGCAGCTACCTTACGCAGCACTCACTGAGAGCCTGCGACACGCACTAAAAAATCACAGTAAAAGTGCCTACAAAAGCCCTCGGTGGGCACATCCGCCCTTCATTGACACCATCCGTGGCAATGCCTTAATTACCGACTTAGAGAATAACCCATAACATAGTCGCACTTTATTAAGGCTGCTGTATTTCTGCTAACACGCTATCATCACACAGGCTCACATACTGAAAAATGGTTCTGTTTGTCAGCACATAAACGCGCTGCTCGATAACACACCGATCGCGGCCAAGTGCCAGCTTCGATGTGTTTGATGATTCAGTGTAGGGTGTGTCCATATAAGGATAATTATGGCCATTCTCATAAAGCTCATTGTGCACCCGATTGGCTATCACACCATAGGTCATCCATTTGGCCACACGCTCGACAGACGGTGTGCCTATCATCTGCGTCGAACCTGCACCTATCGACAGCAAAACGCCTGTGAATAATAGTATTGCGAAGGGATAATGGCTCATCGAGTTATTCCTCTCATTGACGCGCGCTTTGCACGTTGGCTGTGGCGCCGTTTAGCGTTCACTGTGTGCTTCACTATAAAACGTATCGCGATCGTGTAAACCCTCAGAATGGGCGACAACGGTACTCACAACACCATCGCCTGCCACATTCACAGCAGTTCGCAACATATCCAACAAGCGATCAACGCCGATAATCAGTCCGATACCCTCTACGGGCAACCCTACTTGATTGAGCACCATCACGAGCATAACCAAACCTACGCCTGGAACGGCCGCCGTCCCAATCGAGGCCGCCGTTGCCGTCAAGATCACCGTCAGATATGCTTCGATGCCAAGATTAATGTTGTAAGCCTGAGCAATGAAGACGGTCGCCACACCCTGCATAATTGCAGTGCCGTCCATGTTTATAGTGGCACCTAGGGGGACCGTAAAAGAGGCTACGCGGTTGTCGACCCCAACGTTATGTTCAACGGCGCGTAATGTCACGGGCATAGTCGCACCACTTGAAGCTGTGCTGAACGCAAAGGCCATCGGTTCTCGCATATTGATAAAAAAACGTCTTGGGTTTAATCCTGTAAACGCGGAAAGCAGCGCAGAATAATTACCCATACAGTGAATGAGTAAAGCCACAACAACGGTCATAAAGTAGGCGCCTAAACTCGTAATCACGCCAATCCCCAACCCCGCGAATAATTTAGCCAACAAGCAAAAAATACCCAGCGGCGCGAGTTGCATTAATAACATGACCATTTTCATGATGACGTTATTGAGGTCCTCAAAAACATGTGCCACACGATGCCCTGCCTCACCCATCTGGGCAATCGCAAAGCCCATCAATAGAGCAAAGACTATGACTTGTAACACTTGACCTTCTGCCATCGCCGCGACAGGGTTACTTGGAAAAATATTTATCAAAGTTGTCTTGAGCGCAGGCGCATTTTTTGCGTCAAATTCAGAGGCCAACGCCAGATCAATGCCTTCACCTGGCGCTATAACGATCGCTAGTAACAGGGCCGTCGATATCGCAAGTGCGGTTGTCGTCATATACAAAGCTATAGATTTTCCGGCAAGAAACCCCATTTTAGTATCCGTCCCCAACGATGCGGTTCCGCACAATAAGGATACAAAGACCAAAGGGACTACCATTAACTTAAGCGAGCGAACAAAAATTTGTCCGACAGTATCAAAGAGCCCATCGATCAAATAGTACCTGACAGCCTCCACCGAAGTCGGCGCGATTATTCCGCCAGACATCACCAGATTAAGCAGCGTTCCGACTGCAAACCCAAGCAACATAGAAAGCACGATCTTTTGTGTTAGGCTCACCGCCATCTCCATTAATTAACGACTGGTTGGCTCCAATCTGATACCTCCACGCTGGCGCCAATTTCCAACATAGAGCGACGTCTTGCGCCGGATATCTGCTAGCGACAGGGGTCAGTATGCGTTGTCCCCAAACAGGAGACAACTAACCCGCCGACATACAGAACCGTTACCCGGCTTGTCACGCAAAAAGCGACGTGCATTCACGTGTTACACGCTGCGTAATAGCTCAAAATACTGGCTATATAGCGAGTCCGCAACATCCTCTAGCAACGGCGTGACGGCCGGCGCTGCTAAATCAAAGACGTTAACGTGCACACCGGCATCAATTGTAGTGGGTTGCCCACAGTCACGATTAAAGTGGTTAATTGCATTGACGCTAGCGACAATATTGGCATTCACGAGAATCAGCGCATGCGCAAACAGCACCGCAGGGGCTCCTTGGCCATGGCGACGTGAACGGCGTTGCGCCGTGCCCGCTAGTTTTTTCTGGTCTGTAACTACGTTGTATTGACCATCACAAAAACTCCCGTCCACCGCTTTACAGTCCGCAACATGTCCAAAACTGCTGGCTAAATCGATAATCGGACGGCATAAAACTCGGTAACTTTCCTCTATTGAGGGATACCGTCTACAACAATAGGCGTACGTTACATTGATAATCCCCAAACCTTGGGGGGTCACGTCACCGCCACTATCGCGCACTGTAACGGGCCATCCCCGAGCTTCCGACCGCTTTCTGGCATGGTCAAAATAGGGGTTGCGCAGGACTCGTCGAGGAACCACCAGCGCATTATTCGTAGACCAAACGCTCAAGGCGCTGTCAACCTCACCTGACCGGACGCGCGCGAGCAACGTGCGCTCATCTTCCAACGCGTTTTCGGGCGTCGCTATATGCGTTAAGTGGCCTTTACTAGACTTCATAATGCCCTTTCAAAACGAGTGAAACGAAATATCTTCCAGCATTTGAGCGAGCCACGAGGCCTTGTCTGAACACTGCCTTATCGCCGGTCAGTGACGGCGCACAAGGCACTTCGGTTATCGTCAATTTAACGCACCACGTCAAAATTAATCGCCCCGTTGCAGTGGGCTAACGAGCCTGCGTCCGCATCGTCACGAACTCTTCGGCTGCGGAGGGATGGATGCCGATAGTGGCATCCATCTGCTGCTTGGTAACCCCCGCCTTTATTGCAATTGCCATACCCTGAATAATCTCAGCCGCATGCTCTCCTACCATATGACACCCGACAACATGATCAGTCGCTGAATCCACGACCAACTTCATGGTAATTCGCTCTGAACCCCCGCCCAACGAATGCAACATAGGCTTAAAATCGGAGATAAAGATGTTCACATGAGCAAATCGCTCACGGGCCTGATCTTCACTCAGGCCAACGCACGCTAATTCCGGTTGGCTGAACACTGCCGTGGGTATGCCCTCGTAATCCACCTCTTGCTTGCCCTCCCCGAATAAGTGATCCACTAATACCATCGCTTCTTGGATTGCCACCGGGGTCAACTGCACTCGGTCTATCACATCGCCCAAGGCGTATATAGACGGGTCGGCCGTCTGAAAATGCTCGTCCACCTCGATTGACCCATTGGATCGAAGCTTGACTGAGGTATTATTCAAACCCAGATCTTTCGTGTTAGCGCGTCGTCCGGTTGCATAGAGCACCACATCTGCTGATAATTTTTCGCCCGTACTGAGCGACGCAACAAATTGCTTTCCGAGACGCTCGATTGAACCGATCTCGGTTTCTAAAGACACCTGAATGCCTTTTTTACACATCCCCTCATGGACCTTCTCACTCATGTCACGATCAAACGATTTCAGCAAATGTGCACCACGATAAACAAGATGCGTATTAACGCCAAGCCCATTTAGAATGCCTGCAAATTCAACGGCAATATAGCCTCCACCCACAACTACCGCGGTTTTTGGCAATGCGTCCAGAAAAAACATTTCATTTGATGAGACCGCGTGCTCGCTACCCGGAAATTCGGGAATATAGGGCCAACCACCCACGGCAACTAAGATATAACGTGATGAGTAGGTAGTGCCCCGAATCACAACCCGATGAGAATCGGCAACAACGGCTCGACCCTCTAGCAAAGTAGCACCGCTTTGCTCCAGCAAATCCGCGTAGATTTTGTTGAGCCGCTTTATTTCTTTGTTTTTATTGTCTCGCAATGTCGACCAACAAAATTGCGGTGGTTCGCTCGAAGTCCAACCAAACCCCGCGCTAGCCTCAAACAACTCATTGAACTGCGAGGCATACACAAAAAGCTTTTTCGGCACACAACCCACGTTCACGCAGGTACCGCCAAGTTCACGGTCTTCGGCAACCGCCACTTTCAACCCCTTTTGGGCCGCCATTCGTGCCGCGCGAACACCGCCAGAGCCCGCACCTATCACAAGTAAATCAAAGTCAAATGGTTCGTCCACAGCGTCGCGCCTCCAGCGTTTGGTCATAAAAATGGACCGCTACAATACCACAGTCCCGATACATCGTCTCACGCAGCAAAGTGTCTGACATCTGCGCTCAGCGCACCTTACAGAAAGCGTCATTGGGCATTATCTTCAGAGCCTCGCAAGCGTGAGCCGAAAAAGCGAAGGTGCTCCGCGAAGCGGCATCCAAGGCAAAAAACAAAACGATTTGCTCACAAGTTTCAATGTATTATTTATGCAATAATAGACAAAAAAGTAAGCTGTTCGGTGGCTTACATCAGTCAATGGTCACACGCTGTCACCTTATGATACGGTCATAGTTAGTCTAGAGGAGAAGATAAACTCATGAATAAAAAACTTTTTCTATCATGCTTAGTGGTCATTTCTCTCGTCGGATGTAGTGAAAAAAGTTCGGATAAAACACTCAGTACCGCCGCCAACAGTCAACCTCGACTAGAAGATGGCGCCTATCTTTTAAACTCCGCCGTCGTGACAATTGAAGGCATACCGACAGATGTCAGCCGAGATCAATTAAAAATCTACTCACAACAACGCTTTGCCTATGCGTTCTACAACCACTCCACAGGCAAAGTTGATGCGGGTGCAGGTAAGGCTGTTTGGAACGACGGAGTTTTAACCGAGATACCCCTAGTCAATCACGCACAAGACCTTTCGGGACTCAGCTTTAACCTCGATATTCGCCCCAATGAGGACGGGGGCTTTTCTCAGGCGATCAAAAATATGCGTTCTGAAGATGGCGTTTTGTACGATTTAGAAGAAACGTGGGCCCAACAGTCGAAGCTCTCAACACCTTTCGATGGGCTGTGGAAGCTGTTCGCACGCGTGGTGGATGGAACCCCTATAGAAAACGATTTTGCAGAAACAAAAATGATCGGGGGTGGTCATTTTATCTGGTTTCACCGTTATTCCTCAAAAAGCACGCCAGTCATGCATTTTGGTTATGGCGAGCTCTCAGCCGATATGAATAATCGTCTCGCAACGATAGAGAATACGTCCCAGAGTTCTTACCCCAACGCGGCAGGGCAGTCGAAAGCATTACAACTTTCTCTGGTTGATAAAGACACGCTGCAACAGTCCTTCACAGAGAACGGCGCCGTTTATATTTACACCTACCACCGAATGTAGTTGCCGTGGACCGCCACGCACGCACAGCGATAAGAGATCCGACGGCTTCAGTCATATGGATGCCTGCTTTGCAATATAAAAAAGCTGGATGAAAATAATGACTTAATGCGTTACTGCCGCTGCGCTAAAGTATGGCGCGTTAAGTCCGACTTAGCATATGTAGGGCACGGCATTCTCTGGCCCAAGATCAACAAAAGGATCCACTTGTGATGAACATCCTGTCCCTTGTAAGACAACACCAGACCTTAATGATTTGTGTTGTGGCCCTTTGGGGTAGCTTAGGCAATGCTCACGAGCCGCTTGAAATGAAACGCCTACAGGAAAGCGTTGACGTACTCACAGAACAGTTAGCGTATGCCAACACCAAGGTGCGGAGACTCGAGGCGGCCGTCGCAAAGAACCGCACCGGGTATCAAGTCTCCCTACCAGGCTGTGATGTGGGCGATGCCCGCGCTAATGTTGCACTCGCATCAGGGAATCGTGATAAAGGCGATGCACTTGTCAGTTGGCTTCGATCCAACGGCAAAGGCTGTGCGCCCGGAGAGTTGACTCAATTGAAGGTCTTAGCTAACGAGCTGTTTTATGACAAGCCTGCGCTCGAACTGATCGACCTCTTCTATAACTCCCGCTGAGTTATAACAGCGAAGCACCGGCTCGATGTTGATGGTTGCCTTAGCTATCGACCCGTTAAGCGATTTCATTTAACGGACGAGCTTTGAACGACCCGTCGTCCATACTGGATTAGATCCCAAACACGACAGGGGCCCACCAAAGGGCCAAGGCTGTTAACACCAACATACCCAGACCATTTAAATACCAACCGGCCCGCGCCATCTGAGGTATGCTGACATAGGTCGACGAAAAAACGATGGCATTCGGTGCCGTTGCCACTGGCAACATAAACGCACAACTTGCGGCCAATGTCACAGGAACGCACAACACCATAGGGTCGATCCCAGACTCGATGGCCATTGCCCCAATAATCGGTAATAACGTTGCCGTCGTCGCTAAGTTACTTGTCAATTCAGTAAGCAAAATCACCAGTGCCGTTGCACCCAAGATCATCACGCCCAAACCCAGCGCGTCTAAAGGTGCCAGACTTTCTCCCAGAAATTGAGCCAACCCGGACGCTGCAATCACAGACGCCAAACTCAGTCCCCCGCCAAACAAGATCAATACGCCCCACGGAAGTTGGCGAAGGTCGTCCCAAACCAACAACTGGGGTTGTTGACGCTCAGAACTGGGAACCAAAAACATGGCCAACGCACCTGCCAGAGCAATGCTTGTGTCAGATAGGCTAGAGATAGCGGTCCAATCCGAAATCGGCCGCCGTAACATCCAACCCAATATTACAAAGAGAAAGATCAACGCCACGCGTTTTTCCGCTTTTGTTATGCTGCCCATTTGCGAATAGAGTTCGGCTAGATGGTTTTGGGTCTGTTCGTTTTCAGCGATATTTACGTGATAAACCACGCGTGTCAAAAGCAACCACGCGCTCAGCAAAAGTGTCGCACTTAAAGGGATACCCACAAAAAGCCAATCAAAAAAACTGATTTGAATTGCATATTGGTCCTCCAAAAATGCCGCCAGCAAAGCATTTGGGGGCGTACCGACAAGGGTAGCCATACCACCAATCGTGGCCGCATAAGCAAGCCCTAATACCATAGCAACCTGAAAATCCTGAGCATCTTTTTTAGAGATAACGGCATCTTGCTGGAAGATCACGGCGATCACTGATAACACAATCGGTAACAGCATCATTGTTGTGCTGGTATTGGTCATCCACATCGACAGCAGCGCTGCTATAAGCATAAAGCCGCCCACTAAGCGACGCCCATCGGTACCCGTGCGAATCAATATCATTAAAGCAATTCTTTGATGGAGGCCCCAACGCTGTACACCCAACGCTAATATGAACGCGCCTAAAAAGAGGTATATAATCGGATTAGCGTAAGGTGCGGCGCTTTCTTTTAATGTTGCCAGCCCAAGCGCGTCGAAAAGGATCAGTGGCAAGAGTGCGGTAGCCGCCACCGGAATCGCCTCGGTCGCCCACCAAATAGCCATCCAAATAGCGACAGCGGCCGCGCGCCATGCAGACACACTCATCGACGCCTGGTAATCACCCAAAATCAACATAATTGTGAAGATTGTTGGGCCTAGAATCAGGCCGGTGGTTTGTAATGAAACCGGTTTCGGCACTTGCCGATCAAACAGCGAACCTTTTGTCATCGTATGCCCTGTACACGCTGAGGAATCATCGTCTTTGAGGCTCCGCATGGATCTGGGAGCAATAAAAAACGCTAAGCCGGCCGTGATGTTAAAGCACGTATATTTAACTGTCGACCCAAAGCGCCCTTGTTGACCACTTTTTACTAACGCGTCCTAACACAACAGGAATATACGACCGTGTTCAAAAAATTTCCTCTAATTTATCGGCCGTTAACTCAGGCCAAAATTATTGATGCGCCGAATAACTGAGTTTAAATAAGCATAAATCGTCATTCACTTTGCTAAATGACGATGCTACTGTTTATCTGGGGCGCTAGTTTGTGCTGTTAGCGACCCGTTTAATTTACTTCTCGACTCAAAGGGGAGCTAGGCGTGAATACTTCAGTTCCGAGTCCCGACCGTCGTTCGTCTGAC
>MDTC01026755.1_pt1 | contig 11990 bp, 7 predicted proteins | sample 811181 | NCBI WGS metagenome assembly MDTC01 (sample SAMN05326644, study PRJNA326480) | marine metagenome | isolation source: seawater | place: Pacific Ocean: North | collected 2011
GTTGAATAAGAACATCAACAAGGGGTTCCATTGAACGGTTTTGTGCACGTACTGTTACCATTACGTTACCGTTTCTCATTTCATACCCTGTGGCGATTGAAAGTTTTCGTGAAAGTGGGATTTCATCCGCTCCATGTCTTCGATGCGCTTGTATCTCAAATCGAACCGGAAGATTTCCTCCAGGACCAATCACTGGAACGTCGATGAAGGAAGGTTTCGCTTCCCATCCGTCTGGGACAGGAGGCGCAAGACGCATCATTGGAAGAGGGATATCACCGTCATTGATGATCCGGACAAGAAGGATGCCAGTTTCTCCACCTGCAGGCCATCGTGTATCAACAGAGAGCCAGAAGTGACGGAAAAGGAATGGGTTGAGCGTCGAGGAGTTGCCTCCAATGAGGTCGTCTACGAGGTACTCGACTTCGGTTGCAGCGTATCCAACATCTCCGATTTCTGCAGCCCCTGTGGCATTGCGAAGTCGACGGAGTACGTTCTCAACTTCTTCTTCTGCGAGGGCCTTCTCTCGCAACAATCGATGCAGCATTGCAATGCTTCTTCGCAAGTAAAGGACATCCTCTTCGAGGACGTTGAGGGCTTTTTCAGCCCGACGCACACTCTTTCGAGCACGTCGCAAGCGATGTGCTTCCAAGAACGTCTTTGCCTGAAGGAGATCGAGTTCTGTGGTAGCAAGGGAGTTGACTTCATCACTCACAACGTTCTGAACAAGGGACTCAAGTTCTCGACTGGCTTGCATCAGTCTTTGAGCGCTTTCATTGGATGCAGCAATCGCAGCTTGTGCATCTGTGAGATCTCCCTCGCCTAATTCAGAGTCCATGATGAAGTCATCTTGCTCAGACTTGCTCTTCGCCATTCGCCATCACCTCCTCATTGGTATCCGAACCGTTTTGGTTATCAGAAGTCGCAGTTGATTGCGGCGTGTCGAGGATTGCGGATAAATCCAAACCATCCATTGCAAGGTCATTCAGGAGACGAGCAGGGTCGCCGAGGTCTCGCTCAATTCGCGTTGCTTTCACTTCGATGTCGGTGAGTTTACCATAGAGCGAACCGTAGAGGTTGTTTGATCGACGTAAGACGAACCATACAACGATGCTTGAAACGAGGATGTAAGACACGAGCGATATCAAGTTGATTTCATCGGGCGTCATTTGTGGAGGAAGCCCCAAAACAACACCAATGAACCCGAGCAAAGGCAGACTCAGGATGATGGTGAGTTGTCGGCGTGAATCGGTTAAGGCTTGGAAGTGGTCAGCGTAGATGGTGGAAATGCCCTTTCGTGCGCGTTGGTAGTCTTCGTGGATGTAGCGGAATTCTTCGCTGCTACGCCATGCCATTCGCCAGACCCACAGCGATGCCAAAACGATTGTAACCGGACCCCACCACGTTGCATCGTAGAGATGGAAAAGGAAACCGAGCATGATTACACCAGAATAGACCGCGCCCAAACGGTATTTTTCGTTCTGGTTGGTTAACCCAAGTAAACCAATCGTGACGATCAGAGCGATACCAAATCCCGCAAAAGAGGTCAGCGTTGAGGGTGCATTTGAATCAACTTCTTGGCTAAAATTCAATTCATCGTTTTCTACGTTGTTGTTGAAAGCATAGCTTGAAACAATCCGAACCGAACATTCTGCATCTCTGCTTTGCTCCCACCAATCGAGTGTTTCTCCGGTAACCTCCCACTGAAGAACCTTGCTTTCTTTCTTCTCAAGCGTCGGCACGACATTTGGCACATTCTCGATAACCAAGCCTTCACAAAGGAGTTCAGAGCGTATTCCAAATGCATCAGCAGTCCCCTTATTCTTCAAATCGAATTCGAGGAAAGCTGTCTGCCCTTCCATGATGAAGTCGAGTTCCTTCCCGCTCGCATCGACGATTCGTTGCGACTCTGGGTCAATCATCGGATCAGCATAGGCATTGAGGGCAAAGCGGAATGTCTCTTCAGTCACTGGTTCGGCAGGGTCGGGATGGTGGAGGAACATCTTGATGTCGTATCCATCACCAGCCATTAGATTTGGAGATGGAAGTTTGATGTTGAACACCATGTTGGATGGGGTGTTCGCAGACAGTTCAGGGAGTTCAATCAATTCACTACCAGGGACGCATGGAGCAGTGAGATTGATGTAATGATCTTCTCCAGGGAGATTCGTAAGGGATATGTTCCAGACATAATCTTCTTCCTCAGCATTCTCGATATCTTCGAAATCGAGAATTCGCTCGATGCCACAAAATTCGATTGAATATGCAACCGGATCATTGTTGAGGTATGGTATGTGTGAATATGTGATGAGCACAGGGACAGGGCTGTCATCTGCGGGTGCTTCAAGACTATCTGCGAATCCAACATCAAACAGACGCTTCATCCGAAGGGATGTCATCAGTTCTCCGCTTTCGTCAATATCCACAGCCGTTGGAACGATTGTGACGCGGAGATCTGCAGCGGTCGTCAACGTGGTGCTGCTGCTGCCTGCTGAGTTCTTGTCGACGCTCACAGTTAACTCGACAGGGACTTGGATTGGAAGGAAGAGCTGTTGGGTCGATGAATCTGCATTAACAACCCAATCGTCGCTCAATGTGGTTAAACCGGGTGCTCGAACTTCGTAGCCTAAATCCACGGTTACATCCACGTTTCCTGTATTCGTGATGATTGCTTTCCAGTTCCTGTTATCTCCCTCATGGAAAAAGTACTCATTTTCCCAACCCTCGATAGTATAAGTGAAGATTGGTGCAACTACCAATTCCACTTTCTTGAGGGCGTACACTTCATCCGTTACTGAATTGTAGACGGTCAGATTTGCATAGTGGATGGCTCCGTCGAGAAGATTATCTGTTCCATCGAGTGCGGGAATATCGATATCGAAAGAGCCGCTGGAGTCTCCATCAATCGGAACTGTGAACGACTGAACAGTAGGTGTCGTGCTCCAACCACCGTCAACTGTAATATTGATGTTGACGGTCTCAACAAGGTTCCCTGTGTTGAAGAGACTGAATGGCAGATTCAGGGTCGTACCTGGAGTAGCAGAGAGTGAGTCGTCTGCGATTAGTTGGACATCATGTACTTCAGAGACGTTTGCAACGATGTTGGCATAGAGCTCGACAAGGTCTCCGTTTTCATCAACCATCGAAACGGTGAGATTTGCCATGTAGAAGTCGTCTGCGCTAGCATCTGGTGAAGGAACAATGTTGACTCGAACAGAGGATTCATACCCCGCAGCGATGACAATGCTTGAGGAGGAATCGAGTTCAAACAACACATCCTCATAGCCGCCATTGTCAAGTTCGATAGAGTAGGTTGTTGGAGCATTTCCAGTGTTTTCGATGTTGACAAACGCTGAGAGCTGCTCGAACGGTGTGATGTCGATTGACTGGTTTGTCGGAGTGAGCGAAGCATTGATTGTTTCGCCTACGCGTATATCCATTGTTTGTTGGCCGATGTAACTACCAGAGTCAAGATCGTAATATCGAACGGTCAAAGGCTGGAGGAGTCCAGATGGAGCAAGTGGGTTCGTCTTGACCGTAAGTGTGACCAGAGACAAATGACCTCCACTTGTCGCAGGATAGTCTTCAAAATCGCTTGCAAGTTCAAGAATGGTGTTGTTTGGACCTGTTGTGGTCAGGTTAGCGTACCATCCACTCGGGAGGTTTTCGACGATTTCAAGGCGATACGATGAACGGTCGTTTCCTGTGTTTCCAAACGTGAACATGAAGTCTGTGTCTACGCCAACATCTGCATCAAGAGGACCGGTCTCTGTGATCTCGCCATTGACCACCTTTGGTACAACAATGGAGAGATTTTGCTCGATAACAGGCGAGTAAACCGCAGATGAGGTATGGACACCTCCGAGGGTCGGCGTGGTTGTGATTGGTATTTTCACCGTTCCTGCCAAAGGAAGTTGGCCCGTTCGACTTTGGATACCAAGCGAAGCGGGGAAGGATTCCCCTAGAGTCAGTCCTGTCGCCTCTCCGGGAGTAATGGTCGCATTCCATCGGTCTGCTTCGTTGAATCCACCCGATGTAAGCGCTTCGAAGGTGATGTCCCCCACCGTGATGTTGGCGTCGATTGTTTCGGACAGGTCGGAAACGAGATTATGACGGACTTGAACTTCCAAGGCAAGAATTTCATTCACACCCGTGGAGGCGCCTGCGTTCATAACATCGTTTTGAGTGAGAACAATGGTATCAACGGGGAGCCCAGGATCAACGACAATCGCAGGGCGAACTTCAATCTGGCCTGCGTCTGTGGTGGGAATACTACCGACATCTGCTTGTGCAATGATGTATGCACTGAGACTGTCCCCCGCCTCGTTGTGTTCAGCGTCGACCAAGGGCAACTGAATTGGCGGGACCTCGACGTGAATGAAGCCTGAAATGGATTCTCCTACTTTCAGCTCGCCTGTGCTGTCTATGGAGAGGCTGTAATTCCAATTTAGTGCATTCAAAGACAGCCCAGCGATGAGGTTGAAGTCACCGTCTGCATTGCCCGTGTTTGTAACGTTGAATCCTATGGTGTCGGTCTTGCCGGGAAGAACGTAGGTTGTATCGTTCGTGATGTCTACGGTAGCCTGGAGGAACTCTCCTGCCATAACGCGAGTTGTGTCTGAGAGGGGGTATCCACTACCTGACGAAGTCAGCGTGAGGGTGACGATGTCCACAGCCGACTGCAGTGCGCTTTGTGGAACGTCAACAACGACAGAGATGGTTGTTGTTTGTCCGGCAGTTAGGGGCGTTGTCGAGGTACCGTCCAGTGTAGTATCTGCCCAGCCCAACGAACTGCTCACGCCAATGTCGAAGATGTCTGTTGTTGCGCCTATGTTTTTGATGATGTAATAGAGAGTGGTTGAGTCTCCCGGAACAGTGGTGCGATCTGCAGGACCTACCATCTCTGCAATGTAGTCGCTGAAAATCACATCGAATTCAACATGCGTAAAATTTTCAGGTCCGGCTGAGCCGTTGGTCCACACAACCACGGAAACGTTCCATAGTCCTGTCAATGTGGATGCCGAAAAACCTGCGCTAAGGACTTCTCCTTGTGCCTCTGAAAAAATAGAACCGGGTTCGATGGTTTCGATGTTCGATGAGGCCCAATGCTCTATCGTCTCTCCGGTTGATGCATTGAACAACACCAAACCCATAACCGCAGAGAATTCCATGACGCCATCGTTACGAATTGTTGCATTGAATGTGTGCGATTGACGGTCGAGGAAAACATTGGTGTTTCCTGGCGCTGGAGAGGGGAAATCATCGGATACCATAAACGATTCGCGATATGTTTCAACGTCGAAGTCCCATCGATATTCGTTGTTGGCCGTGTTGCCGTCGTTGGCCCCAGTCACGCGAGCAAACAACGTTTGCGATGGTCCGGTTGTAGCCGTCCAACTGAGTAGGTAGGTGGTCGTACCCGAACTTGCAGCCACAGGACCGAGATCAACGGTATCAACGATTTGTTCAGCAGCGCTTGGAGAACCCTTGTGGACCAGCGACAGGAAGGCACTGCCAGTAGAGGTCCCTGCGTTGTCGACATCGACTCGAACCGTATGTGTATCAGGCGCAAGAATCAGGCCGGTGCTCGTAGTAACGGATCCTGCCCCGTCAAATTCCATGTTGACGACGCGGAAATCAGGGCCTGCACGACCGCTGGTTGAGGATGCGTCTGCGAATGGAAGCGCTAAGTGCCCAAGCAGCAAAATAACAAGAAGGAGAGGCAACAATCTTTGTTTAAGCATCAGCTGCACCTCCAGCACGGTCAAATCGTTGAATGGTTATGGAACGGCCTTGGGACTTCCAAATTTCAAGAAGCTGATCGAGCAATCGATCGTGCTCATCATCAGAAATGCCCAATCTTCGACGCTCTTCCCAAAGGAGGAGTTGTTCAGTGCGCGTCAAAAGCGCATCGCGGAGGTACAATTCGAGGGTTCGTCTGTAAGCGTCCCTGTCGGATACAGCGTAGACAATAGAGTTGCCAGGTAGCTGGTCAGCACGGTTTTGGATGAAATTACCAAGATTCAGCGCTTCGTCGTAGGAAAGATTACGACGATCGAGTTCGGTTTGTATTGTGGAAGCGATGCTCTGCAAATCATAGTGCGTTTTCGCTCTCTGAATTTTCTTGAAGTATTTGCGGCTTCGACGCGTCATGCCTGGAGCCGCCATGATTGATATGCTCAACTGGCAGTTTATCAAACAATTGGAGGAAAAGTACGAGTTTATTCAATACGCATTGAAAAATATGCAAATTACATCCCATGCTGAATAACGCTCTTGTGGTCTGAACCAAGCATTGATGATGTCCAATGCGACCCACGAGCCATGAACAAACCTGTTGATCTCAAAATCGGGTCGAAAAGTCCTCTATTTTCATGCCTCGACTCTGCTGGAAATACCCACGATCTTGAAGCATACATGAGACAAGGAAAAAAAGTCATTCTGTATTTTTACCCTCGCGATTCAACCCCTGGCTGCACTAACCAGGCATGCAACTTCCGTGACAACATGGCTCGACTTACAAGCGAAGGCTATGTTGTCTTGGGCGTTTCAAAAGGTTCCGAATCCTCGCACGAGAAATTTATCGCAAATCAAGACCTCAACTTTCCATTGCTCATGGACATGGATGGACAACTCCACGAAACCTTTGGAACATGGAGAATCAAGAAAAACTACGGTAAGGAATACCTCGGATGCGTCCGCTCAACGTTTGTAATTGACAGCAACGGTGACATCGCTTGGTGCAGATACAATGTGCGTGCCAAAGGCCACGTCGATATGCTCATGAAAGAACTCGAAATTGCATCGTGAGGCGATTCGATGGACGCAGACATTGGGGGCGAACGAATCCAATTGTCAACGACATCATGTGCCTACAAGCCTTGCTACATTGGAAAAAATCTCAACATTGGCGAGAACGTATCCATCGGTTCGATGTGCCACATTGGAAGAAACGTGACCATCGGAGACAATTCCAATATTCAAGGTTCGAACTACATCGCCGACCAAACCATCGTCGGATTTTCCGTTTTTATCGGGCCAAATTCAACAATCCTGAACGATAAGTATCCCCCGTCGGGTGATGCCGCAAGATGGTCACCTGTTACAATTCACAACAATGCAGTCGTTGGCGGAGGCTGCACCATATTGCCGGGGGCAAACGTAGGAGAAGCCGCTGTGCTCGGAGGAGGTTCTGTTCTGACCAAGCCATTGCCGCCCGGCGAGGTTTGGGCCGGCAACCCGGCAAAATTTCTTATGAAAAGGGAAGAATACGACGCCAAGGAGTAATCGCTATGGAAGGAAAGGCGCACGTTGTATCGTTTCTCAAAAAATGCATCGAGTATGCCAATGCATCCATCGAACGGAAACAGAAGCGGGGTGAAATCGACGACATCTCAAGATGGGAAGCGTATCGCGATTTTACTGAACACGCCGTAATGGAGGTTGAGGCAGGAGAACTCGATCGATGGTTCCCTCCCCAACCCGACCTTCTCGGAGAAAAGGACGCTACATCCGTCGATCTATCATCACTCACGCATGAAATGCGCTCCGCTTGGCTCACAAACCTCGCAAGTCCCCGACCTCTCACACTCATTGGTACGTCATCAGAAGAAGGAAAACACAACCTTGCACCTTACACCTCGATATCGATTGTGTCGAATTCACCCCCGCTAGCAGTCGTATCCCTCTCAGCGAACCGTCACGATCGGTGGCGCGATACCCTCATCAACCTCAAGCAAACAAAACACGCAGTACTCAATTTCCTTCCTGCCTCTCAAAAAGCAGTCAAGGTTGTCGAGCAAACTGCGCAACCACTTGATTATGGCACAAGTGAATGGGATGAATTCTCTGTTGAAGGACTGGAATCAAACCCTCTGGTCATGAAGGAAGCAGCGTTTGCGATTCTTGGGCAAGTAATTCAAGAGATTGACTTGATTGAAGGAAAGGCAAAACTGGTTGTCCTCAAACTTTCAGATGTACTTGTTCCAGAAAAGTTCGAAGCCGATCAACCAGCTCATATTCTCTGCCAGCATGGATTGAACAGGCTCATGGCAACGCCAACTGAATGGCATTACAACATTGACCGCAGTGTCTGAAGAAGACCGTCTTCGAGTGACGTCTCAGCCTTCCACTGCAACGTGTTTTCGGCTTGAAAGAGATTCGGGAGACGTCGTTTTGAATCGCCAGGATATCCCTCGCTAAAATCGACGGATACGGTTTGGCCGGTTTCTTGTTCGACAAGGTTCGCAATCCGTTTTGCAAGTTCAGACATTGAAATTTCATCCTCAGAGCCAAGATTAACACACATCCCTGCCGCATCGTTCTTCAAGCCTGAAACTAACATACCCTGGACGAGATCATCGATGTAGGTTAGTGAACGTGTTTGAGAGCCATCCCCATGTACTGAAATGACGCCGTCTTGAAGCGCTGAATTGATCATCATTGCGACAACCTGGCCGTATTCATTTCCTAACAATCGAGGACCGTAGCCATTGAAAGGACGAACGATTCGAGCATCCATTCCGTTGCGAACAGCATGATGAACTGCAAGTTCGCCAAGATATTTGCTCGCACCATAGGCATGTCTCTGATGGTGATGCGAGGCTGAGAACACAGCAGATTCATCGCCACCGAGTGGCATTTTTTCGGATTCACCATAAGCTTCTGGGGATGAGGTGAAGACATATCGGCAGCGATGATTTTCAGCAAATTCCAGTGAACGTAGCGTCGAATTTATGTTAACATCCATAACAAGCCGAGGTTTCTCATGAAACCATTTTGTTCCATTTATTGCGGCCAAGTGATAGACAACGTCAATCGAATGCGGGTCAACAATACTGGAATAGGACGAAGGTAAACAGGCGTCTGCCTCAATCAAGGAAATCCGATCAAGAACGGCATGTAAATTCCCTTTTTCCCCTCTCCAAAGATTGTCCAGTACAACGACGTCATGTCCAAGGTCCACGAGGGACTCAACCAAACTTGAGCCAAGAAATCCTGCTCCTCCTGTTACAAGGAAACGCATTGACTCACGCCCGTTCAATGACTTCGATGGAGACGTTTTCTTGTTCACGCTTGAAGCGAATTCGGTCACCATCGTTGATAACCATGCACGGATCTTCATCAAAACCGTGGCCGTATGGAACGTTCAATAGGGAACAAGCGGGGAGTGTAAGAGGGCATACATCACGGTTGATGATTGCGAGAGGTCCTTTGTTCTCGTACAGTAGACCCATCAGTACGTACGGTGCGACTGTCGAACCAGATCCTTTTGGATAGATTAGGATTGTATTTTCAATCGCACGTCCATCCAGAGGGTGACCTGGTTCCTCGACGACACCCGTATCCCTGTTTACATAGCCCAAATAGGTGATCGGCACATCGGTGACCATGGCTGTTCCCTCTATCGAAAAATCCCCCTGCGAACTTAGTCCAGACCCGGCAATGGTCTTCAAACCCGTTTGATGCGTCTTTGAGCTCTTCTGACCACCGTGAGAAGCTTGAATGAGCAGAGGGGTTGGGCCCTTGGCGAGGTGAGGGTCGATGGCATGCCTCACGCATTCCTGTATCGAAGCCACACTGGTTGGTATTCGATTCAACCCGCTTGTAAGATAATGCTCTGCTTTCATTGAATTGGTGAGCAAGTGATTGTACTTTTCTCGGTTGTAAGGAGTCACCTCAGGACATGTATCAACGAGGACGAGCGAACCTGCTTCTTCCAATATTGAAATCGTCCCATCGGCTTCTGCGAGTGCATAATTTTCCTGACTTGTAAAAACCCAGAGACGTTGATTTGGAACAGATTCACCAAACTCCATGTGCGTTCGTAACGCTGCTGCGGTTGTACGCATCTCTTCCAAACTTGCTTGCGGGCAACCAATCACAACCAAATCTACCTGTCCACGTGGGCCAAGTTCTTGATAGCGTTCATCGAGATCTTCTTTTGTAAACGTGAGAACACCTTGCCAATCGATGGAATCTTCTGGGGGCTCTGTATGCCCGTCAACCCACATCATTGGTGTACCATAATTCGCCGCTGCTGCGGTCAAGGCCTTCTTCCTAGCAAAAGAAATGTAGTCGTCCAAGCCCTGAACAAACGGCATTGGGCCAAATGGAAGGTCCCATTCCGGTTTGGCATTCTTTCCAATCCAATCTCCAAGTATGGAATAGTCCGAGAGCGTCTCAAGTTCGCATTTGACAACCACTCGAATGTTCGGTTTTCGATTCGATTCAAGATGCAGCCCCCATGCAGGTGCAAATCCAGTCAATGCAGTTGCAAGAGCACTCAGACCTGATTCCCGGTTCGTAATCAGCGATGTCCAGGTGTTCGAATAGCAAACGGCGTTGGATTCTGCCCAAGAAGCAACTTCACCCTCGATCTCAATTCCACGATCGTATGGCGTGCATGACAAAGTTGCTTCAATCCCAAGTTGGTCATATGCTTGGACAATTTCGAATTGTTGCTCGAGAAAATCCGGCCAAAGAATCTCCATTTCTTCCATTTTTTGGCGATCACATCCTGCAGAATTGAGGGTCGTTGGAATCACAACGGTTCCAGTTTCATCCCCACTAAGGTCATTGAGGAAAGTGCGCAAACCGTGTCCACCGGTGATGACTGAAACACCGGAAACATGGGCATGGTCGACTGCAACAAACGACTCTGCCTTTGCGACTCGTGCAAGGTCGACAACAAGACGCGCCGCTTTTTGCCGCGTCGGTCCTTCCTTTCCTTCCAACTGCTCTGCCAAGCGCTTAGGAAGTTCCATGAACAATGCCAATCATTGGCGCTTCATCAAGACTCGTGTTCTCAACCGATGGTTTTGATACGGTTGATGTCGCTCCAGCAATTATGTCCTCTACTGAGAACAACACACAAGGAGCCCGCCGTGATGAACGAAGTTCGCGTTTTCTATCACGTGAAAACATTGCAAAAATGTTGAAGACAACCGTTGTGCTAAGCGCACTACTTCTATCGATTTGGGCACTCGTCCTGCATCATTCGATTGAACCACTCGATTCAATCAATGATGGTGAATCATCGATTCTTGTCGAAACCGAGGGGAGTGAAGCCGATGTCTATTGTCCTGAAGGAGGTGCAGATATTTTCTTGGGCACAGACTTCAATGGTGATGGAAGGCTGTCAGCGGAAGAAATAACGAGCAGTACAAAGGTCTGTCACGGTCAACAGGGTCTCTCCGGCCCTCAAGGACAATCCGGTTTTGACGGCGATAATGGAGCCAACGGAAACTCAAGTCTGGTCAATCTCACCGCCTTATCACCCGGGATTCCATGCCAATTTGGAGGCATACAAATCAAATCAGGCGTCGACAACAATCACAACCTCTACCTCGACGAAGAAGAGGTCGAAACCACAGCCCATGTTTGCGATGGACAACTTGGCGCTGAGGGGCCTGAAGGCCAGCAGGGCACAAATGGCTCACCAGGTTATTCAGCACTTATCGAACAACACCCCGCACCATCCTCAATCTGCCCACAAGGCATTGTGATGCAATTTGGGGTGGACGATGGTACGGATCGAGCGACTGCGAACGATGGTATCCTTCAGGAAGATGAGGTCCGAGAATCACTTCGAATCTGCTCAGAGCAATTGTATGAAGGATTGATTTTTGATTCAAACAGTGGAGTCACAAATGGTTTTTCGAACGAGTGTAGTGGTTCCTCCGGTGTTGAAATCGTAATTTTTACTTCTAACGACGGAACAAACGGTTGTGAACTTTGGATGCTTGATCAAAACAATGTCCCAAGCTTGGTCATGGATATTCATCCATCGGGTGATGCCGTTCCTGGTCGAGAAATTGGTATTCTTGCCGTAGATACCGAGCGAGGTACACGTTTCTTTTTCGATGCTGATGATGGAGTCAACGGGCGAGAGCTTTGGGTGAGTGATGGAACCTCGGTTGGAACAACAATGCTTGGGGATATGGAATCGGGCGATGCGATTGATTGGACATCTGAAATCACTCCGTGGATGA
>MDTC01121975.1_pt1 | contig 11987 bp, 13 predicted proteins | sample 811181 | NCBI WGS metagenome assembly MDTC01 (sample SAMN05326644, study PRJNA326480) | marine metagenome | isolation source: seawater | place: Pacific Ocean: North | collected 2011
CATGGGCAATGCGCTGCAACATTCCGGCCGGTATACCCAAGCCATCGATGCGTACGACTTCGCAATCGCGATTGAGAGCGCCTTTGGCCCAGCTTATCATCAAAAAGCTGAAGCCCTAGTCGCCATGGAGCGCTACCAAGACGCCCTGTACACTTACGAGGAGACCCTTTCGTTCGAAGACCCCTCGCCCAGTACACGGTGTTACATGGGCGAATGCCTAGAGCGGATTGGAGATTTGAAACGCGCCGAAACCTATTACCGTGAAAGTTTGAAGTTGGATCCACGGTTTGCCGATGCCTTTGTCGGTTTGGGGGTACTCGCAGACATGCAAGGCCGACTCGGCGAAGCTTGCTCCCATTTTGAGCAAGCCTTGGAAATTGAGCCCAAACACGCCGACTACCATTTGCTACTTGCAACCAGTCTCAAAAAGCGGGAGGAGCACGACAGAGCAGAAGAAGTCTACACCCAAGGTTTACTGCTTGACATCCAACACGAAGAGCTATGGCTCGAACGAGTGGACAACATGCAACTGGCCCTAAGGCACGAGGACGCATTGCTCGTTATTGACGATGCGCTGGCTGCACTTCGTGAAGCGCCCAACTTGCGCTACCGACGATTCATCAGCCTGTATGTTCTGGGCCAACAAAAAGCAGCTTTCGACCTGCTTGAATTTCTTTTGACACACCATTATGATCAGTCCGAAATTCTCCTGAATTTCTTACCTGCGCTTGCCAATGATGCGCGCTACATCGAACGGATTGAACGATTTAAACCTTAAACCATGTTCGAAATTTCGCATCTACCCGAACGCCCTGCACGCCCCCGCACCAATGGCTTGACCATGGTGATGGACAAAGGGCTAAGCCTGCGGCAAGCAGAAGATCTCATTGAGACCGGTGGCGAGCTGGTCGACTTTCTGAAGCTGGGCTTTGGAACCTCCTTAGTCACGAACAATGTCGGAGAAAAGGTGAAGCGATATCACGAAGCTGGATTTGACGTCTACTGCGGCGGCACCTTGTTCGAGGCGTTTTACGTCCGCAATGAAATCGAAAACTACCTCCGGTTCATCGACAGCCTGGGCATCACGTGCCTAGAAGTCAGTGATGGTTCTATGGTCATTCCCCACGACGAAAAATGTGAGCTCATCAGCCGGCTGAGCAAAAATTACAAGGTCCTTTCCGAAGTTGGATCCAAAGAAGAAGGAATCCTCATCAGCCCGGCTAAATGGATTCGCATGATGAGCAACGAACTCCAAGCCGGGAGTTTCAAGGTCATTGCTGAAGCCCGTGAGAGCGGAAATGTCGGAATTTACCGGCCGAATGGCAGTGCTCACGTGCAACTTGTTAAGCGAATCCTTGCCAATGTCGCACTGGAAGACATCCTCTGGGAAGCCCCTAAGAAGCCCCAACAGGTTTGGTTCCTCCGCCAATTCGGAGCGAATGTCAACTTGGGAAATATCGGACCAAACGATTTGATTCCTCTGGAATGCCTACGGCTCGGACTTCGGGGAGATACGTTCTTCGAACATCTGCCTGAAGCGCTGGCTGAGGGCAAACGCCTCGTGAGCGAGACCGTTGAGGAAGACTAATTCCAACACTTGACCGATGCAGCCTCCCGTCCCAACCATCACGCCTCATGAAGTCCAACAATGGCAGGCGGACGGTAAAGGTTTTTCGTTCTTGGACATCCGAGAAATCCATGAAGTAACCGTGAGTAGTTTGACGCAATCGCACATCCCCATGGCGTTTTGCCTCAGCCGACAAGCAGAGATCCCCCGAACCCACGCGGTAGTGGTATACTGCCGCTCCGGAGCACGATCAGCAGCAACCGTAAGTGCACTCATGACCAAGTACAACTTTGATAACCTGTACAGCTTGGAAGGCGGAATTACGCAGTGGTGCGCTGTCTTCTGTCCCGAAAAAGAAGTGGGATGAAACGCCACCTTGGGATTTTTCTGCGCGGCATGGCCATGGGGGCTGCGGATCTTGTTCCCGGTGTTTCCGGAGGCACCGTCGCGTTGATTACAGGCATATACGACGAACTCCTGCAATCCATCTCAGCCGTGTCTTGGGGACTCGTTCAAACGTGGAGAGATAAAGGGTTACGTGGGGTAATGCATACGCTAAACGCTCCCTTTCTGATTGCCTTGGTGGCTGGAATTGGCGCCAGCATTGTCGCATTGTCCGGCCTCCTCCACCATTTACTTGAATACCACAAGGCCCCTTTGTTCGCCTTTTTCTTTGGCCTTGTAGCGGCTTCCATCCCTTTGGTTGGTCGCGAAATAAGCCAGCGCAATGCAGCTCATACGATTCTGTTTATTGCTGGTGCAGCCATCACATTTATTGTGGGCTCCTTGCCACCGCTTGAGGTTGAACCGAGCTTGGTTTATCTTTTTGTTTGCGGAGCAGTTGCCGCATGTGCGATGATTTTGCCCGGCATTTCTGGCAGCTTCATCTTGTTGTTGTTGGGTGTGTACAGCCCCGTCATTGGGGCACTCAAGGAGTTGGATCTGATGGTGATTGTCACGGTGGGTGCTGGAGTCGTCACCGGACTCTTGGGGTTCAGCAAAGGGCTTAAAGCCCTGCTCGCAAGCGCCAGAACTCGGGTCATGGCGACCCTAACGGGATTTCTGCTTGGCTCCTTGCAAGCCCTATGGCCCTGGAAGGAAAACGCATTGCTGCTCCACACCCATAGCGACGGCAGGGAAACCTGGCTCCAAACGAATGCATGGCCCGACTCGGGTGATTTATTCTTTTGCCTCGTTTGTGCTGCGGCAGGTATAGCTTTGGTCGTTTCTCTGCAATGGCTTGGTAAACGGCTGGCTGTATGAGTATCACGCGCAGGTTTGGAGTCTTGGGGCAATCCCTCTCTCACAGCCACTCTCCGGCTCTGTTCGCAGATCGGTTCGCTGCTTGGGGCGTCATCGACACCTCGTACGAGCGGTTTGAACGCTCTGACCTGGACGGGCTTGAGAATTGGCTCGAAACCGAAGCACATGCCTCGCCTGCATTAAAAGGATTGAATATTACAATTCCATACAAGCAATCCATCATCCCGTTCTTGCAGGACTTGACGCCCACAGCTCGGGCCATTGGTGCAGTAAATGCCATCAAGCGGACAGCCAACGGATGGATCGGACACAACACAGATGCGGAGGGCTTCATGAAATCACTCCGTCCCTTCCTGACATCGTCGCAAGAACGGGCCTTGATTTTGGGCAATGGAGGCGCTGCTGCGGCCGTCCGACACGGATTGCAATCACTGGGTATCGATGTAATCCACGTCACCCGTTCACCCATCGCATGGGAGGCGATGCGCTATGAGACCCTGAACGCGGCCTACCTCAGGCATTGCAAACTTGTTGTGCAATGCACCCCTGTGGGCACCTATCCGGATACAGAGGCAGGAATCGAACTCCCATGGGATGGTCTCACACCTGAGCACCTCGTCGTGGACTTGGTATACAACCCAGCGCAGACTGCGTTTCTCAGCCGCGCCTCGGCAGCTGGGGCGCAAACAATGAACGGTAAATCCATGTTAATTGCTCAAGCGGAAGCGGCTTGGGGATGGTGGAACAATGGCACCTGACTTCGGCAGTACCCACTTATTTTTACAGTTGCATGCACGCTGACGAATCCCACCTCCCTCCAACCGAACAATCAGGGCCTCACCAGGGGTTGGAATACAAGTCCATTTCGGAATTGGTCTGTGCCATGCACGGTCAGACACAAGCTGCCTTCGATGCGGTCGGTGGAAGCCTTGACAGCGTTGAGCACTTCATTGAAGCCTTGGTAGCACGCATGAAAAACGGCGGTCGGCTGTTTTACATAGGCGCGGGAACGAGCGGCAGATTGGGCGTATTAGATGCCAGTGAATGCCCTCCGACATTTGGGGTGAACCCCACTCAGGTGCAAGGTTGGATCGCAGGGGGCGATGGAGCACTCCGAGTAGCGGTAGAAGGCGCTGAGGACAATCCCAATGGGGCTTGGGATGACCTGTCCGCCGCACTACCCGATAAGCTAGACACCTTAGTAGGAATCGCCGCTTCGGGAAGAACGCAATACGTAATCGGAGGCTTGAAAGCTGCGCGGGAGGCCGGCCTCCTGACGGCCTGCATCACGTGCAATCCGGATTCGGCCGTGGTCGACGTAGCAGAACACGCCATGGTCGCGGTCACAGGCCCCGAATTCGTCACAGGTAGCACGCGCTTGAACGCCGGGACAGCCACCAAGCTGATCCTCAACTTAATCAGCACGACGGCCATGATCCAACTCGGTCACGTCGTGGGCTCTAGGATGGTGGATATGAAGCCCTCCAATACCAAGCTTGAAGAACGGGGCATTCGGATGATCCAAGACGCCACAGGTGTGTCTTCGAAGGCGGCAGCGGAATCACTCCGGTTAACCCGTGATGTGCGCGCATCAATTGAGCAACTGAAAGGACAAGGATAGCAAGTACCATGCATACACTGGAACCCTATTACGCATGGCGCAACCACTACGTCGCGAGCAACGACCCACGTAGCCCCTTTTATGACCGGACATACAGCGAGTTTGAATACTCAACCAAAGTCTACAACTATTTCATCCATCCCCAGTGGGACTCCATCCACTCGCCCACGTTATTCTGTAAAATTTTATTCGTTGACTACGACGAGCATTTCGCAATTATCGAATTCATCGGGGAGTGGAACGATTGCTTGTACAACGACATCATGCAGCTCAAACGCGAAGTCATTGACGTGCTCATAGCAGAGGGAATCTACCGCTACATCCTGATTGGTGAAAACGTCTTGAATTTTCACTTCAGTGACGATTGCTACTACGAAGAGTGGTTCGATGAAGTAACCGAAGAAGACGGGTGGATCGCCTTGTTGAATTTTCGAGAGCACGTAATTGATGACATGAAGGCCATCGACCTTGACAGCTATTTCGTCTTGGGTGGCGAATTGAGCGAACTCGGATGGCGGACGTTTTCTCCGGCGAACCTCTACCAGCGCATCGACGATTGCGTCAACCAGCGCTTGGGTCTGATTGGATAGTCACCATCCAAGCCTTCAAGTTTCCCACCACCAGCCGGTCGATGGGAAAACGCATGGCATCCGGTGTCAGACTATCCACAGCCTCCCAATTCATTTCGAGCAGAGGCTCCGTAGAGGCTACGGTGCCTGGCCTCTCATCCCACCACGCCACGCCGTCGTGATCTGCCTGCATCCAATGGTAGACCGCGAGAATTTGCTCGTCATCCCGGAAGGCGCTGCGAACGAAAAAATCATTGGTGTAGGCGTGCCCCAGCCATGTGAGGCCATCCGATGATCCCAACTCTTCGGTGCACTCCCTCCAAAGTGTATCCACCAGCGCCTCGCCAGTTTCTAAACCTCCCCCCGGGAATTTACATCCCACAGAGCCATCGGGAAACCTCTCGCGCGCCACAAGGATGTGGGTGCGTGCTGGATTCAAGATCAAAGCGTAACACCGCACATTCCATCGAGATACCGGAATGCTGCGCGCCACCAGCATTTCCCGTTTGCCAGGAGGGCCCGGGTACCGTTCAGCCTTCCATCCTGCGCGTTCCATGTTACGCCGCACCTGTCCTTTAGCACAGTAAGTGGCCAGAACCGCACCCGGATTCATCCAAGATAACAACGACTCGAAGATGCCTATCTGCCAAAGCTCAGGCTGCTGGGCAGGCGCGAAGGCATCGAAAAAGCATACATCAAAAGTCCCTGATCCTTTCCAGCCTTGAAGGGTAGTGAGCAAGATTTGAGCTGAAAAGCCATCGGCCGAGAAACCATTGGGCTCAACGGCCTGCTCGTGAAGTGCACTCATGCGCCATTCCAAGTCCTTCGAAAGGCCTGAAGAAGTCCATGTTATGACCTCATGCGGTTCCAGCGGGTATGGCTCCAAGCCAATGTATTCCAGATGGATGCCCTGGCGCTCTGCCCATTGCCAGGCTAGTGCCGCATTTAGCCCTGTACCAAAGCCCACCTCGAGCACGCGAATGCGCCCAGATACCTCCTGATTTTCCGACCACCAAAGTTCCAAACCATGGTCGATGAATACGTGTTCAGACTCGGTTAGCGCACCGTGAATGCTGTGGTATGCGACGCCCCATTCCGCGACTTCCAAGGTGGGCGATCCGTCCTTTGTTGTCGTGAGGCGACGGCTCCATGTGCGGCGAGAGGGGTTCAATGGATTGCTTCTTTAAAAGTGCTCGATAGCGCCAAGCCCGAACAGCGCAAAGTCCAAGCGGACCGGATCCTCCGGATCCACCTGCCGCAGGGCACTTGTGAGCAATTCAACGGCCTTCCAATCATTTTGTTTTCGCGTTAACAACCCAAGTTTACGCCCTACGTTTCCGGTGTGCACATCCAACGGCAACATCAACTGCTTTGGTGTGATTTGGTTCCAAACTCCGAAGTCCACCCCCAGCCGACTCGGGCGCACCATCCACCGGAGAAACATGTTCAAGCGTTTGGCGGCAGAACCGCGAACAGGCGTTGCCACATGTTTACGGGTGCGGTCTGCTTCGTACCCGCGCTGCGCAGCTGCTTCAAAAAACCGATTGTGGAAGACAGTGAGACACGCCTCAGCATGCACTTCTCTGTCCGACGGTACAAAGGCGTATTCAAGCTCTCCGTAGGTTTTGACTATGACTTGAAGTGCATTCAAGAAAACCTCAGCATCGCGAGGCTGAAACGTGCGGTGAACAAACCCCTTCGCAGCCGCGCGAATATCTTCTTGGGTCGCATGTTCCATGAAATCGCGAGGGGCCCGATCCAAACGGTCCATGAATGCGCCAGCACTGGCGAGAATGGTTTTGCGCTGCCCCCAAGCAAGGGTCGCGGCGATGAATCCCGAGAGCTCGATGTCTGCCTTTTCGGAGAACCGATGGGGAATCGCAATGGGATCGTGGGGGATAAAATCCGGCCGCTCGTAAGCGGCTGCTTTTTCCAGCAAGAAGTCCCGGAGATCAACCGACACACGTATTTTTAAATCCTTCGCTACTTGCTTCGCCATCGCGCACAAAATTGGAGCTAAATTTGCAGAGAATGGAATTTGTGCATCCAGAAATACTTTGGGGTCTAGGTGCACTGGCTATTCCAATAGCCATACATCTCCTTCATTTCCGAAGATTCAAGCGTGTTCGCTTTTCTCAAGTCGCTTTTCTCAAGGATGTCCAGCGCGACACGCGGGCAACGCAACAAATCCGGCACTGGTGGGTGTTGCTGATGCGCTTGATTGCATTTGCTGCACTTATCGTTGCATTTTCACAACCAACGTGGTTTGATGGCGTTGAACCCACTTCAGCGTCTAAGAGTGGACACGTCGTATCCATTTACGTGGACAACAGCCTATCGATGGAAGGCATGGGAGAGGAAGGCCAGCTGCTTCAATCCGCTCGCAACAAGGCTACACTAGTGGTCGAGCAATACGAGCCTACTGATCAATTTCAAGTCCTCACGAATGAATTTTCGGGACGGGACCAGGCATTTCTAACGCGGGACCAGGCTATGGAACGTATCGAAGGCATTCGTCTCACGCACCAGTCGCAACCCTTGAATTCCATTCTTCAGCGCATTGAAAATCAACTCGGAAAAGCCACCGATCGCCTAACGTCGGCATACTTATTCAGTGATTTGCAAGCCTCCACTCATCGTTTACCGGCCGAGGCAGCCCCGCCCGACTCTTCCATCCAATGGTTCTTTGTGCCAGAGCTATCAAGCAGTGCCCCGAACATCTGGGTTGACTCTGTCTGGTTCGATGAACCTGTTCGAATCGAAGGCAGGCAAGCGTCCTTGCGCGTGCGAATGCAGCACAACTCACGGGCAGCAGTGGATCGAATTCCCATGAACCTGCGCATCAATGGCGAACGGGTGGCCATCGGAACATTCAACCTTGTGCCCGGCATTCCCACTGATACTGTTCTTCGGTATACCAATGGGATTGCGGGTATCCAGTCGGCTACTGTAGAAATCGATGATGCACCCATCCGGTTCGATGACCGTTGGCATTTCGGGTTTGATGTATTGAATCAAATCAACATTCTTGTACTCTCCTCTGGCAATTCAGAGGATGTCAATGCTGCGTTGAGCCGTGCCTACAACACAGCCGGCGGATTGTACCGCGTCACTTATCAAACCGAGTGGAGTCCAGGAGACTTCGCAGGACAGCAGGTAGTCATCCTAAACGATTGGCCAGTATCTAGCTCCGGATTTACCAACGCGCTTCTAACGTATGTCGAAGAAGGGGGAACAATGGTCAAAATCCCAACGAAAAGCAATCCCAACTCCGCACTGCTAGCGGGGTTCGGAGTGGCCGAGCCATCCTCGTGGGTTGAACAAACAGATCGAGTCAGTGATCTTCAAATTGATCATCCATTCTTCACGGATATGTTTGCACAATCGCCGGAGCGCATTGACCTGCCTACCATTGAATCCATTTGGAACCGCAGCGCAGCTCCGAAAGAAGAGGTACTGGCCACCACGGAATCCGGACGGACCTTTTTTTCAAGAATTCCCAGAGGGCGCGGTCAAGCCTTCATTTTGAATTCAGGTGCTGCTGGCGAAGCGACCAATTTGATTCGGCATGCCGTCTGGGTGCCGCTCATGCTTCGCATCGCTGAGCGCTCCTCTTTGCATGTAATTCATCAGGCCGAATTGGGTGCCACCGAAGTATGGGCGGTTACTACACCGCTCCGCCGGGAAAGTGAGTGGTCCATGCAAGGCCCACAACAATGGGAAGTCGCTTCGGAGGCGCGTGCGACGCGGTGGCTTCCGGAAGTACGTGAACTCGGGCAACGTGCACAGGTCAAATTGGCGGGTGTACCATTTGAAACAGGCCATTACATTCTAATGGATGGAATAACCTCCGTTGCCGCCATCGGTCTGAACCAAGACCGAGCCGAGTCAGACCACCTTGCTTGGAACGCTTCGGACTTTGAAGCTGCTTGGAATGCGCTGTCATGGCCGACGATGCGTATCCTCGCCGGAACCAGTTCTACATTACCTCAAATCATCCAGCGCATGGAGCAAGGCCTCCCCTTGTGGAAGGCGTTGCTCCTCATTGCTGTTGCAGCCCTTGCTGCCGAAACCTTATTCCTCCGATTATGGAAATCATCATCAAAGGCGTAACCATCACCGACCCTGGCGGCCCGCATCACGGAACCACCAAAGACGTGCATGTCCAGAACGGTGTAATTATTGACATTCAGGATGCGATTTCTTCATCCCCTGAAGCCACCGAGTGGAATGAGCCCGGTGCTCACCTATCGATCGGATGGATGGACCTGCAAGCGGATTTTGCCGATCCTGGATTTGAGCAGAAGGAGGGCCTGGAAAACGGACTACATGCTGCCCAAGCAGGTGGTTTTACCCACGTCGTGCTCAACGTGAACCAATATCCTGTACCGGATACCAAATCCAACATTGCCTACCTCATCTCCCGTTCGGCCAACCTCGATGCGCATCTTCTTCCGATGGGGACCGTATCCAAAGGACGGGACGGAAAGCAACTCTCCGAAATGCGCGACCTCGCGCAAGCTGGTGCGGTAGCCTTCTCGGACGATGCCCCGCTCAATAGCGTCGAAATGCTGCGTCGCGCGCTTGAATACGCTCACGGCTTGCCCCACCCCATCGTTACGCGCCCCCTTGAAATGGGACTGAATTCCCATCCACAGATGCATGAATCCAGCACCAGCACGCACATGGGTGTCGTGGGGAACCCGACCGCATCGGAGACGATGCGTATGAAACGTGACCTCGACATCTTGCGCTACACAGGTGGTAAACTGCACTTCTCGTGCATCAGTTCATCGGAGTCTGTGAAGCTAATCCGAGAAGCCAAAGATGAGGGGTTGTCCGTCACCTGCGCAACTTCTGCGCACCACCTCTTCTTTGTAGATGAGGACCTCAGCACCTTTGATGGCACCCTGAAGACACTACCGCCCTTCCGGGCAACCACTGACAGGCAGGCCTTGTGCGACGGACTTTTGGATGGAACGATTGACGCGCTGGTGTCGGACCACCGCCCGGAAGACCTTGAACACCATGACGTGGAGTTTATGCTCGCATCCCATGGAATGGCCGGTATTGAATCGGTATTCCCTGTGGCCCTTTCTGGGCTGGCAGATGCCCCTGGTGCACACGGAGCTGTCATCCGAGCTTTGACAGTCGGTCCGCGTGTGGTACTGGGCTTAGATGTGCCTCATATCGAAGAAGGTGCTGCGGCCAATTTGACGTGGTACCACCCTACCCAATCGAGTGCAGGAGGGAAGGTGTCAATCGCCGAAAATCACCCCAAGTACGCAAGTCGTTCGACCGCCTTCATTGGTGAAGGAGTGGTGCTTGGCACTGTGCTGGGCTGAGGGTGATTACGCCTCACCCTGCGGTCCGCTGAAGGTCAGCGGCATGGCCGGGTCTTGGTTTCCTTTTGGCGGCTGAATGGGACCCTGTTGTTGCTCAAACCGCTTGACATTTTCACTCAACGCATGCAGGAGGCGCTTGGCATGATGCGGGGCAAGTATGATGCGACTGCGTACTTGGGCTTGTTTCATCCCGGGCATCACCTGTGCAAAATCCACCACAAACTCTACGGGACTGTGGGTGATCACGGCCAGGTTGGAGTACGTACCCGATGACAATTCCTCCGGCAAATCAATGTTCAGTTGCTTCTTCTTTTCTTCTTGTGACATGGCAGCAGTCGTTAAGGGATTATCGTTGATTCAAGTCCAACTCCAGCAAGGTACGCAACGTGCTGATGCGGCGAGTTACGGAAGACAGGGATTCCCGTTGATAGGGGTCAAAGTGAATGGCCCCCAATCCTGCTTCGAGCGCTCCTTGAACATCGCATTCCCAATCATCACCGATCATAACAGCACGGTCAGCGCTTGAATCGGCCAAGACTAAGCACTTTGTGAAGCACTTCGGATGTGGCTTTTTAAATCCCAAAGCATCGCTTGTGAACACCCCGTCAAAAAACGGTTCAAGTCCACTTCTACTAACCTTGATGTGCTGCACTTCTTCAAATCCATTGGTTAAAATGAACATGCGGTGCCCGCGCGCCTTCAACGCTTGGCACACTTCGATGGCTCCATCAAAGAGGGCGGTGCGGTAGGGCGCACGTTGGACATAAGCAGTCCCCATGGCCTCTGCCAGCGCTTCCATACCTTCAAATGCTGAAAAACCCAATCTTTCCATGGCCTTTCGAAAGCGCAATGGCCGGAGCAATTCTTTGGTGATACGGCCCTCTCGATATGCTTTCCAGCATTTCTCGTTTTCCGCCTCATACACGGGAATGAATTCTCCAGCGGTTTTGGGCTGGGGCAAGTTGGGCTGGGCAATTTCGATGAAAATCTCCTCCAAGGCCTCTCGGGAATTGCGGTCAAAGTCCCACAATGTGCGGTCCAAATCAAAAAACAAGTCAACAAGCGAATTTGGCGTGGACATGTCCCGAAGGTACATCAGCTCAACCAATGTCAATGACCCAAAAAGAGAGTGCAGTCAGGATGAACGACCAAGAGACGAAAGCCACCAATAAGATCCATGGCATACGCTCGTCACGCCGGTAATATTTTGCCGCTAACATGGAGGCTATAGGAACGGAAATCAGTCCGCTCACGGCGAGCAATCCCCACATGCCATAGAGCCGACGAAACCGAACCATACGCCTTCGTTGCGGTGTAAAAAACGGTCGCTTGGGCCCTCTCTCCCCCCGAAAATCAGCCCACTTCTTCAGAATCCACTTGCCCGAGAAATAAAATATCCATACCCCTACCGCCGCGCCTGCTGAGGTGATGATGACAGTCGACCAAAATCCCCAGCCACGCGCAATCATCAGCGATGGTGTCACAAAAAATTTGACCACCGCTCCAAACATCCAAAGTAAAATTTCAAGGATACTTGGCATGCTCACATCTTTGTTCCAAAGGCCAAGTCACCGGCATCTCCCAATCCCGGAATAATGTAGCCTTTGTTGTTCAACTCGGAA
>MDTC01175054.1_pt1 | contig 11987 bp, 2 predicted proteins | sample 811181 | NCBI WGS metagenome assembly MDTC01 (sample SAMN05326644, study PRJNA326480) | marine metagenome | isolation source: seawater | place: Pacific Ocean: North | collected 2011
ATCCAGGTTGCGTATTGCGGAGGACATCCCGAGATTGGCTAGTTCCCGTATGCCCCTTTCTGCAAGGCCCGGTGACTTTCCATCGTCGTCTGCCTTCCAGGAATCTCTCGTTGCGCGAAAGGTGCGGCGATTCAAATCTTTTGAAGGAAACGCCGCCCGTGTCTTCTTTTTGTTTTGCCTTCCGATGCACGCGTCATAGTCGTCGTCGTCTTTGGCCTCACTAAGACACTTTCGTTTTTCGAGCCTTGTCTTGAGAGTGGTTCCATTGCTTGTATCCGGAGCTCGCGCGCTTCCACCAAAGTACCACGTCCGTCCATGCTTGTGCAACCACATGGGTTCATTTGGCTGCAAGACTAGATAATTGCACGCTTGCTTGCGCAAGCGCTGTATTTGCATGCGTATATTGTGCCCATTGGTGTTCTGCTGAGATATTCCCACGTATGCGGCAAAGCTTCCCGAGCGCATGCGCGTATTCTGGAGCATGAGGCCGACCAACTCGGCAAAGCGTGTGACCAAAACCCAATCTTTTCCTTCCACAAATTCCCAGAGGTTAATTTTGCGATGGTATCCTCCGCAATGTTCCATCTCGCTTGTTATGTAGTCATACGCCTTTTGTGTGGCTGCCAATGTGTCGGGCTTGATGTGCAACATGAACGAATTCCGGGGCTCGACGATACGAGCGTAGGATGCACCCGATGATGGTGCCAACGACGCGGCTATCTGGTCGTGAAACGCCCTGGACACGCTTTGCAGGTCTGACACGATGTCTTTGATTGACATAGGCTTTGCGTTCTTTCCGAGAGCGTCGTTGAATTCCACCTGTGCCTCGAAGAAACCGTGGCCGGCCTCGCCGTCGGCGATCTTGCGAACGTTGTCCCTGGTATCCGACGAGAGCACCACAAGCTCCTGCGTGTTGGCCTTGGACTTGCGCATGTCGAGCTGGAGCTTTGATGCCTTTAGAGTTGAAGAGACGACCGACTCGACCAGTTTGGTCTGAAACCGCGAGACGCGCTCGGAGAGGGCTCTTTGCCTGGCGGATGCTTCTTTGGACATCTGCTTGAGGTCCTCGTCCTCCCAAGATATTGCGGAGTCTGCCGACTCCCCAATAGCACCCGTGAGAAGTGTGATGAAGCGGTAAAGACGGTCGCCAGAAACATTAACCTCTCTGAGTGCATCGGTCCACACGCCGTCTCTTCGGTCCTTTGTGGCATTTTCCATCGTCTTTTCAGTATGAAGGCCAAACACACCCACCCGTTCGGCACTTTCTTCGGTGGAAAGCTTTTCCATATAGCGGTGCTCCTTGTCAATTTGATGCAGCGAATTAAGGGCGTTTATGCCGCGGATTACGGCGTTGTGTATGTTGTCGTTGTACACGTCGTCTGGAACCATCGTATTGTCTTGCCACTGCGTTTCGGGAATATTTTCTAGCGTATCATTCGTGTTGGGGTTTGAAGGTCTGCGTTCAGGCTGCGCAAATAGAGTGAAATTGGCATTGGCGGGGGACGCAAGTACATCTGATGACGAAGAAATGCCTTCTTCTACCCATCCACTCTCCACGGCCTGTCGCAGCCATCTGGTGACATCGTCTTCCTTTTTCGCAACACTGGAAAGTGGGAATCCTTCCGGCTGTTGGGCCAACATCGATTCTGGTGCTTCTTGTGCTTGTCGGTTGCGCTCAGCCTCGCGGCTGTAGTTGGATGCTGCAACGTTGACATTTGTAGCACCCTCGCTGTTTTCTAGCACCACGGTGGAATCACCGGGCGCATTTGGGACTGCGTTGCGTTCAAACAGCGCGATGCCGGAATCATACGGCATGATGACTCTTTGCATTTCGTACGGGTTGCCTTGCTTTGTCGGAACGCAGTGCCTGGCGGGTCTCGTCACGCACACGCTACTGTCATTGGTGACGCCTTTCAATGTCACTTGATTTTGTTTCAGGCTCGTCATAGGCGTAAGTTGGCGTATTTTGATGCAGGCGGCGGTGGCCCGCAAGCACCTTGCCCTCCTTTCCCGAAGTTTGTCTTTTGTGTCTTTTTCAACCTCTTCGGCTTGCAGTTCTAAGGAGCGGAGCATGAACTCGTACATGGACGCCTCTGAAAGGTTGCTGCTTTCCGGACTAAAATCAATCTCGTCTCCAGCACTCGAGATGGGTGACCACGCAACCTTCCTTGCACTCTCGTAACCAGGGCCTTTCACGTTCCTGTCATTGGTGGCTTTCACAACTCTGGGGTACGGATCCGTGTCATGTTCCACGCGGCGTCTTTCTTCAGGGTTTACGTAGTGCTTTTGCTGCATTTCCAATATGTCTGCGTATTCTTCCTCCAAAAGCGTTTCGGTGCTTGCATCGCAATACTTTCCCATCGTGTACCCGTACATCGCGGCCATCGGATATTCGTAAGGAAGAGCACCATCCTGGCTTTCGCTTGACTGGTGTGGACCTTTCCAGCCGCAGTTTCCGCGGATCATGCAGTAGTCAATGTACAAGGTGTCGCGAACATCCTGCTGTAACATCAATCGGTCCGCAAGAATGCTGCCTCCCACCTGCGTGGTACCGGTAGTATACACGTTTCGAATGGCCCGGATTAGCTCGTCTGAGAGATTCTCCTCTGTTGTTTCTGTTTTGCCACTACGGATCACGTTGTCCCACTTATCCTTTTGGATATTCTTGTTGTACAACTCACCCTGGTTCCAGAGGGGGCTTACGACGCGCGACACGGCCCAGTTGCCATTTATATTCGAGGGTGCAATGCTTTCGCCACTCATGGACAGAAAAGCGGCGTCTGTGGCCACTAGAAACTCGTTCCGAGTGACAGGCTGTCCATTTGGTTGGATCTGTACAACCCTTCCATACGCGTCAAATGTCTTCTTGCAGTGATTGGCTGAATCACCGCTCCCTTGGCCAGCATCGGGGACACTTCCCATTGATTCAAGCGCCTTAGTGACCGTCATTTCGCCTATGATTGATTTGAGTTCCACAACAAGGCGAGAGTCTCTCACCGTTCGGTTGACCAGCTTCTGTGATTCGTTGAGAATGTCACTAAAGATGAGTTGAGGGGAGCTGTTTGGGTCAGTCAGAAAGCACACTGCCTGAAGCAAACTTTTGACAGTCTTCTGATTTTCTGGTGCGCTTGCGAGACTCAAGACGTGGTTCGTGCCGACAACAACGCCATCGTTGTTGTATTTCTGCTTTATTGTTTCCGCATCCCCACGAACCGATTCAATATCTGACAAGCTCATGTAGTCCAGCACCGCAACTCTGATGACTTTTGTTTGCATCATCCAAGACACCATCTGCACAGAGTCTTCCACTCCGCGATTAGACTCTTCGAGTTTTTCGTTCATGACTCTGCGCATTGCCCTGATGATTCCTTCTGCCGAAGCCTGCCGCAAGATACTGGGCATCTGGCCAGGCGGCACCACGCGCAGCCTCTCACCGCCATCTCCCGCCCACAGAACAGCAACCGCCTGTGCCAGGTACTGGCTGTTGTCCTTTCCCAACGCAAATCGCGACTCCAAAACCGCACGGCTGGCGGAAATCGACCCTTTCATGTCTCCAGCGATGTCCTCAACGCGGTTTCGAATCTGATTGGCGTTGTTGTATCCAAATTCGGCGTCACTACCGAGCGAATCGGCGATGTGGTAAAGCATGTCTTCAATAAAGGTCTCCTTATTGCGATGCTGACCATGATTGTATCCACTGTCCCCCTTTGCGTACATTGTGCAAGGAGCGCCCTGTACTGACCGTAGCAAAACTCTCTTGAGATATGATAACACGTCAAGTGTTTAAGTGTAGGGCGAGGCAGGGGTTGGCTCGGCACTATGAAGTGGATTGTTTCAAACCCGGATGAGCCTTCCTGCGCATGGGAAACAAATAGCGGCCTGTACATTGAAAATGTTTCAAACGTGGAAGGCTTTGCGGACCCGTTGATGGTTCGATCAGAACCAACAAGCGGCTCGGAGCATTTATACCCCTCGCCCAAGGCAGCCAGACAGGGTGTGAACACTGTGGAAATTGTCAAGAGAGGTGGAAACTACTTGGTCGTCATTGACGGCGTAGCACACAGCGCAATCAAAGACGGGGGCACGGCGCATTACTGGCTTCCAAGGTTCAAGGAGTTGTCAAACGCTGACGGGTCGCGGAGTGTTTGCCCGCTCTTGGTTGCCATGCGCCTTGAAGACAATGAAGCCTTTCCCGAGACTTGCACGTTGCACGTAACGCAGCGAGTGGAAGATGATGGAGTGGTATTGATGAACAACGAAGAGGTAAACGAGTACGCCATAAAGCCTTACTCAAGCGGCGGCGCAACTTGCAACGTCCTTGCGCTTCCTTATCCAATCATCACCACGCCAGAACCACACCTGTACGTAAACGACTACGAGAGCACAAGAGATGTTGAAGCCGCGATCACTTTGTCTTACGGCCCTGAAAAGAAACGGCTGCCAGATAGAAACATGGGCGCCGTGTTAGTGCAGAGAAGCGATCGCAAGAACCGCGGACAACCGAGGACAGCCACCGACAACAATGAAGAGGAGGAACCACTCAGTTCTGGAGACGACGATTCGGACAGTACCTACGAGCCGAGTGGTTCGGAGAAAGAAGCCGAAGATCAAGACGACCCTTCCCAGGGCGATCAACTAGAAAAGATGTGGGAGCGCGAGACACTACTAAAGGCAATGTCTCGGCGTATCGTGAGGGTTAGAAACAAAGAAAGAATCGCAAATAATGAGATGCGGCTTGCAAGAAGAGCACACCGTCAAGCAATTCGTAATGTGCAAGCAGCAGAAAGAGCTGTCTACGATAACGACAGCGCCGAAGTAAGAGAGGAGAGAGACAAGGTGCGGGAGGCGGAGGCGAAGGTGGTAAAGAACATGGACGAAGTGACAAATCTTCACAAAAAGGCAAAGGCGGTGCTTAATGAAAAACGGGGAGAGCTCATCCATACACTATTTAGTAAATACGCAACTTTGCCCGACAAATACCGCATAGACGTGTCAGACATTGCAAGAATTTTGAGAGGTTTAACAAAAAGCATCAACAGCAAAGACTCGGCACGCGATCCCAAGTACATCAAAAGTAAAAAGGATCTGGCATTTGTAGAATGGTTGCTTGAAGGCGAACAGGTAAAGAAATTCGACAAGCTGACGGGCCTTTTAGATTCAGAAGAGCGGAAGGAGAATTACCGCAATGTAACCGAAAAGAGCGAAAAGGGTGTCTATATGGGCAACACTTTGGATCGCACAGGCATGGATCCGCGCACCGCTTGCAACACAAAGACTCAAATGTCTTACACGATAAAAATACGAGAGCGAGATGGAAGAACTGGGCCCACAATACACCTGCAAGCAACACCCGCAAACGGCGCGGACGCGGGGTGGGTTGCTTCGGCAATCGATGAAGTGATCAAAGACATCACGAACACAATGCAAGAGTTGCTCGCAACGATAAAAAGGGAGAACGTTCACCCCTCACTTCTCAGATACAATCCTTGGGTGCAAAGGAGCAACCAAGAGATCTTCGACTTGGAATACGATCAAGAAAAAGCAGACTCTCTGGCTGAACGCATCAAACGTGGCATATTGGGTGTTGACTATGAAAAGGAACGCGACACCGTCAGCCCAATCAACCCAACCAATCCAGACGACAAAACAGCTAGTGTTCTTCTGCACAAGCACTTTTCGGTCTCCGAATCCGACGCGGAGTCAGTCGAGATTGTGGACACTATAATGCTCCATCGCTTCGTGCAGATCCACTATTCCGGCTACCCAGAGACCGGCCCTTACAAAGGGGCAACGCTTTCATCCTTCCTTGTGCCTCGTTGCGACCCAGAACGCTCACTTGCCAAGGGCGAGCTGTTGCGCATCATGCCGCAGATCATCTCCTTCTCCGAGAATTACTCCTTTCAAGCACCCTTAAAGGTTGCAACCAAACGTGTCGATGTGCGCGAAATTTTGTCAAACCGGCGGTCCGTAAAGGCTTGCGTGCAGCAAATGGACACATCCCTGCGCCGCCTCGCAAGTGCAAGAGACTTGTCCCAGGTGATAATATACAATGGAAGCAAAGTGGTGCCACCGGCGCTACATTTTGTGCAGGTCTACAAGCGGAAATACGACACCGCGTCCGACTTTGGCAGACGCGTGGACGAGAGCCTTTTGCCCCCAGACCTTGTGGCAATGTCGTCCCTCCCAAGCATTAAAACGATAGAGGAAACGCTTGTTGCCAACGAGTCTGGCGGCGAACCACTCGTTCGTAGTCTGAGAGTGGCCACGGGCTACCACGTGGGCGGCGTTTACAGTCTGCTCAAGGAAGCTGGTTGCGAGACAAATGTTGGAGGCATGTTGGCATTGGCAACGTTCTGCGAAATGTTTGCGTTGCTATTTCTGGAAAGCGTGTTTGGCAACAAGTTGGTGACGCGTGGCCTAAGGGCCCAAGAACTCGTGTCCAGCATACATCAAAGAACATCGAGAGCGGCACGCAGGGTCGCCAAGTTTCTTTCCACACACTGCGCACCACTACGGGATCCACCAGTTCGCATCGCGCGCAACGACGTGGCATTCTATTGCCTTCCGGACATGCAGTTCATATGGATAGCACTAAAGATGGTGGGAATAGTTCAAAACAGTGCCGTTTCCGAACGACAAACCTTTCCCGAGTTGCGCTACACACAGAAAATGCTCGTGAGATCCGTGGCGACGTCTCTCTTAAAGATGGGTTCCCAAAGAAACCTGGACATTTCCAAACTTCCATTCGTTTGCATGCAATCGTTACTGCCAAGTCTCCCCCCTGCTTTGCAAGACCGCGGAGACGTGGTCTCCGAACATGTACGCGCACTGTTTCACTCCTATCGCCGAATCGTTTTGATGACCAAGTCGCTGTCCACCAACCCAAAACGGTCCTCAAAAGCCTTGGGAACGAGGATTGACTGTTTCAACAGCCGCCCAGTGTTCTTGGTAGCAGCAAGCACCAACCTCGAAGCGGTAAAGATCGTCGTGAGCAAAGCGGAAGACGAGGACACGCAGAAAGATTGGAAGATTCCAGCGGCACAGCTAAACAACACGATTCTTCGCCACCGCCTTGCCTGCACCAGGGTGGACGCCGAAACCATCTACGAAAAGGACGAAATGGCTCGGTGGGAAAAAACGGACGGCTACGCTCGCCTCGTGAGCAAAATGACACGGCTTCAGATTGGCAACGGTGTTGCAACGTTCATGATTCCCTTTGGAATGTACGGATTTGGAACGCCGCTCGATTTGGCACACATGAACTTTGAGTCGCGACCAGTGTGGATTTCGCTACTACTGGCGGAAGCGGAGGCAGTGCTCTATGCAAAGGACAACTCGGAGAGCGGGACACTGGTGCGAATGGAAGGGGGGGTGGTTGGTGGTCGCCCGAGACACCCGTCAGCTGTCACTGTTGCTTCTTCGGAAGCGGGCGTCACCGTGATCTCCGTGCACGTTGCAAATGGTGCAAGGGGTGCAGTTAGTCTTAGCGGTTACGATGGCGATAGCTCAAGCGTGGCGGCGTGTGAACGCGAGTTCGGACTCGCCGAAACTCAAACTCTACTGGGGGTTTTTGAGGCGGTAAAGAGGGGCAATGTGGACTGCCCAAAACTTGCACAAGACCGCTCAGAGTCTTACCGAAGTGCTATGCACAACGCTGAACGCATCTTTCAAGCGGGGTGTGTCATAGCCTCTCGGATCCACTGCAGCATTCCCGAGCGCGGTGCTGCTGCTACAATGCGCATGTCTGAAGACGAGCCCACGAGTTGGGTTAACGCAACGGTTGCCGCTTGCGTCGGCAATGCCATGACGCTCTCTGCAACAGGGGTCGCCGCGCGCATACTTCCCCCGGCTTACGGCAATGCAACATCTGTCGCCAAGGAAATCGCAGCAATGTGCAAATATTTAGACTCTGAGGGAATCAAAGCCGTTCCCGTGTGTGAGTTGTGTGCGTGTCTGGCGTGCCTTTGAATGGTGCGGGCTGGTAAATAGCAGTTAATAATAAATGTCTTGTTAAGATAAGGGTGACGTTTCCACTTTTAGGCGTGGTGCAAAGCAGGTAAGAGGTCTACATGTCGAGCAATTTGATTGCACCCCTTCACAACTTGTCTCTGCACACTGCTTCGGTTGACGCCAAGAGCGAAAATGCGCAGGACGCGAGTATAACCGAGGAAGAGAGACAAATTGCGTCTGATATATTCTCGACGCTTATCTCGTCGTGGAAGGGTGTGGACATTCCTATAATAACAAATAACCAAGCACTATTGTCTCAAGACATTCATCGGCTTGCCGGAATCGACATATCCCGCGTAAACAGAAACGCGTTGGACATGAGGCGCAAGGTGTTTAACCAAAAGGTGTTGGAGGTTGATGGGAGACACGCGAGTCCGATGTTTTCCAGAGAGCACCTACAAGAAGGCCAAACACAACATTCCAGCTATCATGTAGCAAACGGAATCACAAGCCCCATCCTGGGATGCATGATGCACCCAAAGGGGAAATCGTTCGGCATAGTGGGAGATGCTAAGGTTGCCTTGGAAGACGGATGGTCAAAGTTCAGGCAAAGTGTCAACGTCATCTCTGCCACCTCCTCGCTCCGCGGTGAAGCGGATTACGGCAGTTTTTTTGACGTTGCAGACACGTTGATGCTCTTTGGAAAAGCGTCCATGACATGCGTCCCCGAGCGCGACTCGATGATCAATGCGTACGACTCGACCCTTCGCGACGTGGATGTAAACGACAAGAGTGTAAGATTCAAGAACAAGTTGCGGAGGGCACTAGCCAACCACGCGCGCGTCTTGCATGCCGTGCTTCACAAATGTGCCACAGAAGACAACTACAGGACCAGCGAGGACAGCGAAAAGCGCCACATTCTGGATTTCCTCAATGCGCAATGCTGCGCAGCCACAGACAGAAATAACGTGTCGGAGCTTGCTTATGAAGCAATGACAGATGTGGTATCAGACGTTGTCACTCAAAGCGCGTGCAGGGAGTACTACATAAACGTGCGCAAGCTGTTCGACCCCCGGCCGCGCAACGAGAAGGACGACACGAGCGACTCGCGAGAGGTTTTAAGAAACAAGGAGTTACTCAGGTGGGGAAGCACTAAAATCGCGGAAAGCGAATGGAAAGAGTGGAAAAAGACGCTTGAAAGGTCGCAATCGTCGATAATGAACGCTGACACCAAACTAAAGCTCTTTTCGCAGTGGTTTCGCATGCTCATTCGGGTGGCGTCCCGGTCTAACATTGATGGCGATGCTATGTGGTACGGAACGTCTTGCATGAACATGCGCCTTTTGATCTGCATGGAGAATTCAGCATCCAACTGGAGGTGCTACAGGTCTACTGCAAAAACGGACGCGCACAACAAGAGGATTGCCGCCCAACTATCCGACGCTCTGGAAAGCATGGACACGCTGGCCCAACAAATGCTCGTTTTCCCGGAAGAGGCAAACCCGCCACCACCGGAGGAAATGAACCAAGAGCAAGATGGCGAATACGGTGATCGTCAAGTTCCAACGGATGAGGAGGACGCAAAATGGGCAAAGGGTCTGATGGATGGCGCAATTCACATAAGCGTTTACAGATCGGCGAAACGCGCGGGCGCAGTGACGCGATCTCAGACAGCTGCTAGGCTGGCATGGGAAGCCGAACCACACAGCATACCTGCAGATGGCATTGTTTTCGTGCACCCCGACGACGAAGAGGGAGACACTCGTGATTCGGCCATAGTCGAGGCCTGCGAGCTCGTCATTCGCAACTCAAAGCTTGCATCCAAGCTTTCGAGTGATATCGTGGCACAGATTGAAGAGACGGAAAACGAAAAAGCCGTACTGTTTAAGGAGATCGAGGAGATGAAGCTTGCGCTTGCGGAAGACTCGGAGGAGCAAATATCGTGCTCATTTAAAAGCGACAGTGTGGCGCTGGAAACCCCGCACTCCGTGCAAACGCCAGCACAAAATAATTGCAACGTTGGCGCGCAGGGCGAAGAGCGCGCACCCAAACGTCCCGATTCACGCAGGGTGAGAAGAGCCAAGACGGAAGCGAACAAGTCCTTAAAGAGGATTGCGGAGGGTAGAAGAAAGCTTATCAAACTTGTCAAGAATGCCAAGCACTGTGCCGAAAGCAATCGTGCTGCAAAGGTGTACATAAATGAACGCATAGAGGGTGGGAATGGCGCAAACGAAGAAAGTCGCGAAGAGAACGCGCAAGTCCAAGCACTGTCAGAATCTTCCAAATCTGATCACGCAAACTCCGTGGAGCTTGCAGAGGCACAGAATACCCTTGAAAATGCTGCAAATGCAACCGAGAACGAAGGGGGGTCCTTACAGGATTTTTGGATGGTGATGGGAGCTTTCCACGAGCAACTTGAGGAAACACAAGCCGCAACTGCTGCCTCTGCCGCTGCTGCCGCCACCGCCTTTGCGAATGAGTCGGCTAGCCAGCTAAAAGAAGTCCAAAGCGTCCAAAACAATCACGCAACAAACGCGGCCCTGGGCGCAGTGGCGGATTACGAACATGCAAAAGTAACTGGCAAAGAGAAATGGAAAGACTGGTTTTTGAGAGTATACGAAGGCGCAAGCAATGGAGTATTTGTCTCTCTCAACTGGCTGCGTGTCCACATCATCAAAGCCGCATGCAAACACGTTTGGAATTTTGCAAAAAGATTCAAGAATCTTGTAGTCAACGGTTTAACCAATCGTTCAAGCGCCCAGGTCTACATCACGATTGCTGCAGAGTACCTTTCAAGGTGCTGGTATTCGACCCTGAGCAGAGGTGTATGGTCAAGAGACGACCCCTTCGTGTATTCAATGATTACTGGGGTTTTCATCCATATTGCCACTATGTATTTTGATACAGACAAGCTTTCAGTGTTCTCTTGGGTTGGAGCTGTGACACTGGCATACAGAGAGCTTTTTGGGCAACTTAGTTCGTACTCAATGCCTGCGTGGGCTGGGTACGTGCTTGCACCAGTCCAAGGGGCCAAACAAGGCATAGACGATGTCTTGGTAGCTGCTGGAATAAGAACCAGTATCGTTACAGGAATCGCCGACCCGTTGCCCGATATGAATACCTGGAGCTTGGTTGCTAAGGTGGTGATCAGTCGTTTGCTCACCAACGCGACCTTGTCCAGACTTTCCAAGCTTGGGATCTTTCTAAGCTTTGGAAAAGACAGCTTGATTTACAACGGGGCTAAAGGATTCTCGTCTTTGAGCAAGTCAGTGCACAAGAATGCCAACTGGTTGTCAAACGCGACCATTATGAACCCACTCCTTGGGGGGGTAGCAAAAGGCGTTGGGGTCGTGTTCAAAGGCTTGGAAATGGCACTGAATATGTACGTAGAAACTGCGAACGACGAGGATCACGTACAAAGGACACAAATTGCGTTTTCAAGCGACAGTCGATACTTGTATCATCTACCGATTCACGTTGCAAGAGAAATGGCCAATTCAATGGTGTACAGGTACATTTTATCCAACGTATGGGGCGCGCTTCAAACAAAAGTTCTTCCAATGCTTCCTAACGTCGTTTCAACGGCGATTGAGGCAGCACTTGAAGCCCCATACGGGACAATAGGAAGAAACATGCTTATTGAGGTTGCAAATTATATCGGGTATTCACTTGAATGGATCAAAGCACAGCTGGGTAGCAAGTGGCAGTTGATCCTGGCATTTTTGGTTCTGGTCTCGGTTTTCTGGGCGATCCAAAAAAACAGGTACAGGAAGAAACGGTTGACGTCTCTTGACCTTGAACGGGAAGCAAAGATGCCGCGCCGGTTGCTGGCACCTAACGTGCCAACCACCTTGAATCTGAACGCGGGGGAAATCGCTATGGCAGTTGCGTTCATGGAGATGGCGGTGGTGTCGGCGTAGTGGCTTGTGGAACACGTGTTGTGTTGTGTTTCAAACGGCAAGTTGTAAAGTTTAAAATTACAGTTCTAATTAATACCGGCGCCGACGAACCGGCGCCGACGAACCGGCGCCGACGAA
>MDTC01052187.1_pt1 | contig 11986 bp, 11 predicted proteins | sample 811181 | NCBI WGS metagenome assembly MDTC01 (sample SAMN05326644, study PRJNA326480) | marine metagenome | isolation source: seawater | place: Pacific Ocean: North | collected 2011
ACGGAATTTCAAGTAAATTATCCTTTCTTAGGACTTTTATTGAAGAAATGTCAGTGCGATTTAAAAATCAAAATTTTTTACTTGTTATATTAATTGCATTAATAACTTTATTTAACAAAGTATTAAATATTTTTGTAAAGAAAAGAGTATGAAAATAGCTTATTTACCAGGCACTTTTTTTCCTAGCCCAGGAGGTGCTCAAGTACAAACTCACAACTTAGCGAGTATGATAAATGAAAATAAAAAAAAAGCTGAGATAATTCTCTTAAATAAATCAAATTTAGGCAAACAAAAGTATAAAACTTTAATTTTGAATAAATTCATAATAAATTTTGTTTTTTATATTCATTATTATTTAAAAGTAGACTTATCTTTTCTATTGACCTTATATCTAAAAAAAATTGTTAAAAAAAAAAAATTTGATGTTTGGCATTTCATATTTTTAAACTATAAAAGTCTACTTTTAATCAAGTCTTTATATGATTTAAAACAAAAGATTTTTATTACATTCCAGGGTGCAGATATCCAAATAAATAATTCTATTTCTTACGGAAATAGACTAGATAAAAGTTATGATAAGCTTCTTAAGGAAATTCTTCCTAAGGTAAATAAATTTACAGCAATATCAAAAAATATTGAAATAGATCTTAAAAAAATAGGTATTAACAAAGATAAGATTATTTCTATTCCAAACGGAGTACCCTCAGAAAAATTTAAAAAAATAAAAGAAAGTTTTAAAAAAATAAAAACAAAAAAAATTAAGATTATTACAGTTGCTCGATTTTCAGAAAAAAAGAAGGGTTTTGATTTAATTCCTAAAATACTAAGCAGATTAAATAATCAAAGAGTAAATTTTGAGTGGACAATTATTGGAAAAAATACATCTGAAATTTTTAAAAATAAGGAAATATATAAAAATAGATATAAATTTAAGATTTTTGAAAATTTTTTCATAAACAATGAAAAAATATTTCCAAGCAAAAAAATTATAGAAAAATATTTAGATTCTGATGTTTACCTAAATCTTGCAAGAATAGAGTCTTTTGGGATCACATTTGTAGAGGCTTTATCTGCAAATATACCAGTAATCACCTTCAATACAAAAGGAGCAAATGAAATTATTATTAATAACTACAATGGTTTTGTTATTAAAAAGAATGATTATAAAAAAATATGCAAAAAAATTATTTTTTTGTATAAAAACAAAAATTTTTTTAAATCCAAGCCTATTAAAAGTTCAAAAAAATATAACCTCGGCTTTCTTGTTAAAAAATATCTGAAAGCTTATTATGCTGATTTATAGTCTGGCTTAAAAATATAATATTTCTTATTTAATAAATGTAGATCATATGAAATCGTCGAGGTAGATGAAACAATAATCTTATTGAAATTTTTTTGAGAAATATCTTTTATTTTTTTTATTCTTTTTTCATCTTCAAAAGAAAATTTGTTTTTTGGATGTAATTTTATAAAGAAAATATCTTTTTTAAATTTTTTCAAGTTAAATTTACAATATGAATAGATATCTTTAATGTCATGTGTACCTGGTATTATAAGTATATTTCTTTCTTTAATTGTCGGTTTAATCTTAATTTGAACAGCTAATTTTGAGATTTTTCTCTTATTATAGTAATATTTAATATTATTACTTTTATATTTATCTTTATATATTTTTAAAGATTTAAAATAATTACTAATTATTACATCTGGATAATAAACTTTTTCATTATTCTTTGTTATTAAATCAATCCACATTAAATTCTTATTAAAAATTCCATGTTGATATCCAATAATTCTACATCCTAATTCTTTAAATTTTCGTATTAAATAAAATCCAAAATTATATTCAAATAAATAAATATTAAATTTTTTTGGATTAAAATATGAGTGAAATCTTTTTATAGCTTGATCGTATGAGGATAATTTTGATCTATTGATAAAAGAATTGCATAATAATTCACGATGATATTCTGAAAAATCAAGACCATTAACAATAAATTTTTTTTTTAAAAGTTTACTTAATTTTTTTCTTATTGAAAAAACTTTAAAAAAACTCTGAAAAATGTCTTTAAAATTAATAAAACTTTCTATATTTAAAATATCGTTTTTATTCAAAAAATAAATCTTTAAAATTTGAAAAAAGGAAAAATTAAAGTGTGTTTCATCTGTTACTAGAAAATTTATCTTTTTATATTTATTTCCAAAAAAATATTCGTTTTTTTGATGATAAAAATTTGGATATAAGCTTAAGCACCATGAATATTTCTTTTTTTTAAGGTTTTTTTTTAATTTTTCTTGATTAAATAATCTTAAAAATATCAAAATACAAAAGATCTTAAAAAAAAATTTAACATAATAAGTGAGAAAATTTTTTGTTAATTTTGGATTTGTTATTTTTCCATTAAAATGATTTTTATTTTTTTTTTTAGTGAGATCATTTAAAAGATTAATTGTTGTAATATCGTCACTGATACAATTTAGTTTGTACTTTTTATTTTTTTTTAAAAGAAGATCAATTCCTAAAAAATTTAAAATTTTCGATATTCCAATGTTTTTATCATTTCTTAAATTGAATATCTCCAATTCTTTTAAGAAAGGGTCTTTTTTATTATAAAGTTTTTTACTAATTATATTAATAAATTTTTTTTTAATATCATATTTTGTAATTAAATTATCTAAGCTAATCTTGTTTGAATCAATCAATGAAACACGACCAACATTTGTATAAATTACATCAGAGCCATTTACTTCGATATCAAAATAATCTTTTTTTAAATCAACAATATAAAGTTTTCTTGTCATTTATATCTTAAAAATAAAATTTTTTACAATTTTGTAATATCTATAAATATCAATTGGCAACCATCTTCTAAAAAAGAAACTGTCTTTTTTTACCACCTTTAAATATATTTTCTTTATATCTAATAAAGTAGATCTTATATCAGATTTATTTTTAGAAACCTTTTTAACCAATAAAAAATGAGTATGAGGCTGCTTCCAAGAAGAATTAGAAATAATTTTCTTCCACATGTCTTTGAATGGATACCTGTGAAACTCTATTGGATAACCAACCAAATCTTTGTAATATCTATTAATGCATAAAAAATAACCGTTCTTTTTAACTTTTGAATGAATAAATTCGAAGTATTGTTTAATGGACTGTAAATTCATTTCCATCATAGATCTTGAATTAATGAAAAAATCAATTTTAAAATTTTTTAATTTTATCCAAGGAGATATAATGAATATATCACCTTTTTTTAACGAAGCTCTCGAAAGAATGTTATTATCTAAATCGCTATCAATTATAATTCTTTTTTTAGGAAAATTTTTTTTTAAAAAGTATGCTGTAATAAAATTTGACTCTGGAAGATCAATTAAGATCATTTTATAATTTTTTAACTTTAGTAGCTTGCTTGCAAGCAAGCCAAAGCCTTGACCAATTTCACATACTGTATTTATCTTTTGAAGTTTTAATTTTTGGCTTACTTCATAAATATACTTAATATGAAATAAATCACTAGCTGTAACAAATTTATTATTAATTTTAATTATTTTTTTTGCATTGCCAATATTTTTTGATATTAAAAATTTTTCTAAAAACTTTTTTCCACAATCTTTTTTTAAATCGGAATACATCATTTTCATAAATTTTTTATCCAAATAAAAGTCATCTATATTTTTTGAAAGATTATTTGATCTGAAATTTTTAAGACTCTTTATGTGGAATAAATTTGATTTTTTTTTTATACTTTTATCCCAATATAAGCTTTTTGAATTACTGTCGTAATTTCTAACGCTAAATTTATAATTTGAATAAATCTTATTATAATAATTATTCATTTTTTAATTGATATTTTTTATAAAAAATATCTTTTAAGATATATTTTTTGGCTCTTATATACTGTTCCTTAATATCTACTGAAAAACTATCACCATCTAAAATTTTAGTTCTAATTTTCATCCCCATTTCTAAGGCTCTTAGTAATTCAATTCCTTCAAGTTTTTCTGCAAATGTTTGTTTTTCTTTGCAAAAATTAATCAAACTTTTTGGTTTAAAAGAAATTATAGATAAATGTTTTAAATAAAAATTATTTTTTCCTTTAAAGTTAAAAGGTAAATTATACCTAGACAAATACATAACCTCTTTTTTTTTATTTATCAAAACTTTAACTATGTTTTTGCTGCTTTTTTTATTTGAAACAAGACAAGGTAAAATTATATCTGACTTTAAATTTTTTTTATGAAACTTTATAACGTTATCTATATTTCTAGGATCAATTAATGGTTCATCACCTTGGATATCAACAATTAAATCGTATTTTTTTCTTAATTTTTTATATGCCTCACCGATTCTTTCTGTACCATTAAAATGTTTTTTTGACGTTAAAATATATTTCGCATTATATTTTTTACACTCTTTTACTATTTTTTTGTCATCACAACAAATAATAACCTCGTCTAACTCTTTTGCTAATTTTGCTCTAAGATAAGTGTGAATTACCATTGGTATTGATCCTAATTTTAATAAAGGTTTGTTTTTTAAACGTGAAGATTTTAATCTTGATGGTATTAAACCAATTACTTTCATAAATTTTCTTTCTGTTACCTACTTAAACCCTGAAAGATTACAAACCAAATAAAATTTTTTTGTTTATATCTCTACCTAAATTGACCATTTGTCTAAATTCTTCTGGGGTGGCCGAGAGTGCGTGATCCCTAATAGTAGTGTTTGATTTATCTAAAGTAAAATGCTTTTCTATTATCTCTGCTCCTCTAGATATAGCCAACAAACAAGTTTCAATTCCAATTGTATGATCACTATAACCATAAAATTTTTTGTTAGAAAATATTTTGGGAAAATCTTTTAGATCCTCCACATATGTTGGATAATTTGAAACACAAAATAAGTATTTGATGTTCTTATTTTCAAATGGAACCTTTTCCTGTTCCCACATTCCTAGCGAAATAATAATTTCTTTATCTTGATTCTCCTTAATAATTTTTTCAACAAGTTCATAATCAAATTTTAAAGATCTAGAGGCAATTTTGATTTTTTTTAATTTAGTTTTCTTAAAAATTTCATAAGCTTCTTTGCTAATTAAAGAAAATACCGGTTCGATTTCAAAATATTCACACCATCTAATTATTTGATTTACTTTCTTTAAATCTAATTGATTGATTTCTCCTGGTTTATCTCTCCAGCCAAGTTGAAACTTACATATATCGGCACCTGATAACTTGGATTGTCTGATTAATTCATATATCAAACCAAAGTTACCATTATAGTTCATACCTATTTCAGAAATAAAAATCATTTTTTTAGCTTTCTATCATATTTTTTAAGTGTCTTTAAATTTTTTGTTCTATTAGATTCATGATATCTATATTTATATAAAGGAAGGTTTAAATATCCTATTTTGTGTTTTTTTTGAAATCTGATTTTCATTTCATGCCCTTCTCTCATACGAAAATTTGTATTATACAATCCAACATCAAATAAACATTCCTTTCTAAACATTACTCCACAAGCAATCTCATTTTTTTCTGCTGAATTTTTAGAAATAAATTCTTCATCATTGTTGACTTTGTAATAATCAACTGCAACAGCTTGATATTCCCTGTTAAGATTCAAGAATAATTTTGTTAAGTAAACAAAATTTCTCCTCACAAAATCATCAGAGTCAACTCGTACAATATATTTTCCATAAGAAAGTTTAATGGCTTTATTTAACGATTTTGGCAAACCTAGATTTCTTTTATTTTTATAAAATCTAAAATTATCAAGGTTAAAATTTTTTAAAACTTTTTGAGTATAATCTTTTGAACAATCATCAACAATTATTACTTCATATTCATTATTTTTAACAAAGTCTTGATTTACTAAACTTCTAAGGCATCTTTCTATCCATTTTCCATGATTATAAGTACACACAATTATTGATACATCAGGACTCAATGATTTACGTTTCATGATTTAAAAAACTTTATAATATTATTCACTGAAATCATAAATGCTTTTTTTTCAGACTCATATGTTAAACCTGCCATATGTGGCGTAATAATTAGATTTGGATTATTTTTTGAATAATTTAATAAAATATTTTCTTTTTTATCCATAAATTGTTCATCTTTTAAAACGTCTAATAAAGCACATTTTATCTTTTTATTTTTCAAAGCATAGATTAAAGCTTTTTCATCAACAACCTCTCCTCTAGATGTGTTAACAAAAACAGGAGATTTTTTCATTTTTGAAAAAAATTTTTTATCTACAAAATTATAATTTTTTTTACTGTAGGATATACTTACAACAACTAAATCTGAATTATTTAGAATTTGATTCATTGTTTTTTTTTTTTGATGAATTCAAATTTTTTTTTATATCAAAATAACTTACATTTGCATTCATTGCAGAAAAATATTTTTCTAAATTTTTTCCGATTCTTCCAAATCCAAATATACCAACTTCTTTTCCGATAATCTCATTACCTCGAATCTGATTTTCGACATTTCTCCAATTACCAATTTTTACTTGATTGATTGCACTCAAAATATTCTTAAATCCAAGTAAGCAAAGTAAAAAAGTAAATTCTGATGAGGCTTTAATATCTTCAAATTTTTTTGAGACAGTTATTGGTAATATTCTAATTTTTTTTTTTTTACAATATTCCAAATCAATGTGAGTAGTACCTGTTGAAGGAGTAGAAATTATCTCTAAAAAATTTGCATTAAATAATATATCTTTATCTAACATATATTCTGGACTTGGATGACATATCCAGCCATGCATTTTTTTTAAGATTTCAATTAATTCTTTTTTAGTTGGTTTTTCTATAAAATAACAATTAAAATTTTTTTTGAGCATTGATAATTCTCTTTTAATAAAAAAAACTGGTGCTGTAATTAAAAGATTTTTTTTCTTAAAATTTTTTTTAAAAATTAAATTTTTTTTTCTTAGAAGAATTCTAGGTTTGTTATTACAATATCCATTCTCAATAAGTAATTTTGCAAGATCCATATCAAATTTTTCATCAATATTTAATGATTTACTGCTATCCATAATAAATGGAAATGATTTTTTACCATTTCTACTTTTAAGTTTTAAAATACAATTCCTGCTCATCGAGTAAATCGCTCCATTTCTAATATAAGAGTTTTCAAAATCTTGTCTTCTTGAACCGATATCTGACTCTGGATACTCTTTGCAAAAATTGGTAACTATATTATTTTTAATTCTTTTTAATCTTGTTGGATGTTTTTCTCCTGTATTGACATAGCTAATTACTGAGTCATATTTTCCAGTAAACAATTTTTCTAATGCTTTATCTATGTCAAAATTATCTCTTAATGGAGCCACACATGGCAATTCTATTATGAAATCAAATTTTTCTTGAAAAAAATTTTCTGATCTTTGCACACAATCAAATAATGCATCCACAGATGGAACCTTGTCACCAGACAATTTTTTTGATCTTAAAAAAGGTGTATATGCTCCATATTCTCTAGATATCTTTGCAATTTTTTTATCATCTGTTGAAACTACAATTTTATTTATATATTTTGATTTTTTTGCTGCCTCTATTGAATAACTCACAAGAGGATGACCACAAATTTTATGAATATTCTTTTTGGGTATTCCCTTAGAACCTCCCCTAGCTAAAATTACTGCAAGAGTTTTATATGACATTTTTATTAAGTTTTTCTATTAAATTGTATAATTCTTCTCTTCTTTTATTATCTACATCTATTCTAGCATATTTTTGTTTAAAAAAATTTTTAACTCTTATAACTTCATCACTATTCCACCACCCATGTAAATTGTTGTGAATAAATTTTAAATGTAATTTTGCTTTATCATTATCTTTAAAGAAAATATTAACTTTCTCTAATTCATAAAAATCTTCTACAGCTTCTTTTCTTAGTGGCCATTCCAATAACGAAGATACCAAAATGAAGGGTTTGTTTAGAGCAATCGACTCTAAAAATCCTGTTCCAATATACGAATAAATTAGTAAATCATAATTTTTATAAACATATTTTAAACTTTCAGTGTTTGTAAAACTAAATTTTTTGAAATTATATTTTTTCCAAATACCAATATGATTCCACTCAAATCTTGCTTCATGAAATCTAGGGGTAATATTAAAATTATCATTTTCATTTAAATCTTTTGCAAAATTTAAACAATCTTTGTAGTATTTTGACATTTGATTAGATCCTGTCGAGCCATCTATTCTGCCAGTATATTTGGGTCTAGACCTTAAAAAATAACATAAATTTTTGATGTTATTGGTTTTTTGGAATTTAAAATGATTAATATCTTTAATTAAATAAAATGATTTAACTTTATCATTATTTTTTTTATACCATCCCCATGTTAAATATTTATCAGATATTTTAATTTCATGGTCCTCTGCCCAGGTAAAATCAATTTGTCCATAGCCTCCTCCATGCTGTCCGTAAATTAACTTGCATCCTATTTCTTTTTTTTTTGCAATATATCTAACAAAAATATTATCAGTTGCTAATGACCTAGAACTAAAAATTAATTTTGGATTTTCTGGTAAATAATAATTTTCTAAATATTCATCTATTTTTTTATAATTTTCTAAAAATTCTGAAGGCATATTTTTAAAAATATCCTCTAATATGAAGCTTTCAAATAAATTTTTTGGATTAAAGTCTAAATCAAGTTCATTCCTTAAATCGTTATCTATATTTTTTTCAAATCTTTTATTCTCACAAAAAATTGGAAATTGTCTGTATCTAAGATTCATTTTTAATTCATTTATTAATCCTAGATAAGTTTTGAATAAAACAATTTTATTTTTCTTAATGATATTCTTAAAAATTTTAAGATATAAATTTATAATAAAATTTTTTATTTTATGTTTTAGATTAATTTGATAATTATAATAAAATTCTAAGTTAATATATTTTTTTTCAACAATTAAGATATTTAATTTTTTTTTATTAATTAAAAATTTAAGAATTTTCGTGTAAGTTAAATGATTCCATCTTCCATCTGAGGCTAAATTTATAAATTCTCGAGTATTTGCTGGGATCGGAAGTGAGTCGGAATTTAGCCCTTGATAACTGTTAATTTCTTTGAATTGATTGAGCGCACAGTTAATATTTTCCCACCTATCTATATTTACTGATAAATAATAAAATAACCAATAACCAAGAATTATTCTCCAATAATCATCACTATAAGACTTGGAGTGTAGTTTGTTTAATGTCTTGGATATTTTAGGTATCAATTTTTCGTATAGATCGTTTATATAATTATAATCATCTTTAAGTTTAGACCTATTGTCCCAATGATAATTTACAACTTTATTATCATTAATTAAGTAATCAAAATTCTTACACCAATTACCAAGAAAAATTAATTCATGATCATCTATTTTATCTTCGTTAGAGGTTGAAATTAATTGAGTATATTTCATTTAAAATTTAAAAATTCTTAAATCAGAACGTATTTGATTATTATTCAAGATATTTTTAAGATCAAAAATTAAAGCATCTTTTCCCAAAAATTTACCTAGTTTATTTAAATTATTTAAAATTATTTTATGAGGTACAGCAAAAAAAACTGAGTTAAATTTATTATTAAATTTTATTTTGTTATAAAATGTAAAATTTTTATTTTTAATTTTACTTGAAACTAATGGATCATAAACAGAAATCTTATAACCCTTTTTTTTTAAATGTTTACAAAAATCAAATATTTTTGAGTTTCTAAGATCATTTGTATTTTCTTTAAATGTTAAGCCTAAAATCAAAACATGTTTTGTTTTTTTATAAGAATTTTTAGACACAATTTTATGAAAATGATTTGCTAGATTTTTGAACATCAAATCATTTGTATATCTTCCAGCATCAATTACTCTTGGTTTAATACCTATTTTTTTTGATATATAAGTAAGATAGTAAGGGTCAATACCAATACAGTGACCGCCCACTAAACCAGGTTTAAAATTTAAAAAATTCCATTTCGTTGAAGCTGCATTTAAAACTGAATTAAGATTAATATTAAGCTTATTAAATATATTTCCTATCTCATTTATAAATGCAATATTTATATCTCGTTGAGCATTTTCAATTACTTTAGCTGCCTCTGCAACAGCAATACTTTCACATTTATACACACCTGCTTTTATAATTAGAGAATAGATTTTAGATACATTTATCAATGTTTTTTTATTGGAGGCACCAACAATTTTGGTAATTTTTTCTAAAGTATTTTTTTTATCACCAACATTTATCCTTTCAGGTGAATATGCTAGAAAAAAGTCCAAATTCATTTTTTTTTTTGAAATTTTTTCTATTAAAGCTCCACAAATATTTTCTGTACAACCTGGAAAAACTGTAGATTCAAAAATAATTATATTATTCTTTTTTATTTTTTTACCTATTAATTTGCAAGCACCAATTAAATGTCTTAAGTCAGGTTCTTTGTTTTTATAAATTGGAGTAGGAACTGTTACAATAAACAAATCGCTATCATCTAAATCTTTTGTATTGCTTGTAAAACTGAGTCTTAAGCAGTTATATAATCTTTTTTTAGTAATTTGATTATTTGTATCAAGTCCATTACTTAGTTCATTTATTCTCGATTGATTTAAGTCAAAACCAGTAACATTAAAGTGTCTTTGAAAAGCAACAGCAAGAGGTAACCCAACATACCCCATACCTATTATAGAAATTTTTTTCATTATAAGTTTATTATTTAAGATTAATAATTAGTTCTATTTAAATTAAATGTATATCTTAATATCTACTTATTTTTTTGTTTGAGTCAAAAAATTTTGAATAATCTTTAAACCAATATAACCACTTTTTTCAGGGTGAAATTGAACACCATATATGTTTTTGTATTGGATAGATGTAGTAATTTTTTTTTCTCCAAAATTAATGGTAGAAGTTTCGTATTTTTTATTAGTCATTTCAACATAATAAGAGTGTATAAAATAAATTGAGGGTTTAAGATCAATATTTTTGAATAAATGATTAGTTTTTTTTTTTTTAAAATTTAATGTGCTCCACCCAAGATTTGGTACTATCTCATTTGTCCTGAGACTTTGAAGTGATTTTACATTCCCACTTAAAAGATTTAAGCCTTTAGTATATTTGAATTCATTACTGGAAGTGAATAACATTTGAAAACCCAAACAAATTGCTAGTATTGGTTTATTTTCTTTATGAAATTTTTTTATTGTAGAGCTTAAATTCTCTTTTTTTAACTTTTTCATTCCCGCTGGAAAAGATCCAACACCTGGTAAAATTAATCCAGAAGAATTCATAATTTTATTCTCATCATTGGTTATTATTGTTTCAAAACCTGAGTGATTTATTGCCCCAACAATACTTCTCAGATTATTTATTCCAGTATCTATAATTGAAATATAATTCACAATCTAACCTTGATGCCTTTTTTTTTTAAAAACTTTTTTATTGAAATAATACTAGTTTTTTTTGATTTAATCGTGTCTTTTAAATATGTTATAAATTGAGTATTCCCTTCATTGCCTGACTCAAATTTAAAATTTTTATCTCTTATCAAAGAGTAGTGTAATAGTGACGATATAGCTACCCCTGAAACTTTAGCAAACTTTAGTACCTCATAAATTTGTTCTTCATTGCCTGCCCCACCATGAATTATAAAAGGAACATCAATTTTATCATAAATTAGTTCTAAGATTTCTTGATCGAATCCATTTCCCATTCCTTCATGTGCAATTGAAGTTAAAATTATTTCACCAACACCAAGCTGTTGAGCTTCTGAAAACCAATCTAATAGTTTCTTTTTAGAAACTTCTCTTCCATAATTACTTAGGCATATAAATTCATTATTAGAACTTTTAGTAACTTCTATTGAAAGACAAATATTTGCTGATCCAAATTCTTTGCTTGCATCAACTAAAAATTTAGGTCTTTTTATAGCAGCAGAATTAATAAATACTTTATCAGCTCCAGCACT
>MDTC01175357.1_pt1 | contig 11986 bp, 11 predicted proteins | sample 811181 | NCBI WGS metagenome assembly MDTC01 (sample SAMN05326644, study PRJNA326480) | marine metagenome | isolation source: seawater | place: Pacific Ocean: North | collected 2011
AACGCGACCCTGGGGGAAGTTATATGTTCGTATCCGCTCAGATCGATCACCAGACCCCACTTGCAAGCGTCTTTGCTCTGATCGCTCACGTTGCTGCGCATCTCGTTGCACCGAGAGGATTTTCGCTTGCAATAAACTCATTGCCCTAGCTTTATTCTTATGCTGAGACCGCTCATCCTGACACTCTACAACAGTATTAGTTGGAATATGCGTTAACCGAACTGCAGAATCAGTGGTATTAACATGTTGACCACCTGCACCACTCGAGCGGAATGTATCAACTCTGATTTCGCTGGGATCCAGATCAACCGCATCAATACTTTCTGCCTCAGGTAAAATAGCAACTGTACATGCAGACGTATGGATACGCCCTTGTGATTCGGTTTGTGGTACACGCTGAACACGGTGCGTCCCTGACTCAAACTTAAGTTTAGAAAAAACAGCACTACCGGTTATGTGAACAACAACTTCTTTAAACCCACCTTGATCGCTAAGAGCCGTACTAACCGGCTGCCAACGCCAACCTTGAGATTGAGCAAATAGTTGATACATCCTGAATAAATCTGAAGAAAACAAAGAAGCCTCATCACCTCCAGTCCCAGCACGAATCTCAAGATAAACATTCTTATCATCATCCGGATCAGTCGGGATGAGCAAAGATAACAATTTATGTTCTATGTCAACGATATTAGCAGATAACGAATCTAGCTCTTCTTTTGCCATCTCAATCAAATCGGCATCAGATTGCTCGTCCTCAAGCATCAACTGCGTCGCTTTAACTTGCGATTCACAAGCAAGATAATCTTCGTATGCCTCTGCAACCGGTTCTACCTGATGCAGTTCTTTAGTCAACTTCTGGTATTTTTGCAAATCACTTGTGATAGACTGGTCACTCAACTCAAATTGCAAACGCTGGCGCAACGCCAATATTTGATCGAGTCTTTTACGTATACTATCTTTCATAGCTGGCATTATAATGGGCTATTCAAGAATTGCAAATTTTTCAACCTAGAAGTAAGTACCCAATCATGATTCGACAAGCACACTTAAGATAATAATAATAACTAACATCAATAATCATGCTCGACAATCAGACTTACTCATTAAAATTCATGATGGCCGTAAACCTTACGATCAAGTTCACTCACCGTTGTTGATGCACTTCGTCCAGCAGTATGATCATCAATTTCTGTATAATTATTGTAGCCAGTACCATCACTATGCGCTGAAATATCATTCAGATCAGTCATAATAGCATTTTTTTCGATCTCGGGATCTAAACAAAAGAGTGGCTGCCTACTCCCCTGGAAAGATTGAAATGCACTACCCCAATTACCGCCTATTGATCTTCTTTGAGGATTACACTTTATCACTGGCGACTCAAATTCGCTTAAGATTTTGTCAATGCCTTGACCAATGTCTAAAGCATCTTGATGTAAATCGTCCATGCTGGGACGGAGATATGAGTGCCTGAGCGCACCAGAAACATAAAGAAAAAAGTTAGAATCACGATGATAAAAATCACTCAGATCTGAACCTATATTCATACAAATACTATCAAGTTTTGACTCATATTGACGATGCAACTCAGTCAACACATCATCTGCAGCCGACTCATCGAGACCATATTGCCGAATCATATTCGTAAATCTTTGCAAACATATCTTGAGATCCCCAAGCGCCCGTCTTCTTTCTAGGCTACGAGGAGATAAAATATCAGATGATTTAGTGGCCGGGGCCGGAGGCGTCAGAGCGCGGAGATTCAAGAAGGACGACCAATTATCATACCGTCTATGAAACCATTGAGCTTTTTGATCTGTTGGTGATGGCGGCTTAAGAGAAATATTTGTAAAATCACGATTAGAGGCAGTCAAATGACTAACATGCGATGCCCTGGTCGACTCTAAAAAAAGCAAGGTAAAAAAATATTTAGCCGCAACAAATGGCGATGTGTACACAATGGAAACAACACCAGCAAGCACAGCAAAAAAACTACAAATAAGTAGTGCATGCCCCGACGCAAATCCTAACAAAACCACTAAAGATGCTATTAAACCTAGTCTATTTAATCCAAAAAAAAGCATAGATGGCGAAGAAGACCGCATAAGAACCCTCTAATATAATCCACATCATCAAGAGTACAAAAAAAAATGACATCTAGCAACGCCAATGCCAGCAAAGCTCAAATTCATTCTATAAAATCATTAAACTGTAATAAATCTTATCAATTTTAAGGATACTTGAGACGATTCAGATTGGTTATTGGTTTAAACGGGGCCGAAGAGCACAAGCCTTCCTCGCTTTCATGAAAATGAACGACGCCCAATGCACTACAATAATACCGCACGCCCAGCATGTGCTGTGCGACAGCATCCAAGGGCAAGCTATGGGCATGATGATTTGCACAAGCATAAATAATTCTAGCCAAAGAAATCATGATCTGCTGACATTTAATATCAAATTTTTCATAATCCATATTTTCACGAGAGCAATGTGTTCGAAGAAAAAACAAATTGCGTAACAATACATCCAATCGCTTAGGCTTATGCTTTGAATAGTGAACTGACAACGTATCATAGGACTCTAAGCGATCAACTTTATGTTTATGATCATTATGTAATCCTTGCGAACCTTTAACGCCATAGTAAAATGATTCAACACGCTGGTCTAAATAGTCAGAGTAAAGATCTTGTTGAGCTTGAACACACTCAGCATAGGCAACCAAATCGTCCACAGTCATTTTGAAAGAACCGGGTTTAAATATCCAAAACTCTTGATCACGGAGATGCAAATTAAAATCGTAAAAGCTAGGGATCAAAGATCGAAACACATGTAAAATTGCATCGAGCTGGTCATGCATATCGTCTAGATCATCGTCATGAGACATAATATCTCTCAGCACCAAGAGAATACTCGACAGTAATTTAAATTCAATATGACAATCAAGCATGGTTACATCGATATGCTGAGTAGATTCAGCAGAGAAATTAATAATAGATGCGCGACAGTTTGATGCTAAAAGAGTGCCTCTTGAACATGAAGAATGCGTTTCCGACACTGAGCCTTCTAATACTCTAGCTGTCACAATCTCGTCTCGAAGTGATGAAAAATCAGGCTTTGTTTGAACTAAACAGACACATGAAATAAGCTTTCTAATTGCTTCATCCATAGATAACTCTACCCTGAGATAGTACGAACTAAGGCTCACTTCAGCAAACGATGAAGACAGATTTTTAGGAACGATCCCTTGTCTTAAATCATTCAGTTGAGGGTCGAACTCATCACTATCGGTGGATGCATTCGAGTCATAGTTCATCTCATTGGCATCTGTATCAGTAGCATAGGTGGTAACAGATTTTACTGAAATGGAACAAGAGTGACGAGGCGGTGTCAGCAGATATGGGGCATAAATTTGAGGCATTTTCCCAACAACACGCTGCCATACTTTGGATAGTTTCGAGAATCTAAGATGTGTCGCATGCGATGAATTTATGCCATAAGAAAACACCACAAAGCTCGCTGACAAGCCCAGTAGAACATACTGCAAAGAAGTCCAAGCTAGAAAACCAATAGCCCAAAAAAAAACCGCCGACAATAAGGCCATGACTGCCACAACTATGCCCGCGCTCAAACGATCAATCAACAACATGAGGCACTCTCGATAATTACCCAATAACCGCCCAGCTAAGTCTTTAATTCAATCAACCATTTTCATCCAATAAACTCAGAGCTTCATCGGCTATTCGTTACAGAAAATGGCCACCCGTCTAAGAATCTCTAGTTTAATTGGCCTGGGCCTGGATTACCAATGCCCCCGGATTTCTGGCCAAGCTCATAATCAATGTCGTCAAACACTACCGGATCATGATCGTCAGAACCACCGGTTTTCACTCCAGATGTGGAAAGAACCGTATCTGGCGCATCACGAAAGAGTCCATCTTCATCGTCAGAACTTCCGGTTTTCATTCCAGACGTGGAGTGAACCGTAGATGACGCATCACAAAAGAGTCCATTTTCATCGTCTGAACTTCCGGTTTTCATTCCAGATGTGGGGCGAACCGTAGATGGCACATCACGTGTGAAACCTTGATCATCACAACTTTCGCTAGCACCACTATCAACATGCCCAATAATCGCATCAGCAAATTCATGACTATTCTCAGTATCACCATCAAGTGATCCAGCACGCGAAGAGCGGGCGGGTGAATGGATACTCGACGCCGGTGTCGAGAATAGATCATGCCCCTGTACTCCGGATTCCTCAGTCGAAATAACTTGAAAATCTTCCCCGACTCGCCCGCTTGGTTTACTTGGAGACAACAAGCTCGCCCCGGCTCCTACAACACCAACCACGCTAGTGACTGCCGAACCAATGACGTCACTAACAGTATTTTTGACAGTTTGTAATACCTCTGCAGTACCAGGCATTTCCTGCTCTTCATCAGAATCAGAATCAGAATCAAAATCAGAATCAGAATCAGATTCTGAACGAGCACCTTCTTTAACAGGCTCACCACCTTGGCCACCTAACTGCAACTCAGGACGACCCGCATCTTCTACATGATTTTCAAAATTATCATCGGCAGTTGCAAACAGTCTAATTGGCCCAATCAAAGGTTGCTTTTGCGCACTTGACAATTGCGCTTGCGCAAGGAACCGTCTTGCAACATGGCCAATAAACGACACCTCATCTGCACCACAATCAGCTAGCTGTTCATGAAGATTACCTTCGACTCCCACATCAGTAAATGACTGATGGATACCATCCATTAACTCACGCTCTATGTACGAGATGATTTCGTCAATCTTTGGTTGCTCAGATGATACAGTAGGATCTTGTGATGCTTGTTGCCACAACTGCAGCTCGTTGAGTAGCTGGGATTCAATCTGGCGAAGAGGTGAATTGAGGGGACTTTTATAAGCTTGTCCAGCTACACTTTCAACATCACCACCTAGGATCTTGTCAGACAAATCAGGAGACACTGATCCGCCTTGAGGGGACATAGGTTGACCTGAATCTAAATTGTGTTTGTCCGAGTTCTGCTTACCTACAGAGAGAGGATCGTTTAAACTGCGACCATTTTTAGCTCGGTTTGGTACAGAAGTTTTACCAGTTGAAACCTCAGGTTTGCTTCCTGTGTGCACCAGGGATTTCATCCAATCATACCCACGAGAAACAATCGTCTGCCATAGCAAAAGCACCGAAGCACCCGCTTGCACATCTGGCACGAGTCTTCGCATGAGATTTTTATTGGTTAAAAACACAAAATCCAACACCACACAACCTAGCAAGATCGGGCTGAGACCAAACAAAGCAGCGGGGTAAAAATAATTACTAAGCACAATAATACTCAATAACTCCAATGCGTAGATTGGAAATGCGAGTCGCAATCCTGCAATACATTCAACAAACAAGCTTTGGCGGCGAGGTCGTGCAAGAACACCCATCGCCCCTAACGTTGCCATGAGAAAGACATGACCAATGACAACACCACGAGAAAAAGCGTAAATGTTTAGCGCAATAAGAAAAACAACGCGCATCGAAAGACTTGCACGCAGCCCTAGCGCAGAAGAGCTAGAATGCTTCACCAAGGAATAAAAACGCTCTACAGACGGATGGCTAAATGACGATAACAATCGGAAGCCACTTGACATGGTATCTACATTGGGTGATTTCTGGCGCACTATAACTCCTTTAATTCATTGCGATATTAAGAGTAACACGTTCTAAAAAAAAGACAAGTGCCATGCGCCATCTGCAGCCGAATAATAGCAAATATCTCAAAAGAAAAAACGTTAAAGCGCACACATGAAAGTCAAATATATCACACAATATCCGTAAGTTAAGTCACATGACCCATGGACGAGCATCAAGACAACAATTTCATTAGTACCCGACATATAAAAAGCTTATTACCGGTGCAAAACAAGTAATTATCAATAATATCAGTCTTTACACCACCAGGCATAATCGATTAACATAAGGCAATCATACTAATGGGCAATTATGCCAACGCACCATATCATTGTAACCGGCATCAATCATCGCACAGCGTCGCTATCGAAGCGTTCGCGCTATGCATGGGATCATAAAACACAGTCCGATATTGGCAATCACTTATGGCAATTGGAAAGTATCACGCAGTTTTTTATTCTTACCACATGTAACCGAACAGAAATCATTTGCATTTCAAATGAATATTCACCAACTATATGTCGCAAGCTAAAAAATCTAATCCCAGAGATTGAAACATACCAATATATCAACTTCTCAGCAATTAAACACATCTTACGCACACTCTGTGGGCTTGATTCTATGCTTGTCGGCGAAACAGAAATTCTTGGACAATACAAAACAGCTGTGCGAAACACTCGAACCAAAAACAAACAATCACTAACGAGAATTATCCACAAAATAATCAATACAGCTAAGCAGGTTCGCCGAACATCTCAGCTACAAGCAGTGAATATCACTAAACCAGTGATCAAAACCATCAAAAGTATCATTGGCAATACGCACAAATGTCGTTTTTTGTGCATTGGATCAGGCTCTGTCATTCACCAACATTTACAACATCTTCGTCAACTGAGTAAATGGCCCGTTACCGTTGCTTGCCGATCGCCAGAACAATTTAAAAGCACGGCATCAATCGTCTTTGTCGAGTTATCATCACCAGACAATCTACTCGAGTTAATCAAACAACATGACTGCATCATTTCTGCCACCTCATCCAAAAGCCTCATCATCGACAGAAAAATGCTCAAACAAATAGATCTTCACGATAAACTTTTCATCGACCTAGCTGTCCCATGCGATATTGAGCCAATCCCTGATGACAAAAAACTGCAACGCATCCATCTTGATGACCTAAAAAATACCAACACACCGATCGCAATCATTCACGACGCGCAACAACAGTGCGAGGTATTGACAAATGAATGCTTTGAAGCATTTTATCTTGACCAATTCAATGATCAAATAAAACTATTTCGTACACAATGGTTTCACGATGCAGAAGTAATCAGCAAACAAATCAGACCACAACTGGCATCTCTATATTTAGAGCTAAAAAATCATATGCAAACAATCTGTCAACAAATGAATATCACCGCCAAATTACCAAATCCGCCACTGGATAGTGAAAAAAAATCAATTAATAGATATATAAAACAGTTAGCACACCACCCTACATTGATCATCAAAGAGTCCATACGCAAAAATTGCAGCCTAGGGTTTGAGAACACCCAATCCCATGAATACAACATCAGGTCAAGTGAACGCTTGATCAATCCTGCACTACAACAATCTCTCGCTGAATAGCCGCACCCCCTAACCAGCGACATAATTGGCTACAACAAAACCCAAGCTCAAATAAGGCATACATGGGAAGGGCGAAGAAAATTTGCGCAAACATGTCAGGCGGCGTAGCAAACATACCAATGACAAAACAGCCTAACAAGACATATGGTCTTAATCGATGAAACTGGTCAGGGGAAACTAGCTGTGAATGCACCAGAAAAAAAACCATCAATGGCAGCTCCATGAACAGTCCACAATAAATACCTACATACCAAAACAGAGAAACATACTGACGCAACCCCAAAAGCCAAACGACACCTGTCGGCAAAAACCAATGCGCATACTTCAAGATGACTGGTAGCACGAACAACCACCCTAACGTAAGCCCCAGAAAAAATAAAAATAAGCCAATAAAACAAACAACAGCTAAATACCATCGCTCAGCATAAAAAAGCGCAGGAGATAAAAAACACCAGAGTTGCCAGACAAAAGCGGGCAAACTAAGAAGCAAACTCATGTAAAATGACAGCTCAAAAGTCACATAGAAACCATCCACCACAGACAGAGCAACAATTGAGGGCACAGTCGATCGATGAGCACTGATAAGATACTGACACCACGTCAACAAGTCATAACGGAAATAAAAACAGGCTAAAAAAACGACAAACCATAACAATATGGCAGAAAAGATACGACTCCGAATCTCAAGCCAACAATCTGCATAATTACTTAACAATCCAAACATGGTGATCGACTTCTGTCATGAGGCATGCATCAAGCATCCGGATCTTTCTTTGATGCAGTTTCACCATCAAAGTTTTCTTTAAACCGACGCATAGCATTACCCAACTCTGCCCCAAGACTTTCTAGTCGCTTAGGCCCAAACACCAGCAAAGCGATAAAAAAAATCAAGATTAATGACCCAGGACTGATACCTGAAAAACCCATAGAAGCTCCTACAATTCATCAACACTACGTTATCACACACTCAATCGGCAAGCAACTAGTCCCATGTTCACACGATGCTATGTGGCATCCACCAACCTTGACGCCAACCCAATAATAAAAGCACAAACAAAAACAAGGATAAACCAATACGCATACTCAAAGCGAACACGAGCTTTGCACGATTGTCACGACCAGCACGCATTAAAAAAAACAGCCCCTGAAAAAGGCTTGCCAACACCACAACAACTAAACATATCAATATGAAACGCAATACCATATACTATCCAAATACTCGCGGCTACAATCTTATGCACACCCGACATCTAACCATAATCACCAACGCCAATTTAATCATAATGATCATGTTATCCGTGTGGCAATTGCATAGAGCATTGAGTAAATATGAACTAATACAACACAAACCGCAAGCATCTTTAACCGAAGAAGATCTTCAAGAATTTGAATACGAACAAACAGTCCGATCAATCTCGATCAAACCCCAGCTTGATAAGCTGCGTTACTTCATCGTAGATCCGGCATTCAAACATCATGTCGTTGGCGTTGAGCTCATCGGAATAAATCACTCAAGTCATATCCAAAAACCGATACTCATCCACCTAGGATGGTACCCAAATACCGAAGCAGCAGCTTCAGTAATCAATCATACGAGAGGCACGCCGGATATCGACGGGATACTTTACCAACCAAAAGGACGCCTTCTTCGCCAAATACCAACACATAATAGTTGGCCTAAAAAGATCAGCTTCATCGATCTTGAGACCATATCTCTGGCATTACAGAAACCGATTTATCAAAAAATCATTGTGACAAAAGGTTCAACACTATATGACAACGTCACCAACCAAAACAGCCTAGCACTTGGCATAAGTCGGCACATCTGTTACGCTCTACAGTTCGCTGCCTTTGGCATCATCGGCATCTATTGGAGCAAACTCATTAGACGGAAAAAAAATGTCATACCGTAAAAAACAAGTCACTTACAGCCCACTTTATGGCATTATCGCAACCTTTGTCATTCCAATGATACTGGCACACACATTATTTTATTCAGGCTATGGTCGCAAACACCCTAACAGTCGAGGAACCCTAATCACGCCTCCCGTTGTAATTGACCAACAGCAACATCAGTTCTGGCAGATCGCTAGCTTATCACCAAGCGACCATGATATGACTGCACTAGAAACACTAGAAAAAAGATGGATTGCGCTTGGCAAGGACAAAAAGAGAGTCCACTTAACTATTTTTAAAAACAAAAAAAATCAGATAGCTATGATGAAAAACTGGGAAACAAAGCAATTAGAACAAGAAACTCATCAAAAACTTGAAACCATCAAAAGCAAACACAACAAAACGTGTAAACTTTTTATCATCGACCCTGAGTCTAGAGCAATACTCTGTTACGACCAACTGAATGCGCTTCGAGATATCGATCTAGATCTCAGGAAACTACTCAAATCATCAAGGATATAGCATGGCCAGACAACCACACCGTATGCTTCATCTAATTGCAATTTATCTTGCAATGATCGTTGTCTGCCTAGGCGCCTATACCAGGCTCAAACATGCCGGACTCGGATGTCCTGACTGGCCAAAATGCTTTGAGAACTGGATTGTACATGCCAACATTACAAGCCCAGCACTCTCATATGAGGCATCTGAGAAAGCGTGGATTGAGATGATTCACCGGTACGCTGCTGGCATCCTGGGGATAATCGTATTCATGCTTAGAGCAAATACACCCAAAAAAGAAACGCATACAATATTAAATATTGCTTGCGTCATGATCATTATCCAAGCTCTATTTGGCATGTGGACTGTAACTTGGCGACTGCATCCTCTTGCTGTGATGCCACACTTAATTGGAGGAATGACAATCACAACATTATTGTGCGTTGATTACCAAAAAAAGTTCATCACTCGCCAGTCTATGGTAATACCACCACAGGTTTATACAAGTTTGCAGATTCTTTGGGTTGCCGTTTTTATTCAAATCGTGATTGGAGGATGGACGAGTGCTAATTATGCTGCATTAGTGTGTCCAGATTTTCCTAAGTGTCAAGGCCAATGGTTCATCCCAGTCGATTCGCTCATACAAGGATTCTCATGGCCGTTTGGATTCCAAAGCTATGAGGGCGGCGTCATTTCTGGAGAAGGGAGAATTGCAATCCATATGACTCATCGATGGGGTGCACTCATATGCACTGTGTTAGTGGCCAGATTAAGCTGGCAAGTCATTCAGTTAAAAATGCAACTACCTAAAGTATTTGTTCAGTGGTTTCGTGTACTCACTAGTTGCTTTGCGATACAAATTACGCTTGGGATTTTAAATGTGCGATGGCAATTACCAATTAGTATCGCTGTCGGACATAACATTGTGGCATTAGCACTCCTCATCACCGTCAGCGTATTACTGCATATTGCAGCACACCACAAAATTCTGAATTCAAAAATCACTGAGTATTATCAGCACGCAACGATATGATAGCTTTCCAGATCAGACAACTGACACCCAAATCTCTACCGCTGAATCTACAACAGCTACACAGAATAATAAAACTAAAAGTTATCAGCGTCATGATGTTTTCAAGCTTTATTGGCGTACTGATAACTCCAAAACACTCATGGTCGTTGCAGAAAGCAGGCTCAGCAATGATTGGGATCACACTTGCTGCCTGTGGTAGCGCAGCACTGAATCATCTTTTCGACAGAGACGAAGATAAAAAAATGAGAAGAACCAAAAATAGACCACTAGCACAAGAAACACTTTGTAAAAACACAACAACAGGCTTTGCCATCACCATGATCACGCTTAGTATGTCGGTATTATGCATATTTAATAATACTTTATCAGCCGCTCTAACCTTGATCACAACCCTCGGGTATAGCGTTTTGTACACGAAAATACTCAAACCCACAACACCTCAAAATATTGTCATTGGAGGGCTATCTGGTGCAACACCACCATTACTAGGATGGTCAGCAATGACCGGGAATATCACTACAGAGCCATTACTTTTAGTACTGATAATCTTTGTCTGGACCCCAGCCCACTTTTGGCCACTAGCCATCGAACATGTAGATGACTACGCCAAAACCAAATGGCCAATGCTACCAGTCACTCACGGAATTTCATTCACGAAAGCATCCATATTGGGTTATGCACTACTCACAACAGCCTGCAGCCTCATGCCGTATTGTGTAAAAATGACAGGAGAAACATACCTAGCAATCTCACTGATATTAAATACTCGATGGCTACAGCTATGCACTAAACTATGGTACGACACCACCAAAGCAATGCCTCTATTCAGATTCAGTATCACCTATATCATGGTGCTATTCGTAGCTCTACTTTTAGATCATCGGTCTATTTGAAATGAAAGCTATCCATTTTTCCAACGATGTGCCAACACACATCAAACACTTTCTGAACAGTTACGATGCGATCTTTTGGAGTGCTAACATCGAAGTCCACATAGATACAAGTCAAGTACACATTATTGATAGAAACAACATTCTATCACCACTAAAATTGAGTTTTGTTGATACAAAAACAGAAACAATATTGAGAAAAATAAATAACCAACAACCACTCATCAAAGCCTGCAATATTAAGAATATCAACGAGACCCCCATCAAAATCCTTGATCTTACAGCAGGGATGGGACAAGATAGCTTAATACTTAGTACGCTTAACCAACCACTAATTAGCGTGGA
>MDTC01161452.1_pt1 | contig 11983 bp, 10 predicted proteins | sample 811181 | NCBI WGS metagenome assembly MDTC01 (sample SAMN05326644, study PRJNA326480) | marine metagenome | isolation source: seawater | place: Pacific Ocean: North | collected 2011
AGTTCTTCTATTAAAAGTAACCTAGAAAATTTAGTTAGCCTAGGTGTTAATCATTTAGATTTTACTATTAATCCTAAAGTTGAAAAAATATTTACATATAAATCATTTGAAAGGTTTGGAAGCCCAGTCATTCCTATGCATATGGCTCTTCACGCAATTCCACTTCAAATAGCAGTTAATTTTAAAATTCCATTAATAATATGGGGTGAAAATTCTGCTTATGAATACGGAGGCAATGAAAAATATATGGGTTTCATGTTAGACCGCGAATGGTTGAAAAAATATGGTGTTACAAATGGTACTACTTCTGAAGACTGGATCGATGATGATCTGTCAAAAAAAGATCTCCAAGGGTATGAATGGCCTTCTGATTTGCACCAAAAAGAAACAAATGTTAAAGCAATCTTTATGGGACATTTTTTTAATTGGGATCCGCATGAAACATATAAAATTTCAAAGTCGAATGGATTTAAGGCTGCTGATAAGCCTAAAACCGGACTATACAAATTTGCAGATATTGATGATAGTTTTTTAATTACAATACACCACTGGATGAAATGGTATAAATTTGGATTCACAAGATTGTGGGATAATCTATCCATAGAAGTAAGAAGTAATCGATTGTCAAGGGAGGAAGCAATTCAAGTAATCAGTGAAACAGGAGATGAAGAGCCAAGAAAAGAAATAGATTCCTTTTGCGAATATCTACAGATTTCTAAAGGTCATTTTCATGAAATAACAGAAAAGTTTCGAAATAAAAAAATATGGAAAAAGAATAAAGATGATATCTGGATTATAGAAAATTTTCTAATCAAGAATTGGAAATGGTAAGTTTTGAAAATTAAGAAAAAGAACCCACCTAGAAAATTTTCAGTTGGTTTAAATTATGAGATAACAATCAGTGATCATGGGTCAATATTGCTTAAAGATAATGATCAAATTTCATTTATTACTGAGGATGATAAAGAATATGATGTTGTTAGAAAGGAATGGGGTTTTTATGCTACCCCATCAATAAATGGCAGATTATCTAATCAGGGATTTAAAACGGCTCTTGTAAAAAATAGTAATGGAATGCTATATATTATGCTGGTTGAAAAAAATAAATTAGATGAGTTCAAAAAGTATTTAGAAAACGAAAAAAACTTTTTAATTAAATGGCTTGATGAGGTTTAAAGTATAAAATGAGCCTCACAATTCTTGGAGATATTATGCTTGGTCGGCATCAACAAAAACTAGTTGATAAGTATGGTATAGATTATATTTTAAAAGACTTAGCGCCAATTACAAAAGACAGAAAGCTAGTTTCAAATTTAGAGTGCCCTATGATTGACATAGAGCCAAATAAAGAAAATGATACTTTAGCCAAGTTTTCATGCAATCAAGAAATTGCTCCCATTTTAAAAGATAATGGCTTTGTTGCTCTTAGCCTTGGAAATAACCATATTTTTGATTTTGGAGAACAAGGTTTTATTAGCACAAAACTTAATTTAAAAAAAAATTCAATAGAATATTTCGGTGCAGGAGAAAATTCTCTAGAAGCGCTTAAACCATCTATAATTAATATTTCTGGCCGCAAATTAGGATTTCATTCTTTTAGTTTTACAAGAAAAGCAACAAGGAGTTCAGCCGGAGTAGCGTATTTATATGATAAATCAATATTTAGTACAATTAACAAAACAAAACAAAAAGTAGACTTTTTAATTATTATGCCTCATTCTGGTATAGAATTATTTGAATATCCATTAGATAGAGATAGAAATATTTACAAAAAAATGATCGAAAGTGGGGCAGATATCGTCGTTGGAAGCCAGCCACATTGTGTTCAGGCTCATGAATATCACAATAATAAAAATATATATTACAGTACGGGCGATCTATTGTTTGATCATTTTCACAATGAAACGTGGAAAGACTTTAATTCAGAAGTATCACACGTAAAAAAATATTCACTTAGCCCTAACCGCAATCTTCCATTTTATAGTTTAGCTATTTTAATCGACATAAAAGATGACAGACTGGTTGTAAATCATGAGCCAATTTTTAATAAGGATGGTTACAACCCTAGACTTTTAAATAAAAAAGAAAAAATAAAATGGAATATGATGTTTGATCGATTAAATAAAGATTTAATTGAAAGCCCAGAAGTAGAAAAACAAAGAAAAGAAATTGAAAAGAAACTATTAAAAGATTTAAAAAAAAGGGCAATTATTTAGATATGTCAAGATTTTTTACAGTATATAACTCAAATGGTTTTGCATCTTCAAATATAAATTTAAGTCTTAATAAAGCATTAGAGTTCTACATGCCTAAAAAAGATGAAGATTTTGAAGTTAAATTCTTCGATGCGCTCGATGGATGCTTAAAAGGCTTTGTTGTTAAAAGAAAAAATGAGATAAATAGATTCTATTATGATAAACATAAACGAACAACAGTTATTTCAGATGGACACCCAATTATCAATAATAATATTTTAAATGCAAAAGAAATTAATGATATTGTGAATTCTGAAGGGGTAGAAAGTTACGCTAGAATGCCAGACGGTGGTCATACAGAAATTATAATAAATGAAAAAAAGAAATATATTAAACTTGTTAGAGATAGAATAGGTCTTAAACCTGTATATTTTTCAAATGATTTAAATTTTATTTGTAGTTCAAACGCCGGAGCTATAATTAGATCAGGTTTGATTCCTTCAAAGCCAAATTCTAAAATCATCGGAAAATATGCAACTTGTAATTTTCGTGCAAATTACGGTCACTCTAGTACATTTTTTAACAATATTAGTCTTGTTCAGCAAAGCTCTATTGTTAGTTTACAAAATGCAGAATTAAATACTACTAGATACTGGAACTGGGACCATAATGAGAATTATATCAGCATTAAGGACAATGATCTTGAAAACTTTTATAGGGAAGAGATTATGTCTTCTGTAAAAAGCTTTTACAATGCTTGTGGCGAGTCAAGTATTGCTGTTGCGCTTAGTGGTGGAGTCGACTCAGGGACAGTCATTGGGATGCTTCATGAAATATCAAAAAATAGAATTGATGCCATATCGTTAAGCTACAATGAAAAAACAGATTTTGATGAATCAGAGTTAATTCAATGCAGCGTTCGCGATCATGCTGATAAATGGACAGATCTTAAACTAGACCCCCAAACTTTACTTGAAGACCTACAAAGTCTTTATCAAAAATTTGATATACCTTTAGCTACAATTAGTATTTATGGCTACGATTATCTTTACCGGGAAATGGCAAAAATGGGCTACAAAAACATATTTACTGGTGCAGGAGGAGACTATTTCCAATCCGGAAACTATCCTTGCTTTTTTTATCATTTTGCAGATTTAAAATTTTCTAAATCTAAAGACTTTAAGAAAGAAGTCAGTAAATGGATTAAAAATCATGAAACACTTGAATTTCCAAAAAATATGGAAACTGTTATCGATTTCTTTGAAAAAAATATTGATCTTTCAAAAGAAGGTAGCCTTAAAAGCCAGGAATTATTTTTACAGTCTGGAAATATTTTAGATTCAGATTTTTACAGAGAAATCGATGGTGTTTTTACTGAAGTTGTAAAATCATATGGATCATATCAGAGGACATATATTGTGCAAGAATTTCTTTTTGATGCAGTTGCTCCTGGCGTTGAAGCTGAAGATTTAATTGATTGGGTTTATGGTACGTCAATGACATCTCCCTTATTTTCAAAAAGACTTGTCGACCTTGGGTGGAAATTACCTTCTGAACAAAAAATTAAAAATGGTGTAAATAAGGTTTTGTCTCGAAAAGCGTTAAGGGGGATTTGTTCAAATGAAATTTTAGATAGGGTTCAAAAGAGCGGTTTTAATGCCCCCTTTGATATTTGGTTAAGAGGCCCTTTAAATGAATATGCTATGGATATCTTTAGTTCAAAGTCGTTTCTTGAGAGGGGTATTTATAATAATTTAAAGTTTAAAAAGGTATTAAATGAACATATGAATGAAGAGTCAAATCATATGATGCTACTTTGGCAGGCGCTAAACCTTGAATTATGGATGAAAAATTGGTTGGATTAAATAATGAAATTTAAAAATTTTTCCAGTATCGGATTTGGAATGTATAGAGGAGAGGAATCTGACAGAGCGGATGAGGAATGGTTTGAATCTTTATATTATGGTCTTCAAAACGGAATAAATGTTGTTGATACTGCACAAAAATATAGAAATGGGCGGAGTGAAAAAGTGATTGGTAATGTTCTAGATAAATTATTTTATGAAAAAGATAAAACTAGAGAAGACTTTTTTATTACAACAAAAGCAGGCTTGCTTTCTGAGAAAATTTTAAGTTCTAATATATTAAAAAAAATAGGAATAGATGAAAGTAGTATAAATTTTGATCAGAAGTTTTGTTTAGAGCCAGAATATATAGATTGGTCTGTTGAACGTGCTCTTGAAAATATGAACTTGAAATATATTGATTCCTTTTTATTGCATAATCCCGAAATTCTTTTCCACTTTGACAATGGAAATGAAAAATTATTTGAATGTTTTAAAATATTAGAAAAGAAATGCGAGCAGGGCAAAATTAAATCCTATGGTTTGGCGTCTTGGAATGGTTTTAGAAGAAAACCTGAATCCAGGTATTATATTGATTTAGTTTCAATTTTGGAACAAAATAGAAATCGTCTAGGACAAGGCAATCATTTGAAAATAATTGAAGCTCCGTTAAGCATAGGGATGCCTTCAATTTTAAAATATATATCAAAAAACGAAAATAATTTTTCTTTCCAAGATATTATCAAAAAATATGACTTAGTCTTTTTTTCAAGTGCATCTCTATATGAGGGTCATATTAATGAATTGTTCGAATTAAATAAGATATTTTCCTATGCTTTTGATGTTGATTCGCCAAATGAAGATAGTGCTGCAAAAGTTTCCTTTCCTTTAAGTGAAAACTCTTTAGTTCAACTATTTGAACTATTAAGTAGCTTAAAAAAAAATAAAATAAATATATACGAAGAACTCAATAAAATAAATCCAAGCAATATAAATATTTTTAGTAAAGCCCTTGATATTGTAAGATCTACTCAATTTGTTAGTAGCGCACTTGTAGGTATGGAAAAAATTGAATTTGTCAAAGATAATATAAAGATTTTGAAATCTCCTTTTTTGAATAATAAAGTAATTGAAAAACATTGGAGCATGTCATTAACTACTTAGAGTTAAGTAAAATAATTTGATAAATTTTTAATGAAAAAAAACAAGTGCTATATATGTAAATCTGAGAAATTCACGGTTAAAGAAAATATTAAATCTAAACCAGCAGCAGAAACAAATTTTAATATTCCTGAAAACATTTATTTTAGAAATATAAGCAAGTGCAAAATTTGTTCAGTCTACAACAATTTTCACGAATTAGATTTATCAAATTTGTACAATGAAGTATATAATGAATCGACTTATTCAAATGACATAAAAGATAAATTTGATTTCATTATGTCTTTGCCAGACAAGAAATCAGATAACAAACTTAGAGTTGAAAGAATTGTAAAACATTTAAAAAGAGACATATCAGACATTACTAATTTAAGTGTACTTGACGTTGGGAGCGGGCTTTGTGTGTTTCTAGGAGAACTAAAAAAATATGGATTAAAAAATCTTAATTGTATTGATCCTAGTAAAATTTCTGTCTCTCACTCTCTTGAAAATGTTAAAATAAATTCAGCCTATCAGGGAGATTTTTTTGATTTTGATTCGAAAAATAAATATGACCTTATTACTTTTAATAAAGTTTTAGAACATGTTCAAAACCCAATAAAAATGCTTTCTAAGGCAAAAGAGCATTTAAATCGCGATGGTTTAGTTTATTTAGAACTTCCTGATGGTAAATCTGCCTCACAAAGTGGGGGGTTTGTCGATCGTGAGGAATTTTTCTTAGAACACTTTACAGTCTTTAATAAAGAATCAACCAACTGCTTAATCAATATGTCTGGCTTCAAAGTGATTGAAATTGGTGAGATTCATGAACCAAGCGATAAGTATACAATTTTCTCGTTTATAAAAATTAATTAATCATAGAATTGAGTTTATTAAATCCTCAAATAACTTTTAATCACGTAAAAAATGCAAATGATTTTTATGAAAGCATCACAAATCCTACTAAAAATGTAGTAATCTTCTGTTCTGGTTTTACAAATTTAGAATTAATCATTTCATTTTTATTTTTTTTAAAAGACAAAAGAGTAAAAGTTGAACTTATTGTTACACACAATGATTATGTAAAAATTTTTAGTAAACATTACAGAGGCTATTATAATCATTTATGGAATTTATGGGATAAGCCACAATGCTTTAATAGCTTATATGATATACGTGGGATTTTATCAGAAAAGAAATATCTTAAAGAATTAATAAAAAAAATTAATTATAAAATAGATTCCAAGGTAATTTTTTTCGGTCGTGATTTTGTTTCGCGTGATATTTATTTAATAGATTATCTAAAAAAAAGAAATAAAATTTATTATCTAGAAACTACCAATCTCTTTCTTTCAAAGAGAGATTTTTCCATTAAAGGAATTATAAAAGAAAAAATGCTGCATTTTATATATGGGAGAAATTTCAAATGGCAAGTTTCCGCAGATGAATATTTTACAAGAATTTCAAATAGTTTTTTAAATAATGTTAAAAAGTACAAGATAGAGAATAGTGAAATAGGAAAAGTTTTTAAAGTGAATAAAATTATAAAAATAGATAATCAAATTAAAACTATCTATTTCGATGTGCCTTTTTTCCCTAAACAAATAAACCAGAATGTTCATTTGCTTAAAATTAAAATTTTATCAAAACTCAACTTAGTAGTTAATAAGAAAAATATCGCGATAAAGTTTCATCCAGGTCGGAAAAATTTTAAAAAGCATGATTACTATAATCAAATTTCTAAACTAGGAACGATAGTCCCTGATTATATTCCATCTGAAATGATTGACTATAATCAATGCAAACTTGCAATTGGTTTTGGCAGTTTTACTTTATCAAAAAGATCTATTGGCTCACTACAGGGTATATGCTTAACTAAACTTGTGGGTTGGGATAAAAAAACAGAAAATGAAATAATTAATCAAGTCAAAGAATCAAACAATAATATTTTTTTCCCGAATAATTATAGTGAGTTAGAAAATTTTATCGATTCTTTAAAATACTAATCTATTATAATAAAATTAAATGACAGATATACTATATTCAGTTGACTATGAAATTTTTCATAGCAAAAACTTTTTTCTACAAAATAATGTTTTAATAATAAATCGTATCGAATAAAGGAGATTCTTGATAATGACTAAATATATAAATAGAATACAAAAATATTTTTATCCTCTTGATATTTATTTTTTAATTTCTGATTATTTTAAGAGCAAACATCAGCGCCTTTTACAAAAAAAACTAGATAAAATTAATCAAATTTTTTTAAATCAAATTTCTAAATATGAAAATATAAAAAAGATTATCAGTGATTACCATATGATCAATCTTGGGGTTGCATATCAAAGAATTCCCATTTTTGAAAAACAATTAATACAAAAGGGTGCGAAAGTAACAGTCATGGATGGAATGGAAGATTTTGTAGCATCGGATAAAAATATAAAAACAATAACACAAGTTATATCAAATAAAAAAAATAAAGAAAAATTCTACATAACAGAACGACAAGACTCTTCTTCGCTTTTCAAGTTAAATGAAAAATTTTATTCAAAATATCCTGGATTAAAGGATATTAAACATTTTAAAGAAGTTGAAGTAGAAACACTATCAATTTCAGATCTTAGTAATGAGGAGATACACAATCATGAGCCAAATTATATTCAGATGCAAATCTGCGGAGGAGAGCTCCTTACATTTAAAGGGGCTCATGAATCTTTTTATAATAAATTATCAATTATTTCAGTATCAACTCACCTGAAGCCTTATTTTATAAATGCACCTTTGGCTGATGAAGTAGATAATTATTTAAAAAATTTAGATTATAAAAAGATTGGAGAAAATAAAATAAATTTCAGTCATAATATCCACGTATTCCCTCATAGTAACAATATTTCAAGATTTGAAGATGGTGCCCAAAAATTATCCAATTATAATTTGTATGCAAAAAATAATCGAATTCGAAATCAAAAAGAATTCCTTTATCTAATTTTTGGATTAATGATTGAATATCTTTATTCAGATATATGGGACTATTTTGAATTACATAATGATTTACTTGATAAAGAAATAAAAAATGAATTAGATAATTTATTTATTAAGCTCAGAAAAATTTATAAAGAATAATTAAAAATTGATAATGACAGCTACAGACAAGTTAGGACAAAATGATATATATTTTATATTCAGCTGATTATGAAATTTTTCATGGAAAAAATTTTTTTTCAGAAAAAGATATTTTAATAAAGCCAACAGATAGTTTATTAAAAACATGTGATTCTCTTGATGTGCCAATCACACTTTTTTGTGATACAGAATGCATAGAAAGATATAATACCCTAAAAATAAATGATTTCCCAGAGATAGCAGAGGCCCAACTTCAAAATGCTATTAGAAATGGTCATGATGTTCAAGCTCATCTGCACCCGCATTGGGAAAACGCAATTATCAATGACAATTCATGGAAATGGGAACACTCTAATTATTCTTTAGGAAATTCACCAGAAGAAGAAGTTTTCAATAATGCAAAAATCCTTTTGGAAAAAGTATCCAGTTATTTAACAAATCTATTGAGACCCATTGATTCATCTTATAATTGTATTGCTTTTAGAGCAGGGGGATGGGGTTTACAGCCAAATGAAAGGCAAATAATTAAAGCCTTAGAACAATGCGGGTATTGTATTGATTCAAGCATAGCAAAAAATTTTAAATTGAAAAATGAAATAGTTGATATTGATTTTTCAAATATTCCAAATGATTTAAACTTTTATATTTCATCTAAAACTGGTATTGCTTCAAATGCAGATAGTGGAATTTTTGAGATTCCTATCCCCTCTTGTTCAATAAGAAATATAAAATTTAATATTATTGAATTAACCAATATGCTTAGTAGTAAAATTATTAAATATAACTTAATTGGGCGCCCCAGAGAACCCAAAGGGACAACGCTTCCAATAAATAAGTCAATATCCATGAAAGAGGCCAACTTACCTTTAAAGATATTAAATTTTACCAGAAAAATATTTTCGATAGCTGAACCAAAAATATCAAAATTAGAATTAGCAGGGCAATCCCCTCAGATTCTTTTGAAGATAACTAAAAGTTTTTTAAAGAAAAGGAATTTAAATAAAGATGTATTTTTTTCATTTAGTTCGCACCCAAAGTTTCTCCAACGGGAAGATTATGGAACTTTAAAGCGTTACCATGAAATGATTGTAAAAGAATATGGGAATGATATTCAAGCAATAACATTTCAAGATGCTTTTAAAAAGATATAACCATCTTTTTATATGGACGAATTAAGAAAATTAATTAAAAATATATCAATATATACTTTTGGGAATATTCTTAATAAGGCCTTGGGCTTTATTTTGATCCCCATTTATTCAGTATATCTTTCTACAGAGGATTATGGAATAATTAGTGCAATGACTATTTTTATCAGTTTTTGCGCAGTCATTATTTCTTTTTCTTTAGATAGAGCAGTTTATAGATGTTATTTTGATTATAAAACTGAAGAACAAAAAAAGACTTTTCTTGGAACAATAATAATATCAATAGTTTTTTTCACTACCATATTTGCATTTACTATAATCCTGTTATCTGACTACGTTGGATTAATATTTAATTCTATACCTTTTTATCCTTATTATTTTTTAGCCTTATTAATCCTATATATTTCTTCTGCATATCAAATTGCACTTATTTATTATAGGGTAACAGAGCAAAGCAAGAAGTACGTATTGCTTTCACTTAGCTATCTAATAATCAATTCAAGTTTGATTATTTATTTTGTTACTGGTTTAAAAATGGGAGCGCTTGGAAAGTTGAATGCAAATGTTATTGCAAGTTTAATTTTTTTACCATTTGCGTTCTTAGCTATTAGAAACAAAATCAACTTTAAAGTTGACATCAAAATGCTAAAGGATTCTCTTAAGTATTCTATACCTATAATCCCGAATCTCCTTTCAGGATTGCTTCTAAGTATGTCAGATAGAATTTTTATAGAAAAAATAATTAATCTTCATTCTATGGGTATATATTCTCTAGGATCTCAACTAGCTGGAGGATTGGCTTTTGTTGGAGCAGCTTTTTATGGAGCTTTCTTTCCTCTATTTTTTAGAATTGCAAATTTAGAAAAAGAAAAGATACACTATTTAAAAATTATTCAAGATAACTATCACTTAATAATGATTGTATTACATTTTTTAGCCTTTTTCTTTGCTAAAGAAATCTTTTTGTTGATTATTGATCCCAAATTCATTGAATCGTATAAAATTTTTCAATTAATAATTATCGCTAGTTTATATAATTCAATCTTTGATGTTTTAAATCTTTCATTTTCACAAGATAAAAAGACGGCGACCTTAATGTATATTGTAGTTTTTGGCGTAGTATTGAATATTACATTAAATTATTTTCTAGTTCCTATAATGGGTATTTATGGCGCGTGCTATGCTACGATAATTTCATTTATTTTTATTGGTACTATAAAATATTTTTTTGCGAGAAATTATTTTTTTATTAATTGGAATTGGAAAGATATTAATTTTGCAATTATTACTATTTGTTCTATATATGCTCTATCAATTTTGTTAAGTTCTGATGCCCTTATGTATAATATTATTATTAAAATAATATTATCATTGTTTATACTGTTTTTTATTAAAAATAAACTAAAAAAATCAATAAATATTTTTCAAAAGTAGGATAAAATATTAAAATGAAAAAAATATTAATAACAGGAATCGCAGGGATGGTTGGTTCTCATTTGCTTGATTATATATTAGATAAAAATAAATACTATATTATTGGAATTGATAATTTGAGTTTTGGTTCACTTGATAATATAAAACACAACCTCAATAATAAGAATTTTGAATTTCACAATGTTGATATTCTTAATTATGATCAACTCCAAAAAATTTCTAATGATGTTGATATTATTGTTCATTTAGCAGCAGTAAAAAAAATTGGAGAGGAGCAGCCTGGCATTCCAACATTAGTTACTAATGTAGATGGGACAAATAATATCTTGAAACTAGCTAAATCAATTAATGCAAAAGTGATTTATGCATCAACATCAGACGTTTATGGAATGTCGTCGGATTTACCTTTTAGGGAAGATGGTGATTTGCTTTTAGGGCCAAGCATGATCAAAAGATGGGCTTATGCAGTTTCAAAGCTTTACGGGGAACAGCTAGCCTACGCCTTTTACAAAGATGAAAATGTCCCTGTTGTAATTTTAAGATATTTTGGAGGTTTTAGTGCTCGTTCAAGTTTTCTGTGGAGCGGTGGACATATTCCACTCTTTATTAAATCTATTCTTAATGATGAGCCAGTAATTATTCATGGGGATGGAAGTCAGACTCGATCAATGGCTTACATTTCAGATATAGTAAATGGTACGTTTTTAGCAATGGAGAATAGTAATGCCATAGGTGAAATAATTAATCTTGGGAATGATGAAGAAATGAGTGTACTTGAAGCAGCTAAACTAATACATCAAGTAGCTGATACAGGTAATAAGTTAAAAATTGAATATATGCCCTTTTCGGAAATTTTTGGAAACTATAAAGATATTCAGAGGAGAAGACCTGATTTAACTAAAGCAAGAAATATTCTAGGATATGAACCTAAAATAAAAATGAAGGATGCATCTAAAATAGTTGTAAAAGAAATTAAAAAAACACTTTAGTTTTGAAAAAAATACTAGTTGTAGCTCACCACTTAGTCCCTTACACCCCATCATATGGTCAAATTGCAAGGCACTTGACTTTAATAAACCAACTTGCAGAAAGTTAT
>MDTC01204550.1_pt1 | contig 11983 bp, 13 predicted proteins | sample 811181 | NCBI WGS metagenome assembly MDTC01 (sample SAMN05326644, study PRJNA326480) | marine metagenome | isolation source: seawater | place: Pacific Ocean: North | collected 2011
AAACTTTCTAAATATACAACTTCGTAAAATACGCCGCAAGCATTTTCAGAAATATTTGGAAGGATATGCTCGTGCGTTAACAAGTCGTGATGCTGAAAAATATGTAGACGGTGAAGATGAAGTTATTGACTTTGAAACTATTATCAATGAAGTTGCACTATTACGCAACAAATGGCTAGGCATTATGAAGGGACTGGATGCAAAACAATGGCAAATGGGACATATTGTTCGTTTGCGCACTGCTGGTATGGAAGATATCCGTATTGAATAGTTATAAACGTTCGCGAATTCTATTCCATTGTACGTCTATTTCATCTGCAAACCATTCCACGTAACATAATTTATTAATCCAGTTATGACGATCAGGCTTACTTAACCATGATCCTATTTCTGTTCTAACATCCCATGCTAAACTACTAGGACTTACTACAGCAGGTACACCCTGTATTACGCTATTAAGTCCTGCATTACTACTATGGCTTACTGTAAAGTATGTATGTTTCAGCATGTGTTCCAAATCAAAACTGTCGTATGTTTGTTGTACATGTTTAGGTATGTTCCAGGTGACACCCTGATCTTTATACCAGTTCATGTTACATGTCCAGTGTAGGTTTTCTCTAAAGCGTGGATGACTACGTACAACTATAGGCTTATCTGTGTGTTTACGTATTTCTGTAATTGTATTGCGATAGTAAGTATCCATATCAGGCATGTTACGCCACTGTTCACTATGTCCATGTTGTCCACATATTAAAACGTATTCACCTTCGTGTTTCCAAGGTTGTAGTACAATACCAAGTTTTTGCGCACGATCGTTAGGCATGTATTCTTCAAGTGCAAAGTCTGCGTCTCTGTTGATCCCGTTTATACCCAACTTCCAGGTTCTGTTGCGTAAAAGTCCGCCCACTTCTATGACAATGACAGGCTTATTCTGCTCACGATAACTTTCCCATATTCGTTTGTTTCCCGCCATTTTTCCATACCATAACACACTCCAAATTAAAGCGGCATCAGCATCACGACAGTCTTCGACAAGCACATCTGTTTTGCTTATTGCATCAGTTAGTTGTGGATAAACTTCTTTAGCATTGTTTGGTAAATTATTTGGATAATGACTTATTATCATGGTAAATAGTTATATGCGTACATTATCAGTATTTACCTCCTGGCACCCTACAGGATACAAAAAATATGGCAAGCAGTTTATTGAGGGTTACAACAACTGTTGGCCACAGGAAGTTCCTTTGACTATATATGCAGAGGATCATAAGCCTGAAACAGATAATCCAAATATTACTATCCTAGATCAAGCCACTACACTACCGGACTTAAAGGCATGGCAAGAAAGACACAAAGATAATCCTCATGCGCATGGATACAATCACGATAGAAGTAAAAAAAGTTTCTTATGGGATGCAAGTCGTTTTGCAAACAAAGTATTTGCACTGTGGCACTTCGCTAAAACATGCGGCACGGATGTCTTTATGTGGTGTGATGGTGATGTAAGAACGCATACACCTATTCCGTTAGACTTTTTGCACAGCATCGCACCTAACGATAATCAACTTGCAACATACCTAGGACGTAAAACATGGCCTGAATGTGGTTGGATGATGTTTAATTGTAATCATCCAGAGTTCAATAATTTAATAGAACAATGGCGTTGGATATATGAAAGTGATGATATATTCAAGCATAAAGAAAGTCATGACAGTTTTATATTTGGTGAACTAATGGAAGACTTTAAGAGTATAGGTGTTCAAATGAATGATCTTGGTGGACCAGATCAAGGTGGACATATTTTTATTAACAGTGTATTAGGTAAGTACATGGATCACCTTAAAGGATTTCGTAAGGAAGTTGGTAAAAGTTTAGCAGGTGATATTACAGGTGCGTCTGCACATAAAGATAATCCATGGTTGCATGATGTAAGACATGTCACAAAGGCACAGATACGTGCAGAAAAATTGAAAAATCCGCATGAGTATGATGCAACACAACAACAGAAAAGTAAGGGGATAAAATGAACGATCTAAGTTGTATACAAAACGTAAAAGAAGTGCATACGGATCCTTATCCCTATGTTTGTGTAGAGGGTGCATTACCCGAGGCACGTTATAAAGAATTGTGTGAAACATTTCCAATGGAACTTGTTACAAGCACAGATCCACATGATGGTGGTATTTGCTATCGTTACAAAATGAAAGAGTGTCAACAGGAAGCACCTCCTGCAATATGGCAAGATTTTTTTGCATACCATACAAGTCCTGAATACTTTAGTGCTTGTATAGAACTATTTGCTCCTAGTATAGAAAAGTATTACAGTAGCGATACAGTAAGAAACTTTCTTAGAGGGCATGTTACAACACGAGATGTTGATAACAGTGGACAATATGTAACAGACTGTCAGTTTGTTGTACATGAACCTGTAGATCAGACAGGCACAAGTCGTACACCACACGTAGATAATCCTGTAGAAATATATGCAGGACTACTATACATGCGTTTACCAGGTGATACTGCTCAGGGCGGAAACTTTACTGTACACAGAACTACAGGCGAAATAACAGAAGTTAACAAAAGTCTAGGACGTCAAGTGGATGATCATTTACATGTACCACATTATGAAGTACCTTATGAAGCAAATAACTTTTGTATGTTTCTAAATGTTAAAAATAGTGTGCATGGAGTAACACCACGTATAGCACCCTCAATGCGTAGACGTAGCATAAACATCATTGGTGAATTTAACGGCAATGGCAAAATGTGGAAAGTTAAAGAAATAAAAAACAAATGAAATACACAATGGGCAAGGCAAGTTGGTGCTTTATAACTGACGAGCATGTCGTTAAAAGTTACAGTGTTAGAAACAAAAAAAGTGTTAAACCTGCACGTGGTAGTATATATGATTGTTGGTTACGTGAAACAACATGTTTAGATAGACTACGTAATAAGTTGCATTTTCCTAACATGATAGGTTCTGACGAAACAGATCATAGTTTGGCAATGACAAGTGTTGGGGACAGTTTATTTAATACGTGGCATGAACACAATTTATCATTATATCATGATCAAGTTGACACAATAGCGGATGCACTAGAGCATGCTAATATTAAGTACTTTTATCCAGGCATGGATCCGAATACTAAAAGCAAGGACTTTGCAAAGTTTCCCCTTAGTAATTTTTGCATTGAAGATGGCATACTAAGTTTAATAGACTTTGAAATGGCGGCGCCAATTAATAGTTTAGCAGAACAAAGACTAAGCGATAGGTTATCATACCTATACGGTTTTTATAAAAAGGAAGAATTCAGACAAGCACTACACAAATGTTTGGATGATCCTAGACAAAGTTGGGAGAGTGAGCTGAATGCAAAACTTCTGGACAAGTCTAAATTTGATGAGTTACGCAAAGGTAACCCTAGAGAAATATGGGATAATATGACAATGTTTACACAACCACCAGACAAAGTAATTAAAGAATGGAACAAATATCAAAAACGCTATGGTATAGATGACGCTGTGGATCGTATCCAGCGTATGAAACTTGTTGAACTTGCCCAGCGTTGGAACGGTGATGCTCAGTTAATTGACATTGGTTGTAATGATGGTTATATTACAAAACTAATGGCACCGCATGTAGCAAAAGCAACGGGTGTTGAGCCGTTTGTAAAATTAAAAGAGAACAAAAAACCTGAAAATGTAAAATTTTATGAAGGCACATTCAACGATTATTTAAAATTTAAGCAACTATCCTGCTATGATATTGTGTTAAGTTTAGCAGTTAGTATTCAGTTGCGTGACTTTGGTGGTCTAACAGAACAAGAAATAGTAAACGGGTATCACAGTTTACTAGCACCCGGGGGTGTTGTAGTACATGAAACACAAAAACTTCAAGATCGTCCTAACAATCAGGAACACACAAACAGGATGCTGGCGGCATTCAGAACTAAGTTTACAGAAATAGATCACGGACAAGCAAGACCAAGCGGTAAACGTGAATATTATCACTTCCTCAAAGTAGATTAATGCAACCCCTGTGTCTTGTACCCTGGACAAATATTGATATATCCCCTCGAGGATATATTTCGCCCTGTTGTAAGTTTGATATACCCAATGATAAACTACTTAATATTACGGAAAGCACAATTAGCCAGTATACAAGTAGTGAATTATTAAACACAGTCAAACAGCAAATGTTAGCAAACGAATGGCCAACAGGATGTGTAAGATGTAAAACAGAAGAAGCAAGTGGAATTGCAAGTAAACGCCAACTTGATTATGAACGTTGGACAGACGCATTTGACAACTATACAGAAGATCAAGGATTTATAACAGCGAGTATAGCATTCGGAAATACCTGTAATCTCAAATGTATTACATGTGGACCGGGTGCAAGCAGTCGTTGGAGAAAAGAATATTTAGATTTATATGGTGAGGATAGACCTCCACTTGAAACTATAGACAACCTTACAAGTGATGACATATATAGGGCACTGCCTAATGCAATACATTTTGATATACCAGGTGGTGAACCTTTTCTAAGTGAAACACACAAGCAACTTGAATTGCTACAACGATATGTGGATACAGGACAAAGTAAAAACATTACTCTACACTACACAACAAATGCACAACTGTTTCCTGAACAAAAGTGGTGGGACTTGTGGAGTAATTTTAAAGAGATAGATATGCAATTAAGCATTGACGGTGTTGGAGATCATTATGAATATATAAGATATCCTGCTAGTAAAGATAAACTACACCGTAATGTAGATCTATACTTGGAGCAGGAAAATATTCATAACGTAACATTAAGTGTAAGTCATACAGTAAGTGCATACAACATTTACTATCTGTCAGAATTTTTCGATTGGTGTAATAGTGTAGGGTTGCCTAAACCATACTGTGGTAGAGTGCATAGTCCAGCACACATGCGTCCTTGTGTATACAAAGACACAGTAAAAAATAATATAGCAAAACATCTTGCTTGCAGTAAACATAAAGATGTGTTACAATGGAGTAAGTATTTGCAAGATAATGATAGTAGCAAACACTGGAACAAATTTATGACTATGCGTGACAAGCATGATGTATATAGAAATACAAACTTTGCAAAAACATTTCCAGAAGTAGAGGAACTAATCAATGGCTTTCAATAACATTATGCAGTTAGCAACTGCTACACTAGCAGGCAAAGGTGTGTTTGCAAACAATCCTACAGTAGTAGAATGGGGCAATCAACGATTTAGATACAGTGAGGATAATATAAATGAATGTGAAAAAAGAGCGGGTAGAGTACTCAGAAGACCTACTCAGTTTGTCTGGGAGTACTTCGAAGATCTCGGATTTAGCGACTATCTTGCTATTGATATTAATACTGAACTTCGCAGTATTGCTATGGATCTCAATTTCATCCTAAAAGACAAGTACAATTACACACGACAGTTTGACTATGTGACAAACAATGGTACAGGAGAACATATCTTTGACCAACGTACAGTGTTCGAAAACATGCACAACCTGTGTAAGGTAGGTGGTACAATGATTAACGTGCTACCATTTGCACCCTGGTTTAATCATTGTTTTTATAGTTTTCATCCACAGTTGTTTAGGGACATTGCTGCCGCAAATGGATACACTTGGCAGTTTATGTGGTTAGCACAGAACACAGGCAAGTACGTGGACTGCCCTACTGACTTGGAAAGTTGGACATATTATGAACAAAAGAAACCTCGCAATCCTATTAGTGATCTGGAAAAGCATTTTGATACCCTTCATAATCGCGAAGGCAAAACTCATAATGTTAGTATTGTTAGTGCGTATACTAAAACAAAAGATAAGCCGTTTCAGATCCCGTTCCAAGGACGATACGTAAATGATATTGTTGATGACCTTAAAGGCGAATACAGTGATGCAAATGTAGATACAAGACAACAGGATCACAAAAGTGCGGCTTATTGACGATTTAGAAATATTCGTACGCAGAGCAAATAGGACAGTTCAATGCGAACACACTTTTACACTAAAAAAACTGCCATACGTATGTGAATTCAACAGTTGGGGATTCAGAGATCAAGAGTTCGATGCGTTTGCGGGCAAAAGTGTAAACATATGTTTGGGAGATAGTTTTGTTGTTAATCAAGGTGACGTAGTAGAAAACGCATGGCCACAACAATTAAATCAAAGAACACAATTACCAACATTAAATTTAGGACTGGATGGTGCGGGTAACGATACAATAAAATTAATTTATGATAGAGCATGTAAAATTTTTAACGTTGAGAATGTATTTGTGATGTATAGTTTTTTCCATAGGCGTTTGGAAGATAACATTCTTACACAATGTGATGTTGAGGATTTCGATTTCGATTCCAACATTGCACATTTTAAGAAAAATTTTATTTCTGACGCACACTATACATTCAATCCAGAATGGTGTTGGAACGACGAAGAAGCAGATTTTATAAGAAAATATTACTACAAGCATTTACCTAAATGCTACACACATTGGCATGCAACTGGACATGCTAAAAAGAAACCTCGAATAGAACAACTGGACAGCGAATTGTTTAATGCAGACGGTATGCATATGAGCAAAGAACGCAATTCTAAGATAGCAGATTACTTTGAACAATTTATATTATAATACACAGAATGCAGAGAGCAAATGTAACTGGGTAATGCGCAGTCTACTAAAAGGCTGGCCAGATACTCAGCGTGTACAAAAAAGATCAGACGATATTGAACTAGTACCAAGTCATTTCTGGGGATATATTGAAAACAATGAGCATGCAATCAATACACTAAAACGTGCTGGTATAGACTGGTACTTTTGGGATATGCCTTACTATGGGAGATGGAATGGACTACGTGAAGCACTCAACCCTAATCAAAATTTTTATTGGCGTGTTAGTAAAAATAGTGTACACTATAAACATACTAGGGACTATCCTTCGGACAGATTTGAACAATGGGATGTACAACCAAAGCCATATACCAGTGGATCCAAAATATTAATATGCCCTAGCAGTGAAACAATGACACGTATAGTTACAGGACTAAGTGTCAAGCACTGGGTAAATGCTGTTAAACATGGACTACAGAAATACACAGATAGATATATTGAAGTTAGATACAAACCACGCAATGCACATACCAGTGGCCCAGCGGCGGCACTTATTCCATTTGCAGAACAAGCAGAGAATACACACTGTGTAGTGACTAGTGTAAGTCTATGTGCAATAGAAGCACAACTATTGGGCATTCCTACCATTTGTCATCCTCATAGTTTTGCAGCAGACATAAGTAGTGTTAGACTAGATGAAATCGAAAATCCTAAGCGTGTTGACACACAACAATGGTTTAATAACCTTGCATACAGTCAGTTTACACATGCTGAAATAGAATCAGGATTAGCATACGAGATATTACATGCCTAAACTATTTGTATATGACACAAGTCGAAAAGTAACAACAAACTTTACAATAGCGTTTGCTAGAGGTGTTGTAAGACACACTAATTTAAATAGGGGACGCTGGGAAGTAAAACATGTTCCTATAGAAAACTATTTGCAAAATGGATTGCCCCGTGATATGTTACCAGGAGAAGATGCAGTTGCAACACTGGGTATACTACGTGGCACAGGTCTAATGTTGAAGGAAGCAAAAAGCAAGGGTATTGACTATTACTACATGGATCATGCATACTTCAAACCAGGATACAGTGGTAAAGGCTGGATGCGTATAACAAAAAATGGGCATGCTTGTACAATGCTACGTGATATAGCAAATGTTCGCTGGAAAGGCTTTCATAAAAATGCAGGATATAATATGGAACCATGGCGCAAAAATGATGAAAGAGGAAGTCTAATAGTAATATGTCCTCCTACTAATGCAGTAAGTTGGTTTTTCGATATGCCGCCTGAACGCTGGGAAACAAACACAGTAAAGGAACTAAAGAAGTTACTTCCGGAAGAAGAACACAGCAGAATAGTAGTAAGACGTAAACCTAAAGAACCTATAGTTGATCATAGGGGAAATTTAGTAGAACTAAGGGAATATCCACAGGAAGGTTCACTATCCGATGCACTGGATCAAGCACACTGTGTAATTGCATATAACAGTATGGTTGCACTGGAAGCAACTCTTAAAGGCATACCAGTTATTACAAGTGAACACAGTTGTTGCACAAAGGTAAGTTTTAGCATAGATGACTTTAGACAAGGACCTATGCCAGAACAGTTTAATACAGAACCACTAAACAGACGTGCATTAATGTATTGGTTAGCACATAATCAGTTTAAGATGAAAGAAATAGAATCTGGAAAGGCATGGAGTATGCTACAGGAGAATTATCTTGGTGTTTAAAACTGGCAAGTTAAAAGTCACTGAGGAAGAACTAGATAAAGAACACGCATTTAAAAACGAGCGTGAAGTTCCAGGCTACAACTATTTGGCAACAAATGGTTACAATGATGTTATTGCTTTCCTAAAATCAAACTTGGAACGACCTGCACTGTGCCTGCAAGCAGTGGATACCCTTCAAACTAACAAAGTAGCATACAATGAAGAAGGTGAAACAATAGCGGCTTATGGTTGGAAAATTGTGCAACATCTTGGCAAAGGTAAAGACGGAGAAACTTTCTGGGCTTTCAAGTATGGCGATAAAAATGAAGTAAAGCACTGTTTAAAAATTAAGAGCGGGTATAGTAAAGTATTTGATAACCACAGTAAAATTTTTAATGCAATGATACGTGATTTACAAAAGCGTAGAATAAAACGTCATAGATGCATACATGATCAAGTTATTAAAGACGCATACAATCACTATAGATTAAAACATCCTTACACACCAGTCAAACATGATAGAAAAACTCTACACCTAAGTTTAGCAGATGTATGTGATATGAATTCCTGGAGTATTGCCCATACAGGTTTTGTATTCTGGGACATGGGTTACAGCAACGGCAGAAACTTTATGAAGAATCAAAAGGGCGAAACTAAATGGGTTGACTATGGCGGTGCAGGTATGTTACGTTGTCCTAACTATGAAATTGTATATCAAAGTTACAAAGGGTTACCTGTTACAGAACTTGGAATAGATGAAGTTCACCCTGGCGGCAGGAAATCTATCAACGGCAAGGAAAGTTTAATTATAGGGGATAGTGATTTCGTAAAATGTCAATTCCTACTAAACTATGAATTCTGGAGCGAACGTGAAACAACAGCAGATCTGTATAGTAGTATTTTACAAGTTAAACGTTTAGTAATACCTGAGATTACGTGGCTTCTTCCACGTATGGTTAAATCAAAAATAGGCAAGCAAATACTAAATGAATTTGATCAAAGCAATTGGTTAGAAGCAAACCACTGGAGTAGATTAAGGAAGTTTTTCAATGCAAACACTTGAACGAGCAGATATTGAAAGCATTACTTTCGGTGGACACGACTGTGGTGTAACACAGGTACGTGGTTATCAAAACTACGATATGAGTGATCTTGAAGTTATGCCTATACGTAATCCCACAGCCAAACGTCCTTGGGTAGATACAGCAGTAAAAAGTGTAGATTTTGAACGTGTATTTTTTGATATACACCCAAATAGTTACGCAGACTTCGGTTGTAATCTTGGATACTATGTGTTTAAGGTTGCACAGGAGTTTGATATTCCTGCAACTGGTGTAGACTACAATAAAGAATATATAGGAATATGCGAAAGCGTTAAAGCAAGACACACTGCCGCACTTGCAACATTTAAACACACAAACTTAGAACAGTGGAGTCTGGATTCGGATACATATGAATTTATGACAGTGTTTAATGTAATACATCATTTATATAATCGCACAGAAAAATATATGGATATGGGTAAACTACTCAGAGACTTTGCAGACAAAGCAGATACAATACTATTTGAAGTGCCTACAGAGCAGGATAAAAAGGGACACAAGTGGACAATGGATACAGGTTACAGTGAAGCACTATTCGTTAGCAGTGCAGAAACACTGTTTACTAGTGTAAAACGCATGCCTGGGCAGACAGAACATCGTCCATATTATTTGTGTTCGAAGTGAAGAGCATAGGCTTCTTCAAAACCTTCCTCATAGATATATGACTCTTCATTATACCATGTTCGTCTAAAATACCCGTCATAGCATTGTTCTGCAATTTCATCGGTTGTTATATAACCTTTCACAATCCAAAACATCTTGTGCATTTCCTTATGACTGGGCATTATACTGTCGCCGCCCATTTACTAAAGTCATCTAAATTGTTTATACGCCATGGATGATTGTATCCTTTTGTGGGTTGTGGATCCTCAAAAACAACTTCTCCCTTGTATAGACTAATGGATGTTTTATCCATATATGGACTTTGTGCAACAATATGTCTGTTGTGATTTTCGCTAGGGAACGGAAAGCCTGGTGTATGTATACCGCCCACATTAATATCCTTGTTTATACGCCATAGTATATTAGTAACACCTGCACCTGCGGTGCTTATGTATTTTGTCATGTTACTAAACATACTTATTTTTTCACCTAAATTATAGTTTTCACCGAATACTTCTGTGTATCCTAATCCTTTAAGAATGTTTACTACATCATCTTCGTTTACTAGTCCACGTTTAACAGTATTATCTTCACCTATAACATCTTTGCGATTGCGCAGGGGATTAGCATGAGCTCTACGACTTAGATAGACTTTGTCATGCGCAGGAACATCTGGATATCTTTGTCTACTTACAGTAACTAATTGTTCTATTAAACTGTATATCCTACTGTCAGGAGGACAACGCTTTCCTGTTGCAGGTTCGTTGCACAGGGTATCGCTAAAAAATACCCGTGAATATTGTGTGTTTTCATTGCTATAACTATAGTCAATATCCAGTAGTTCTAATAATTCAGTAACAAAGGGAGGGTGTTTATCCAATGTTCTAGCAAGTGGATTCAGCATTAGTTGAATATCGGGATACTGTTCTTTTAATTTTAGATAATTGTATAGTGGACCTAAGCCATCATTGATGCAATGATAGTAGTTCATTAGGGGAAATGTATACCAATAGAAGTATATTCCATCTAGATGTTTTTTTACTTTGGGTCGTTCAGGAGGAGGTTTGCCCTGTAAAAAACTTTGATTCTTTCCCAAATGATATGGAATAGGCTGATCCATATGTATAAACCATTCAACCTTACTAGTAAAATTTAGTACTTGTAGGTTGTGAAGTTCACCAATACCTTCACTGGAAAAGTGGTTACGTATCATGAACTATATAAGTTAATTACTTCTTTCTTCCATACATGATCATATTCACAATCACGCATGTTTTCGAACCAAGGGCCTCCCTCTGTGTAATGTAAAACTTTTGGTGTACCATCCTTTGGCTCGCTATAATGTCCTACTAGCCAGTTATATTCACACCCTAGTTCACCAATTTCATCATCATCACACCATTCAAAGCGGTGTAAGTAAGCACCTGTTTCAGTGTTTACAGTTTCCAAGTCTAAGTTCTTACAACTAGGATGCGCACAGTTGAATATCATAAATGAGCTCCAATTTTTGCGTGGGTATGGCAACTGTAGTTGTCCATCCATCTTTACGCCTTCTGGAGGATTGTAATCATGCTTGACTACCCAAACTGCTTTACTTTGATCCGCAAAACCATTTTGAAATAGGTGATGTGCATCTGTTAAAAACACCATATCACTATCGCAAAATACAGCAAGACCCTTGTAGTCATTTAAGTGTGGAATTAAAAAACGTGTAAATGTAAACTCTGTACTAGCAAGTTTGTCTACTTCACGCCAGTAAAGTTTTTGTTCCCGTAAATCATTTTGTTTAAGGGGAATTACGTTGATAAATTCTCTGTAAGTGCGTCTTAGTATTGAGTGTTCGCATACCTGATATGCAATATCTTCTCGGCTGTCCCAGCCAACATATATATTGTTCATTAGTCGATTTTCCTGTATAATAAATAAAG
>MDTC01089999.1_pt1 | contig 11982 bp, 9 predicted proteins | sample 811181 | NCBI WGS metagenome assembly MDTC01 (sample SAMN05326644, study PRJNA326480) | marine metagenome | isolation source: seawater | place: Pacific Ocean: North | collected 2011
GTCAAAATCGTTGTTTGAGGTTGCTTCCCTTACCATTGGATCTTGATACAACGACATTCTTGAATGAAAGTCTTTTAGAATGTTACTTCGTGTTTTTTCATCAGATTCAGCAAGAGATGAAAGGGGAAGGCTGAGATGGTGATTTCCGAGTCTACCACTCGGTAAATAAAATAAAAAATACATTAAAAATTGGTAAGTTAAAAAAATCTCAAAGCAACACCCAGATACATATGCTATAAAAAATACGTGAGAAAAAACGCAAGCACACTGAGAGAATAACTCGGATGCTGTTGCGGCATAAGAATATGAGAATAAACATGAAAAGAATATTATCTATATTGATAACTGTAGTGATATTATCACCATCCATTTCGAGCGCTTGTGGTGTTTCTAAAACGGAACAGGAATGTAATCAATGCATGAAAAATAACTACAATACCTGCTGTTGCTCCCAGCATCCGAACGGGTACTGGTATCCAAACTAGTAGCGATGAGAAAAACGACATCGTTCACTAGACAGAGAAAGGTGAAGAGAAGGAAGCTCAACAGCAGCAGTGCCCCCGGCGAAACTCCTGCTAGCTATACTCCGAGATCAGAGGTCAGTTTATCACTCATCTCTTGTCATCGTATCACGAGAGTAATTCGGGCACTACACAGAGACGCATGCTGTCTTTACCACCAGTTAGCCCATCGACACCAGTGTCTTTGCACGTAAGCAGGATGATCTGCACTGGAGTAGCGTTGACGTTCTAGTCAACGCAGATCATATTGCTTCAGTCTTAGTTTGTCGATGGAACGACGTATCGATCGTGGGTGTAACGTGAGCACGACCGATGATAGGGGTTGTTCATAATGATCGGAGTTGGCTGTGGTTCGCGCCACAGTAAACTGAATCCCTAAAAAATGAAAACCTTTATTCACTGATCCCATGCGTGTTTTCAAAGTAAGGATTCCCAAAATAGCTTTTCGTATAAGGGTGATAAATCTTACAGTATCTGCTTATCTTTTTGAGGATCACGCGCATCAACACTGCAATATTCTCAAAATTATTGCTCATCATCATGAAAAAATTGACCGTGTAATCCTTGGGGAAACAAGCATGACAACCATACGATAGCAATTGTTTTAAGCGATTGACTGCAAATGATGGCCATACCTGATCGATTATTTTTAGCATCATGAAGCAAAACCATTAAAATGCCATCATCCTTATTTTTTTCATTCTGAACAAAAACAGGCTCTCCAACAGTAATATCATCCAAGTGCCAAGCTTGAACCTCACTAGTCTTTACATTTAACTTCAGTATTTGATTAAAAAAAGAGGAGCTATTACTTTTATTACACATATAGCTGTAGGTATAATCATTAGTCAGAGATGCACTTTCATTAATTCTAGGGAACTCAATTCGATCACTGTAAAGAATATTTTTCTGTAAATCATTTTTTTTCATATTGATTGTAAATCGAGTGAAGCTTGATTGGAATTTTTTTCTTTTATCCATATTATCCAATGTAAAAATCGAGTAATCACCATGATTGGTCGTAATTAAATCCAATATAATGTCATTATTTTTCTCATAAGCATTACTACTATGAAAGCAGTAAAAGGTTTCAGTTGTAAAAGTGCTGGATTCACCATTATTTCTATTTATGACAATAACCTTACTGCCTAGTTCTGGCTTTATATCCATTGCATCAATAATAGGCCTCCAAGGTGAAAGTGCTTTTCGAGTAGAAATAATAACTGGGGTTTGATAGAGAATTACGTAGTTCTCGGTCATAGCGAAACTATGCATGTAAAAAGGTATTTTGCTGTAATATCTTGCAATACACTCGCACTTACCTGTAGAAAGATCAGTCTCTAGAATTTTATATTGGTTTTTATAACCAAACCTAATGGATACGTTAACCAAAGTGTTTCGCTTGTAATCACGAATAGGATGAGCTGTAGATACATGAAATGTAAAAGCTTTAGTATATTTTTCGATAGCCATTGTATCTAAGCTCACTTTTTCAAAAACAACTACATTAGCTGTTTCTGTCATGGCAATTAGCTTACCCTGCTCTACTTGTACAATATTGATATTCGTATTATCGTATTTAGAACCATACAGTAGATTTCTCATCACACCCGTTATTCCACGATTAGAAGTACCAAACTCACTTAAAAAAAGCTCACCTCGTTTATTACTTTTTGTGTACTGTAAGCTTTTTAGATATTTAGCGTTCACTTCTACATGGCCTTCCTTGAAAGAAAATGATTTGAGTAAGGCAAACCCATCAAACCAGTGCTTAAACTGGGTATTACCAACTTGAAATTGCCCCGGCCCGTTGGATATAAATCGACCATTCAGCCAAGCAGGAATATCGCCTTCAATAGCAACAATCGCCACATGACCTTCTTCTAACGTATTCATTAATTGATTCATTATCATCAGAAACCCCAATTAGCGAGAGTAACAATCTATCTACTTTGGAGATTAATCACAATGCCCATCATAGAACGAGCGGTGCAGAAGACTTGGATTCCTCATCACTTCCATCAGCGACCTGTCTCTCAAACTCATCCAATGACGTAGGATGACGATTACGATGAGACCAAACGCCTTTTGATAAACAGATCCCGCAAAAAGCTACCACCATCATTGGCGAAATAAGAAGGATAACCTCTATCCCTACATGCATTTTTGACTGCTCATTGGGTGTTTGATTTATAGTGTTGTTATAATTGAGAAGCGTAAAGATCGTCGTTGTCATGTTATTAATATTCATAAACTTCCACACAGTTTTATATTTAACCGAAATATATTGTGAATCTTAAGGAGCATTATCACACTCAAGTAGCAATTATTTACCAATCATTATTTTCAATAGAGATAAAAGTCTAGCACAGCTTAGAGCTATTCAATGGGTAGATTCAACCCATTGGTGGGAGAGCATCGTAGTCGAGGTCTGTATCATTACGTAGTGGCATAACTCAAGAAAAACCAGTTAATATCCAGGAGTCACTGTGCGACTGTTGTTCAGCTTTAATCGATGATGACACTATAAACAAAAATTTTAAAGGCTAAAAAACCTAGCTCAATCTGAGAAAGCATCACTCAATTGTGTCCGTATTGATAGAAATAGCATGAAGGTTAGAGGAAGATCAGGTATGTAAGGTCGACTTTCTGATCCGATCATGTGCACATGTTAATTTGATTGAGTATCAATAATATCTCCATGTTGATAGTACCATCATCCAATACTGGAACTTTGTCTATCACCTTGCTAAATTACTCATGCTTAATAGATGATAGGTGAATGTATTCGGTATGTTGCTAACGGTTCGTCAATTACAACTAACACTGATTTTTTCCTTGGTATGTGCCTCTGGGTCTCAAGTGTCATGCTCGCAAGCAGCTTTAGTTCCAGATTACCCCATGACTCCAGTGGATTCTTCAATCATCGTTGAGAAACCATCGTCAGTTTTTAGATATCTCAAAATCAAACACTACAGTCGAAGATACAAATCGCCTGATCCTCTATTAAATACCATCTATGACTTAAGCCAAGCAAACATCAAGCCTAACCATAAAGCTAATGGCATGAGTGTTGGTATGAAGCTCCCAATCCAATAACCATATACTTTCTATGACTTTTGAACGGTGCACCATCATCAAGTTGTAGGAGTAGAGGTGTGATGTTAGCTTAATTTAAACTCGTATTACGTCGGTTTTACTATTGTTCCAGCTATTTAAAAGTGTTGATCTTGCTATGCGTGGCTCCACTGATTGATTCAATCTGAAGCGTTATTACTTAACCCTGCACTTATCAATGATTACCCTCCTCTATTCTTCATCTATCCCCCATTGCCCGTAAAGACTGCTCAATTATAAGGCATTGGGGGTTTAGCTTGTATCCGCATGCGATTTATCACCTAGATATCGTGATAAATTCTGATCTTTTAGAAAAAATACATTTATAAACAGTATGTTGTAGATACTAATTAAACAGATCTTTTAATTACAATAATCTTAAATTTTAATATTTCTTTAACCTTTTGATGATAAAATTGAATCAATATTGAACACCTATCAGTCCTTGAAAGTTCGAGTAACACGTTCTGATGATCATCAAGGTATCACGGGGTAATAAGCAGTGTCTCCAATTCAACAACCCTTGAACGCAGGTGCGGTAACACCCGCAGAAACAATACGAGATGATTCAGGTTCGAGACATTCGTCAAATAGCTCAGAGCTCCCAGTACAAGACAGTCCACCTGACGCTGAATTACTGACAATTAAAATTGATGGCTCATATAACAAATCACCAAAAACCTGGAAGGGTTTTGAAGAAGAAATAAATACGAATAACACCTGCATTCAGATTGTTAGTTTTTTTCAATTAACCTTGATGACTTTAGCCAACGAAATACCTCAATTATCCGCAGCTATCACGACTACTGCTACACAATGTTTACCAGGGTGGGGGTTCGCCTGCGCGATGGGTCTATCCGCATTGTCATCTCATCAAACGTATCTCAAAAAATTGGATCAAGCGGAATTATTTTATAAACAATATACTAACTCTTCACTATCTGATAACGATCTCGAAATAATAAAAGGGTATTGGAAAAAGATTCATCAGTACTCAAAGATTAGTGAGGGTACCGAGACGATCTTGTCTTGTTTATATGCTATTTTCTCACTTGCGACACTGGCTCTTGCTTTGCCAATGGAGGTCGGACTATCGCAGTCTGGCAATATGAGCGGCTATGAATTGACAAGTGTTCTATATTCAATAGTAGGCAAAGTTTGGAATTATGTAGATGCAGCTGGGGCAATGATCTTAGCGGCTTGCGGTTGCCTCAATAACCAAAAAATACACCAAGGGAGCCAGGAAAGCCCGACTAAAACCTCATATAATCATGAAAAAATAAATAAAGTAGAGGAAATAAAAGCCCTATTTATTTTTAATCGCATCATGAAAGAGGCCAAAGAAGCTGAGCAAACGCGAAATGCATACTTCGCATGTTTTGTGGCTACTTGCACTATTGCTGCAGTAACTACTGTCCTAGCTGCTGGAACAGTGGCCACTGGAGGCAGCCTACCAGTCATCCTATTTACTACGTATGCTGTCCTTTCTCTCGCTGCGGTGTACATGAGATACCGAGACAGTCGTGATAGGGAAAAAGACACCTATAACTACGATCATTTCACGATTAGGCATGTAGAGGAGATAAGAAAGGCCTGTTACTTAAAAGATCAGAATGATCAAACCGAAGTATTTTTCGAAAAAATTATCGATCAGATAAAAAAACTCAGCCAAGGTAAAGCGATAGAAAAGCAACCCATTAATGATACACAGGATTCTGTGTCAGAGGACGATTCATCAGATGAAACTAAAAAAGACCATGCATACGTGGCGATTATCAATCGACTGAAAGAGGTTATTGAGGAACTAAATTCATGCCATGAACCATCAAACTCGAGCCAAAACACTCCTAATATTTTCAATGATACATCCACTCAGGATCATGATACTGAGAATAAAAAGCAATTTTATAATGCGATGCTACCTTTAATTTTACAAACTGCATCATTGAAATTATCAAATTTGCAGATATCCTCTGATAATAAATATTCTGAGCAGCTAGATAATCCAGCTAATGGAAAAGAAAACTCAGTCAATAATGCAGAAGAAAACTCGTCAGATTTAAATTGGAACGCTGAGCAATTATTTAAGGACCCCGATACAAAATATAAAGAGACGTTAAAAAATGCCTATTTGAAGTTCAAAGAATACCAACATGAAAACACAGCCGCCTTGAATGCGCCTTAGCTTAACCTTATATTCATAGAATATCAGCAGATCGCTTGATCTGAGTGTGATTTCGCGGTATCAAAGAGGGACTATTCAGAAGAGTATTCCACTTCATGAGCTTACATACACTCATCAATTATTCACTGCCATCTCACAAAGATTTTAGACCTGTCGAGACATTTCTTAAAGAGGTACTTTTTGATCGTCGGTCGAGGCAGTCTTTTCTAAATCATCTGTCGATGATGATCGAGTCCTCTTCCATTGAAGATATACGCTGCAGTGTCTCAGAAGATGATTCGGAAGTTCTAACAGTAGCTTTCTCCGAAATACTGGATTATTGTGAACACACAATAGGTACTCTCAGCTTCTCCTATTTAGATCTTTTGATTCATACACTATCCAACTACGAGGACATTATTAACCATGCATTGGGTAATGTGCTACCTCATGCAATCGGGGACGAAGAATCTAATGTCACAGTGGTACATTGGTGTGAATTATTTAGTTGTTGCTACACACGCCATGAAGTCTATCAAGAACATAGGGCATGCCAAACAATATCGCCAGACTCTATTTCACTGAAGTCGATCCTTGAGCAAGGTGCAGAACAATTATCTCACTTTATTGCACACAGCTTAAAGACCAAGTATTTGCCAGGTCAATAATCACCCCTATATAATCAAATCTGCATTATCACTTTTATATAAATTGTGATTGCGCGTAAGCATGATCACTGAGCACACTGATATGAAAAAACATCTTCTGATCATTGGTTGGGGGTACACTGCCAAATATCTTGCGAAGGCTTTAGATGCTTCTCAATGGACAGTTACCGCAACAACACGACAGATTAATAGCGTCGAATCGTTGAACGATACTATTACGCTCATTCCCTATCAACTTGACGCAATAGAGCAACCTATCCAACGATGCACGCATTGCTTGATCACGGCCCCCTGCCTTTCACACGATCATGACACCGTCTTGGAATTATGCCGTGAATTGCTGTTACAACCACTGCCCTCACTTCAATGGGTAGGCTATCTATCATCCACTAGTGTCTATGGTGATCATCAAGGTAACTGGGTTAATGAGCAATCGGAATTATTAACTCACGAATCACGAGGCTTGCAACGTATTCGTGCTGAACAACACTGGCTGGATCTTTTTAATCAACGACAGGTGCCTATTCATATCTTCAGATTAGCGGGTATTTATGGGCCTCAACGTAATGCCATTGACAACATACGCCGTGGCAAACAAGCCTGTGTCGTCAAGCCACATCAAGTTTTCTCTCGTATTCATGTCGAAGATATTGCACGAGCATTAGTATGCAGCTTTGACCAACCCACCCCGGGTACTGTGTATAACCTAGCTGATGATTCACCCAGCTCACCTGAGTCGGTGTATGACTTTGCATGCTCACTGTTAAACCGGCCTCCCCTCACCCATCGTGTCTTCAATAGCCAGCTAGAATCTGAGATGGTTAACTCGTTTTACTCATCGTGTCGAAGAGTGTCTAATGCTACGTTCAAGCAGCGATTCAATTTTCAGCTAAGATACCCTAGCTATGAGGAAGGGTTGAAAGCACTTCACATAAACGCCCAACCGCTTGATTGACTCTCTGATAAGACTTATCATGATCAAAAAAATGATAAGGATAATCTCATGGCTGTAAGTATTTTCATCGGTGCTCACTCTGATATAGCTCGCGCGACACTCAACAACATGTCAGGAGATCAAGTTTTTTTACTGACTCGTGACGCATCACTGCTCAGTGATCTTACTGAGCAACACACTGTGATGGCGTGTGACCCTTGTGATCTTGAACAAGTGAACCAATGTTTCTCGACAATATGCGCCTCTAATCAGGTGGATTCCGTGGTTAACTTCTGCGGAAGCATCCTACTTAAGCCCGCCGGCATGCTTAATTCCACTGAGTGGAATAAAACCATTGCCATCAACCTTAATACTGCCTTTCATGTCGCGCATGCAACTGCCAAGTGGATCAAAAAAGATTGCAGTGTCGTTTTTCTATCCACTGCAGCAGCCTCATTAGGATTACCTAACCACGAAGCCATTGCTGCCGCTAAAGCGGGTGTTGAAGGGTTATCACGCTCTTTTGCAGCTAGCTATGCGTCACAAGGTATTCGATCCAATGTCGTTGCACCAGGCTTAATAGAATCTAAATTATCAAAATCCATTGTTGGCAGTGAGCGTGGTAGAAACCTTTCTCTATCACTGCATGGACTGGATCGTCTCGGACAACCCAATGATGTCGCACAGTTGATTCACTGGCTCATTCAGCCGAGTAATAATTGGATCACTGGTGAAGTTTTCCGCGTCGATGGTGGCTTGTCTACCATCAAAAGCTACCCTAAATAATCTCTAGACCTGCAGTTGGCTATTTCGTGTTTCAGGCATTTTAGTCAGCACAATCAGCACGAGACACGATAGCGCCATTAAATACCAACATGGTGCTAAAGCATTACCCGTGAGGCTTATCAGTGCAGTAGCAATCAATGGCGTCGTACCTCCGAAGATCGCATTAGCTATGTTATAACCTAACGATACACCACTGTATCGATGCTGAGTTGGAAACAGTTCACTGATTGTGGTGACAAATGGCGGTGTACAGATCGATACAAACAGCATTAAGATAACCGCAGCAAATAGTATCTGAGAAAAACGAGTCGACTCCAACATCAGAAATAACGGATAGCTCATCAGTAGTAAGCCAAGTGCACCGCTGATAAAAACAGGCTTTCTACCCACCACATCTGACAACCATCCCCAGATAGGCGCAGTGTAGGCGTACGTAAACGCTGCCACTGTTGTTATAATCATCGCAGCTGTCTTAGGCCTACCCAATATCGATTCTAAATAGTTTGGTAGAAAAGCAGAGTTGAGGTAATAAGCCACACCCAAATAGCCAGCTAGCAGAAACACAATCGCAATCGCTTTAAATTCATACCTCAGTGCATTACGCATGGGGTGATGGTCAATACCTTCTTCTTTGGCGATAGCCTCGTAATAAGGTGATTCTTTCATACCAAACTGAAAACACAATACAATCACGGTTAAGACACAAGCAATGATATAAGGTATCCGCCAACCAAAAGCTAACATCTGTTCTCGGGAATAATGCTGAATTAACAAGGTAGCTGTTAGTGAGCTGAGTAAGACGCCATTGCCTGAAATAAATGTAACAATGGATGTGCATAGACCACGGTAATTCTGATGCGCGTGCTCAATGAGCATCACAATGACACCGATTTGCTCACCGCCCACAGAAAACCCCTGCAACATTCGGGCAAATAACAATAGCACAGGGGCTATTGGCCCAATGCGCTCATAGGTCGGCAAGCAGCAGGTCATTAACATTGAGACACCCATACAGATAACAGTCAGTATGATGGTCTTCTTTCTCCCTATTTTGTCGCCTAGTGAGCCAAAAAAAATTCCACCTAGAGGTCTCATAACATATCCCGCAGCAAATATCCCAAAAGTTTCAAGCAGGCTTGTCATACCTTCCTGTGGTGGAAAAAATAACTGTGAGATATAAGAGGCAATGTAGATGTAAATCGTAAAATCAAACCATTCAATCAACGTAGCAAACGCAGCACTAAACATAGTCCTATAAGAAGAAGCGTGTGAGTTATTCATCATCAATCCTTGTAAGCATCATGCGAATCGACACACTACGATAAGAACTAAAGACTTGCAAATCAATCGGTCAATCTTTTACTCGTATCTTCATCTTGAGATACACGTACGCCAGAATCGATGAGCAGTTCATCTCTTTCCATATTCACATGACGCTCAGGCAAACTGTGGCGTGTTAAAACATGCACCTCATCATCAAGAAAACGACCTATCATTGCTGATTCACTGGATACTGAGTCTCTATCATGGGTTGTTTCGGACTCATCACTCTGCGAAGAGTGACTGTGCGCATGACATTCCTGATACGTTGATGAGGTTCTTGGCCTGACATGATGATCCATGGCGTGAAGGAAGTCAGCGACTGGTCTTTGATGATCTACCACAGATGCTAATGACTCCTGAGATTCATGCGAGGTTATATCAGAGGTAACGTCCTCATTCGCGTTAGGTTGAGATGAATCATCCTCGAGCTGAGGCATCGTGTTTGTACCCATAGTCTCAGATGAGCGCTGTGCCAATTTAAATGTTGCAACAAATATAGTCACCATAACAATCGCAAGATCAAAGCAGCCTGCAAAAGCATACATTGACCCTGCTACAACGAGCATAGACCCCGACCAATGTTGTTCAGAGAGAGGCGTTGATGAATAACTAGGGACATCCTCAAGTATCGCTAAAGCACCCTCTTCCACCGTCTCGTTATTTACAGAATCAGAATTAGTTTCAATGGAATGAGTATTGGTATCGAGGCCTTCTTCCGAAGCAGATGGACTATCTAAGTCATGGTTTGAAGGGACTTCATGGTTTGTTATTGGAGCGTCACTGGACTCTTCAACTGAACGCGATTTAGCCTGTGATGTGTGTCTAGCATATTGGTGAATTGCTACTCCAATGTTGATAGCAATTAACAGTGGTAGTGAAAAAATAGCTGCCGGTGGAAAGAGCAGTGTCACGCTTAACAGCGCAATATTAATACCAGATAATAATAAGCTGGCTCCACGATGCTTGAGCTTCTGCTCGTAGTCTGAGACAGTCTTTGGTAATTGATGGTGGTCGTTATTGGATGACTCCATGTACTTGTTCGCCGTGCGATAAGTTTTGTAAGCTTGATGCATGGCGCCTGCGCATAATCCAATGAGTATCATCGATAACCCAGCGGGCGGGAAGACAAAGCCTACTACAACACATGCCACTATGATACTGGCAGTAAATATTTTAAGACCCATCGAAATATGATTGATTGGTTTAGTCGATGACGATGAAAAGATAGACCTTATGGGTGATACCAGTAATCCTAAAGCTTCAATCAACAATCCCACTAATGGCATCACGACAGCAATGGTGACAACAAAAGCTGTAATAGCTTGATGAAGCGCACTGATAAAACGAACCACCCATTCATAAAGATCAATCACACGTAACAACCAATGCTGAGAGCTATGCCAAGCATTTCGTGAATAATCTTTGAAACGTGAAAGAAAAGAACCCATCAGTATCTCTATTTTTCAGGAATAATGACCATATTATACGCCGGTGTTCTTAAGGAAATATTAAAAAAAAACCAATATTTAATAATTTCTTAATCTTTTGCTGTTAATATATTGTTCAATTAAGAGTATTTATGGAACGACACAGTGGGATATATCTACAACACGCCTGATCGAGGTAATGCTAGCAGTCAAGTGAGTGTTGGTGCATTAAAGGAAATACATTTCCCTATACAGCTGGGTAATAATAAAAAAGGTGATATTTTTATTGAAATTCATGACCCCAAGGAAAGACGACAACAAGAGAAACAACATCCGGATACTCCTATCCTTAAAGGAAGTAATCATTTTGGACAAGTCAATTATATTGATGATGATGAGCGTTTCGGTAGCCCCCATGCAGTTGCAGTTGCTAGAGTCAGATCTTTTCATAGTGAGCTAAGCACAGAAGATCTTAGGCTAGCAGCCGTCTGTTTGATTCACCTGAGTAATACCATTGAGCGGATTGGAACGATTCATGATCACATCAACAAAAATAAAGGTGAATCAATCAAGAAGTTTGAGAAACATATGCAAAAAACACATATTCAGGCGCTCGCTATTGAGACGAGCCGCCTCGATGAAGCATTAGAGGCTCTTCGTGATCAGGATGCTTTATTGAAACAACTTATTGACGATAAAGTAAGGGAAAAAATACCTAATTATAGGACTTATCAGTCCCTCGCTAATGATAAAGAGAATTATAATGGTTTAAGTAAACCCTACCATATATTTGAAGAACTAGATCCTGCCAAACCTCTAAACGAGAATGAAATGATTAAACCTAGAGTCCGTAGCATCCGTTTTCCTTTAAGTGAGATAACACCAACTTTATTCGGGGGAGATGCTCGATTAAGCAGTAGTCTATTACCTGATAAAACTGATAAAACTGATAGCGCGACAAAAAACATAAACCTCAAATAGAGAAGCTGTATCGTGAAGTTGATGCTAAAAATTCACAATGTCCAGAAATAACTCCTGAATA
>MDTC01244506.1_pt1 | contig 11982 bp, 7 predicted proteins | sample 811181 | NCBI WGS metagenome assembly MDTC01 (sample SAMN05326644, study PRJNA326480) | marine metagenome | isolation source: seawater | place: Pacific Ocean: North | collected 2011
TATAATGATAGAAATTTTTTAAAACTTAAGCCAAAAGAGAAAAAAGAAGTTAGGAAAGAAATGGGGATGCTATTTCAGGGAAGTGCTCTTTTTGATTCTTTTTCGGTTGAGGAAAATGTTGCATTCCCTTTAAGAATGTTTACTCAAATGACTAATGCCGAAATATCAGAAAGAGTCAATTTTTGTTTAAAAAGAGTAGATATTATTAATAAAAACTCCTTGTATCCATCTGAGCTTAGTGGAGGGATGCAAAAAAGAGTGGCTATTGCAAGAGCTATATCCATGCAGCCTAAATATTTATTTTGTGACGAACCAAATTCTGGTTTAGATCCAGTTACTGCTATTTTAATTGATGAACTTATTAAGGAAATTACTGTTGAGTATCAAATGACAACTATTGTTATTACTCATGATATGAATTCTGTACTTGAAATTGGAGACAATATACTTTTTATAGATAGTGGAGTAAAAAAATGGCAAGGAAATAAAGATGAGATATTAAATGTAAAGGTTAAGGAGCTTTATGATTTTGTATATGTTTCAAAATTCCTAAAAAAAATGAAATCTTAGTCAAAAAAAAAGGCCTCACTGAGGCCTTTATAATATTTAAATTAGCTATTATTTACTAATAACAATATTGAATTTAGTTGATCTACCGTCTTCTAAATTCAAATCAAAAATATAATTACCATTAGGTATGTTCGTTACATCTACAGTCATTAAATTATTAGCATTTACAGTTGTAGTTGAAATAATTTTTCCAGTTACATCCATAATATTTAAATTTCCTTTACCCGCATAACCTTTTAATGGAATGGTTACTAAATTATTTGCTGGATTAGGATAAGCATCAATACTAAATAATTCGTCTTCCTCAACATTTAAATTAGTTGACAACTCAACAGAAACACCAGCAGTTACATCGCTTCCAAACCCAGTAATAAACCAAGATCCGTTATTTTCAACACAACTTACAGGCTGCTTATAAACATTATTTAAGTTTTGATTATAATCAATATCATCATTAAATCCAATGTAGATATCAGTGTCATATGTATTCACACAGAATAAATACCTTTGATTATCAAGTAAGTTTACAGGATCTGTAAAAGGAACATAAACCTCTGCATAGGCAGAATCATTGGGGAATGTGAATTCACCTGTTCCAATAGTATTGATACTAGTAATAGCAGCATTTGGATCATCTAAATCTGCAAAAACATCACCCCATTCGTGAGCATATGTTGTAAAATATCTGTTTGATAAATCACACCCACTACAAACTGCAGCAAAACTTATACCCATTGCAGCCATTCTACTTGCGTTTGGATCCATAAATGGGACACACATGCTTACACTACCAGTTGCATTACTGGGTCTGTAAAATGGACTTAATGACATTTCTTCATTTGAATCTAAAGACACATTAGAAAATTTGGTATCACTTATGTGAAAATCCTGAGATACTGAATTGTCATTCAAAAATTCATCTCCTGTAGTATCTACAGAATAAGTGATATTATACATTCCTGAACTATATGAAGCTTGGCTAAATGTGGGTAATGAAAAATAAGCACTGTCACCAGCTAATATTGGTGTAGATGCTGTAGATTGATCATATAGAGTAGTTCCTCCAAATGTAATCTTAGCATTCATTACAGCATTATTGTCAAGATTTCCTTGATTTACAACCCAACTTCCCACTTGTACTTCATACTCAGTATTATCTTGGGCATAAGCTGCAGGTGTTGAAGCAGCTTCTGGACGAATAACGTCAGCTGCATTAATAGAAAGATTGTTGTCAAAGTTTCTTGAACCTATAAAAGCAACTACTGGTCCATTTGCCATTTCTGCAGTTATTACTGCTCCTGAGGCGTCTTCAATGAATACTGCTGGTATCGTACAAACAGCTCCACTGTCTCCAGGTGCCATATTAACTAATCCAGGCTCTCTGTTGATAATAATTACTGCAACTGCGCCAGCATTTTGGGCATTGAGTATTTTAGTACCAAACTGACATGTATTTCTCCAAATAACTGCTATTTTTCCAGATAAATCGTTAATTAGAGGGGAACAACCTTCTTGTGAAATTGGATTACCCTGTGGGTTTGTTCCAGTAGTTCCATCTTCTACAAACATTAAAGTATCCATTACAGCATTTGCAGTATCTGTTAAATCTGGACTTCCCCAGCCAGCTACATCATTAGTAGAAGAAAACCCATAAGCTCCAGAAATTGAAGCAGGTGCTTCTACAGAGAATTCAATGGTTCCTTGGCCAAAGGAGCAAACGCATGTAAATAATAAAATGAATGTACTTAGTAATAGTTTTTTCATGTTGTGATTTTAATTTATTGTTAATAATTAGTTAAATATATAAAATATATTAGTGAAATAAAACTTTTTCATTTCAGTATAATAGTAAAAGGGGAGTAAACTCCCCCTCTATAATTTATGTTTTTAATGCTTATTTAATAGATATTTTCTTAGAGTAAATACCATTAGTATTTATGACATCAATTAAGTAAATTCCTTTAGAATAACTTTCAGTGTTAATACTGATTTTTGAATTAAAATTATCAGTATAAACAACTTTTCCTGCAATATCTTTAATTATTAATTCACTAATTTCTGTAGCATTAGTTGAAATATTAATAAAGCTTGATGCAGGGTTAGGATAAATCTGAATATTATTAATATTTTCAGAAATACCTGTATTGTCTATGGAGTTATCTCCTAAGTTTAATCTTATTGCAAATGCATTCCCATTAGAATATGCTTGATCTAAAGGATACCAAATTGCACTTGACATTCCTGGCTGAACAACAGTATTATCATCTACAATCCCAATATCAAATGTTCCACCTCCACTATAAAGTTCTATAGCAGCGTAATAATTCCCAGCGGCAATTGGTAGACTTTCGAAAATATTACCATTTTGATAACCTACTGGTATTTCAATATATCCATTGGCAACATCGTTTGGAGTAACTAAATATAGATCAGAGGTAAATATAGCGTTACCAAAATTTCCAGTATTAAACTCTGTAGAATCAATAATATAGAGTATAGCTTCTGCATCAGCTACAGTATTTGAAGTAATTATGGCTTTTACAGAATTAATAGTATCACTATTAAGAAATGGGAACATGGTTGCACATACCAATCCGTCAGATGCATCAGTTGGCCAAGAATAACTTCCATATGATCCAAGTGCTTGTGTTCCAGCAGGGTGATTATCAATTCCATCAAGTGAATATATATCTGTAGTTATTTCAAAATTTCTTTCTAAAACATTATCTCCAAAATTAGCTCCTCCCACTTGATCTGAATCAGAAAAAACAGTGTAAGTACCTTGATAAACTCCTGTTCCTAACATAGATAAATCTGCCAATGTTTCAACATACTCTGATGAATCTGCTTGTAAGGTGTCAGTTAAAGTTGCAGTAGCTGAAAACGAACCGAAGTCTGCATTTAAAGTAACATTAGCCTGACCATTAACACCATCATTAACTACCTCTGCTCCAACAATCCAATCTAAGTCCATTTGAGTTAATGGAGTTCTACCATATTCAGCAAAATAGGTAGATTGACCATAAATCCAAGCAGCATTATTTTGAACATTATTTAAATCTTTTCTAGAAATTTTAACATCATCAACTGCCCAATACCAAGCCCAGAAATCATTATCCTCATAATAAAATTGAATTAAAACTTGAGATTGACCTCCAATATCAGCAGATACATCAATACTAGTAATTTCAGGATTACCAGAGTTTTGATCATTTGGATAACCAGAATTATTAGTTATTTCGTATTGTACCCAACTAGCACCATTATCACCAGAAACTCGAACCCCTCTAGTATCTTGCCACCATCTATAGTTGTGAGAAAAAGAAAGTACAACACTGCTTTCACCTGTTAAGTCTATTGGAGTAGCAATAGTTGCAGTTACAAAGATAGGAGTACCGTCTCCATCTCCACCTCCGCATGCGTCAGAGTCAATGAATAGGAAACCGTTTGAAGCAGTTGCAGAACCAAAAGGAGAGAGAGCTCCTACTGGAATAAGATTGGCATCTGTTTCAAACCTCCATTGTGCAGTTGAACCTGTATTGGGGTCAATAGCAACAGTTCCAGGAGAAGTACATGGAGAAGTACCAGTTATAGTAGTTCCATTGGCGTAATCATAACCACCTGTTATGTTATAACCAGCGTAAGTACAACTATTGTCTGTTACCCAGTCACTTGCATTATCGAATTGGTTTTCCCAAAGCACTAAACCTTTAGGTTCAGCTGTAAAATTTGGTCTGATTTTTTCTAGAATAAATTCATGCTTTTTTGCAAGTTGATTGGAGGAAGTTTGTGCGCTGAAAGCAAGACCTGCAAGAACACAAAATATAGAGAAGTAAATTTTTTTCATTTTATTATCATTAAGTTTAGTTAAAACAATAATAAGAAAAAATAACAAAAAGCTAAATTCTAACTAACTATTTCTATTTAGAGTTAAACAAAAATTATAGAAATAATTATACTAATCAGTTATCGTAATTTTTTTAGAAAAGCTTTTAAAATCATTTCTAACTCTAATAATATAGATTCCATTTTTCAAATCACTGCTATTTATTTGAGTTTCATTTAAAAATGAATCAGACAATATAACTTTTCCAGAAATATCTAAAATTTCATAATTACTAATAATATTATTTTTCAAATTAATATTTATTATGTTATTGGCTGGATTTGGAAATAGCTCTAGATAATTCATCTGGGTTTCATCTACATTAACATTATTACCAAAAATCATTCTAATTGCAAAAGCATTTCCGTTGGTATAGGCTTGATCTCCTGGAAACCAAATCGCACTTGACCAACCAGGCTGAGCTACAGTATTATCGTCAAGAATTCTGATGTCATAAGTATTACCTCCGCTGTATAATTCAAGTGCTGCATAATAATTTCCAACAGGAAGAGTAAGGTTTTCCCAAGTTGAAGTATTGGTTAATGGGTCCCAACCCGTATTGTTAGCAACTGGTATTTCAATATAACCATTACTTATGTCCTGAGCAGTAACAGTATATAGTTCAGAAACAAATATAGAATTACTGAATAACCCATTAGTAAAACTTAAAGAATCTAAAATGTAAAGAATGACCTCGCTTTGAGCTACGGAAGAACTTTGCAAATAAGCTCTCACAGAATTTATCACTTCTTGTTGTTTGATTGGATAAAGTGTAGCACAGACTAAGCCATCAGAAGCACTTGTCCAAGAATTGCTTCCCAATGAGCCAACAGCTTCATAATCTGGTGGATGAATTCCTAAACCATCTAAAGAATAAACATCATTAGTAACCTCAAAATTTCTTAAATAAATATTGTCGTCAAAATTTCCAGAGCCCAATGTGTCTCCCATAGAAGAAACAGTAATTGTTCCACTGTAACTACCAACTGATAGTGATATAGGATTTAAGCTCTCAACTACTTGAGAAGAGTCACTAACTAATAAAGGGCTTGATGCGGATGTAGTAAAATTAGTAGGTCCTGTAAAATCTCCATTCACCACTATATTAGTTTGATCCATTGATCCATAGTTATAAACTGAAGAACCTACATAAAAGTTTTGCTCTACGTGAGAAATAGGTGTTCTACCATATTCTGCTCCTGAACTATTTTCTCCAAAAATCCATGAAGAAACATTCTGAACGTCATTTTCTGGGGGAACAGTGATTTTTAAATCATCTATTAACCACCCATAGCCAGAGCCATAAGCATCGTCATCGCTATCGCTCATCCATCTGAATCTGATTTTAACATCAGATTGTCCTCCTACATAAGAAGAAATATTGATTCCAATAAGTTCTTGAACTGCAGGATCATTGGTAGTAACTTGATCATTAAGTTCTATTTGTGTCCAGGTAAGTCCTAAATCAGTTGATAATTCAACGTAAGTTTTATCATAATTAAATGCCCTGTATCTTTGTTCAAATTCTAATGTAACACTAGGATAACTCGAAAAGTCTATTGTATCATTAAGTTCTATGGTGGCATTTTGAAAGTCTACACCTAGTCCACTAGCATTAAGCAAATATTGGATTCCATTAAAAACAGCAAAACCGTCAGATGCTGTTGAAGAGGCCATAGCTCCCATATAAGTATCTACATCTGCTGGAGTCGTAGTCACAACTTCCCATTGACCCTGCAAATTAGGCGCACTAATTGTCCAATCATTTATATTATCAAAAGTATTGTAAACTATTGTATCTGTTGAAGATTTCAATATGTTGGTATTTTGAGCTGTTACAGGCTTATAATCACAAACATTAAAATTGCTTGTTAAAACTTGTGCAGGTGTTATTCCAAAAAGACATAGGTAAAGTAAAAGTGTATTTAGTTTTTTCATAATTAAATTTGTATTAAGATTCAACAGTTTCTTTTTCATATTCTTCCAGTGGTAAACAACTGCAGATTAAATTTCTATCACCATAGGCATTATCAACTCTTCCAATAGGAGGCCAAAATTTATTACTTATTTGGTTAATATTAGGATAAACCGCTTTTTTTCTCGAGTACTTATGTTTCCAGTTATCATTTATGGCTTCAAAAGCAGTGTGGGGAGCATTTTTTAGTACGTTATCTTCGACATCATAAACCTCTTGATTAATTTCTTTTATTTCTTTTCTAATAGAAATCATAGCATCTGCAAAACGATTTAACTCATTGAGCGATTCACTTTCAGTAGGTTCGATCATAAGGGTTCCAGCCACAGGAAAACTAACGGTAGGTGCATGAAACCCGTAATCCATAAGTCTTTTAGCAATATCTTCCACTTCTACTGAAGCCTCTTTTTTAAATGACCTACAATCAAGAATCATTTCATGAGCGACTTTTCCTGAAGGACCACAATAAAGAACATCGTAATGATTGATTAATTTAGATTTTAAATAATTAGCATTTAGAATGGCCATTTCAGTTGATTTTTTGAGTCCTTTAGAACCTAAAAGTTTAATGTATCCATAAGAAATAATCAAAATTAAAGCACTTCCCCAGGGAGCACCATTAATAGCTTTAATTCCTTTGTTGCCCCCAGTTTTAATAATAGGATTTCCAGGAAGGAAAGGGGATAAATGTTTGGCTACTCCAATAGGGCCCATGCCAGGACCACCACCACCGTGAGGAATGGCAAATGTTTTATGAAGGTTTAAATGACAAACATCTGCTCCAATAAGCCCTGGAGAAGTCAGTCCCACCTGTGCATTCATATTAGCACCATCCATATAAACTTGCCCTCCAAAACTATGAATAACAGAATTTATTTCCTTAATATTTTCTTCAAAAACTCCATGAGTAGATGGATAGGTAACCATTAAAGCGGCAAGATTCTCAGAATGTAATTGGGCTTTTTCTTTTAAGTCTATTAAGTCGATATTGCCTAGCTCATCACATTTTATCAAAACAACTTCCATACCAGCCATAACTGCACTTGCAGGATTAGTTCCATGAGCACTTGTTGGTATGAGACATATTTTTCTGTGTCCTTGGCCATTTGAGATATGGTATGCTCTTATAACCATAAGGCCACTATATTCACCTTGTGCTCCACTATTTGGCTGTAGAGATACTTTATCAAATCCAGTTATTTCACTCAAATCATTTGCAAGTTCATCAAATATTTGCTGGTAACCTTTTGTTTGATCGATGGGTGAAAACGGATGAAGGTTCGCAAATTCAGGCCATGTAATAGGCTCCATTTCAGTGGCGGCATTCAATTTCATTGTACAAGAACCAAGTGAAATCATGGCATGTACAAGCGATAAGTCTTTATTTTCTAATTTTTTAATATACCTCATCATTTCTGTCTCTGAATGATAGGAGTTAAATACATTTTGTTTTAGAATTTCATCGCTTCTTTCCAAAAATCTTGTGATTGGGATATTATTTTTAAAAGCAACTGATTCAGTAGGGTGTTTAAATTTCACAAGCGTGTTGGCTAATAAATTTAACTGATCCCATGTGGTAGTTTCATCAATTGAAATTGAGGCAATATCGTTGGTATAACCAATATTTATTTTGTTTTTTTCCAAATAATTTTTTAAAGAATCTAAATCTTCCTTAAAAGAAAGAGTATCAAAGTGATTTTCATTAATAATTTTGAAACCATAATCAATAAGCGATTGTTTAAGAAATGAGGTTTTAGATTGGATAGTTTCAGCAATACTTTTTAACCCTTTTGGACCATGGTATACAACATACATACTGGCCATTACAGCTAATAGTGCTTGAGCTGTGCAAATATTTGAAGTTGCTTTTCCTCTTTTAATATGTTGTTCTCTAGTTTGAAGAGCCATTCTTAATGCAGGGTTTCCATGAACATCCATCGATACACCAATGATTCTTCCAGGTATATATCTCTTATGAGACTCTTTACATGCAAAAAAGGCAGCATGAGGCCCTCCGTAACCCATGGGGACCCCTAATCTTTGAGTAGAACCAACTACAACATCTGCACCCCAACTACCAGGACTTTTAAGCAAAACTAAACTCATAACATCGGCTATCACAGAAATTTGTATATCTAAATTTTTAGCTTTTGAGGTGAAATTACTGTAGTCATGAATTTCTCCGTAAGCATCAGGGTATTGTAATATAACACCAAAATAATCTTCAGTTAATTTAATAGTTTCTGGATCTCCATAAACTATCTCAATTCCAAGAGGTTCAGCTCTAGCAAATATTACATCTTTGGTTTGTAAAAAAATATGTTCACTCACAAAAAATTTGTTCACATTATTCTTAACCTGAGCCCTAGACCTCATGTGGTAAAACATAAGCATTGACTCTGCTGCAGCGGTAGATTCATCTAATAATGAAGCATTTGCTAATTCCATACCAGTTAAATCGGTGATAAAAGTCTGAAAATTTAATAAAGCTTCCAATCTACCTTGAGCAATTTCTGCTTGATAGGGGGTATAAGCAGTATACCAACCTGGGTTGCAAAGTACATTTCTTTTAATAACACTTGGAGTTATTGTGCCGTAGTAACCTTGACCAATATAATTATCGAAATTACTGTTTTTACTAGCTATTTTCTTTAAATTGGACAGGTAATCCTCTTCAGTGACAGCTTTGTCAATTTTTAAATCCTCATTTTTCAAAATAGAACTAGGTATGGTTTCTTGAATTAATTCATCAACAGAACCTACTCCAACAGCTTCTAGCATTTGCTCAACGTCCTTTTCATTAACACCGATATGTCTGGTTTCAAACGAATTTTGAATCATATTTTTTATTTATATAAACAAATATATATATACAACTTGTTTCATTTTATTTTGTTAATGAATTGTTTAAATTTAATTTATGAACATTTACAAGCTGTATTACTCTTTTTTTACATGTTTTTTGTTTCCAATAATTTCTGTTCAGGGACAAAATGGTCAAGATTCTACAGTTGTATTACAACTTTTATCGGGAGATACAGTAATTTATAAATTATCGCAAAGTAAAACAGACCATATAACTGGTTTCAAAAAAAACAAAAATAAAGACATCTGGACTTTTAAAATTTATCCTTTTAATGATGTGGCATATTACACATTAAAAAATCAAGAAAAAGTATGGATTTACCAGCCAGATCCAAGCCAAGGAAACTTTTTAGAAATCAGTCAAATAGAGAAATTTATCTTAGGAAAAAAAAGGGCTAAATATTATTATAAACCTCTAAGACATTTCGTTAGTGGAATGGTATTAGGTTTGGGCCTAGGACTTATCGATACCTATAAAGAAGGTGCAGGATTTTTAAATGACCCCAATGGGACTCTTTCTCTTGCTACTCCTTTACTGAGCACATTAATAATAAGAACTAAAAAATATAAAATTGTTAGTTTATCTTCAATGACAGAAAAAGAAATTTTAGAATCCCACTACAAAAAAGGATATGTATCTGGCAAAAAGATAAAAAATTCTATAGCTTCTTTCTCTGGAAGTTTAATTGGGATTATAATGATATTTATTTTTAATAATTAGTAAACCTTTTTTAGCTATTGACTTCAAAAAAAATTATAGAAAATTTAATTTTTTCAAATATTTGGATAGCTTTTGGTGGTGTTGGGGTTACTGTAACAACATTTTTATATTCTAATTTAACATTAAATTATTTTTTTCTTGGTCTTGTTTTTTTTGCAACACTTTTCAGTTATAATTTACAAAATATAAGTGAGAGAAAAGCTCATAAGCAGAGATCAAATCAAATAATATGGATAGAATCAAATAATAAAATCATCAAATTTATCACATTAATTGCTTTATTTTTTTCCATTCTTTTTTCCTTTTTTTCTTTAAATTATTACGCAGTTTTTATTTCATCACCTTTTTTATTTCTAGTTATATTTTACCGAATAAATTTTTTCAACAAAATAAAATTCAGAAATATTCCTGGATTAAAAATTTTAATTATTGCAATTTGTTGGACTTGGGCATGTTGCATATTACCTCAAATTTTATACTCAATAAATATTGATTGGGCTCTAGTATGCTTTATTTTTTTATATGTATTATTAATTACTATTCCCTTTGATATTAGAGATATGGAATTCGATAAAGGAATTAAGACTATTCCTCAACTAATAGGATCCAGAAATGCTCTTTTTTTATCTTTTTTTTTAATCATAATTTTATTTTCAATATTTGTTTTTTTTGGTAACTATAAATTATGTTTCTTTTTATTTATTACTTGTTTGATTTTATTACCTTCATTAAAAAGCAAAAATGAATTTTATTATTTAATATTTATTGACGGGCTATTAATTATTTTACCATTTTTTTTAATGTGAAAAAATCTAAAGTTTTATTAATATATACAGGTGGAACCATTGGAATGAAAGAGGAAGAGATTAAAAAATCTTTAAAACCTTTTAATTTTAATCAAATCACTAATGAAGTTCCGGAGCTAAATAAGATTAACTGCAGGATTGATGCCATATCTTTTGAGAAGCCAATAGATTCTTCGGATGTTAATACATATATCTGGGAAGAAATTGGTGATAATATATATGAAAATTATCATAAATATGATGGATTTGTTGTCTTACATGGTACAGACACCATGTCTTACACTGCAAGTGCTCTTAGTTTTATGTTTCAAAATTTAGATAAGCCTATCATTTTAACTGGTTCTCAACTACCAATAGGTCAAGTCAGAACTGATGGCAAAGAGAACTTAATCACGTCTATTGAAATTGCTGCGGCAAAGAAAAACAATGAGTCTATAATCAAAGAAGTTGCGCTTTACTTTGAATATCAACTTTTTCGAGGAAATCGAACTACTAAAGTAAGTTCCCAACATTTTGATGCATTTATGTCTTACAACTTCCCTTCTTTAGCCGATGTAGGAGTTAACATAAAATATAATTTCAATGCCTTTCTCAAAAATAACAATAAAGAATTTCATTATTCTAAAGGATTTGACCCAAAAGTACATGTTGTATTTTTTTATCCTGGAATTTTAATAAAAGAAGTAATGCTTTCAATAGTAAGTAGTAAGAGTAAAATAGTGATTTTAAATAGTTACGGTTCTGGGAATTTACCAACTAGCCAAGAATTATATTCATTTATTCTAGAACAGTCAAAGAAAAATAAAATTTTTCTAAATGTAAGTCAATGTGCTTCTGGTGCAATTGAGCAAAACAAGTATGAAAATGGTGAGAATCTAAAAAAGGTTGGGGTTGTTGGAGTTAAGGATATGACTATTGAAGCAGTAATTGTTAAATCAATGTTTTTATTAAATAAGTTTCCAAACGACAATTTGAAATTTATTGAAAATTTCAACTTCAATATTGCAGGCGAATTTACTTTATGATTATGTTTTCTTTAAGATAAAATGTTTTTGTTGCAAAAAAGCTATATTTTTTTGTAATTTGGCCTCCGCAAAAAAAATCAATTTTTAAATATCAATATAGATTTACCATGAAAAAAGCAATTTTTATTTTAGGA
>MDTC01252375.1_pt1 | contig 11982 bp, 11 predicted proteins | sample 811181 | NCBI WGS metagenome assembly MDTC01 (sample SAMN05326644, study PRJNA326480) | marine metagenome | isolation source: seawater | place: Pacific Ocean: North | collected 2011
ACCAGAAGGAGATAATTTTCCAAATATTTTGGAATATTCAAAATCAAGAATTTTTCCTGAATCTACTTTTTTTTCCATTATATGTGCTGTAGATCCAAAAAAAGTTGCATTGCCATAGCAGGCCCAATGATGAGGATCTCTCCCAGGAAACAAATGGGACCCAGGATGAATATTTATGGATAAGTTAAACTTTTTAAAAATTTTTTCAGATACTATTAAATTAGTATTACATGAAATTAAAATGCTGTTAGTGTTTTTAATATTTTGATTATTAAATAATTCCAAGTTATCTATTAAAGTTACTTTTTTAAAAGAAAATTCATAAAACTTAAAAAATTTGTTTTTTGTTAAAATATAAATATTTTCAAACTCATCAATTCTCATGTATCAAAAACCAAAATATTAATTAAATTATATGTTAATTTTATAATTCCTTAAGAAAATAATTTTTTTATTATTTAACAAATTTTTTTACTGTATTTATGATATAATCTATTTGGTTATTTCCTAAAGAAGGAGATATCGGCAAAGATAAAGTTTCTCTTCCAAAACTAGCGGCATTTGGATAACTATTTAGCTTCCAAGAAAACTTCTTTTTATAATATGGGTGTATTGGAATTGCTTCATAATGAACTCCGCAGCCAATTCCTGCTTTAGTTAGTTTAACAAGTAATTGGTTTCTGGAGATGCCACAAGCCTTATTAACTAAAATAGGAAACAAATGATATGCTAATTTATTTTTTTTGCTAATTTTTGGCAAAAGTTTTAAATTAGTTTTATAGAAATCATCATGATAAATATTCCAAATTTTTTTTCTTATTTTCCAATTTTTATTAATCCTTTTTAATTGTTCTAGACCAATAGCAGCTTGTAAATCCATCATATTATATTTAAACCCTGCTTCTGTTACTTTATAATGATTATATCCTTTATGTGAAAACCTCTTCCAAGCATCTTTACTAATTCCATGTAAAGAGAGCTTTTTTATTTTTAAAGAATTGCTAATTGACTTTGAAAGAACCATTCCTCCCTCACCTGTAGCCAGATTTTTAGTGGAGTAAAAGCTAAAGCAACCAAAATCTCCTAAAGTACCTGCTTTTTTTCCTTTATATTCAGTTTCTACAGCATGGGCACAATCTTCTATAATTTTGAGTTTTTTTTCGTTTGCTATTTCTATTATGGCATCCATGTCACAAGGTTGCCCGGCGTAGTGTACCGGAATAATAGCCTTTGTTTTAGAACTTAAAACCTTTTTTATACTACCCACGTCTATATTTCCTGTATTATAATCAATATCCGCTAAAACTGGAATAGCTCCACTATGAATTATAGCATTAACTGTAGAACAAAAAGTCATTGATGTAGTTATGACTTCGTCTCCAGGCTTGAGGTTGCAACTTAATAAACTAAGGTGTAAGGCAGCTGTAGCAGATGACACTGCATTTGCAAACTTCGCTTTTTTATAGTTTTTAAATGCTTCCTCAAACTTTACAACTTTAGGCCCAGTACCCAGCCACTTACTTTTAATGACCTCAGTAACACTTTTGATTTCTTCTGAGCCTAAATAAGGTTGACCAAAAACAATAAATTTTTTTTTGATTTTCAATTTTTTTTCTTATTAATTTTTTCAATATATATTTTATAGCATTTTCTTCCATAGTTTTTCTAATAGAAAAGCATTTTTTTTTACATCACATTTTTTACAAACTATTTTTCTAGCATTATAGCCCATAGTATTTATTTTATTTTTGTTAGCCAATATTTCTAATATAATTTCAACTAGTTTTTCAAGGTCAAAACTTTTTAAAAGAAAGCCAGAAAATTCATTTTTTATAAACCCCTCATATTTCCCTATGCTAATAACTGGTATTTTATAAAACATACTTTCTATTATATCTCTTCCCCACGGATTATTCTCTCTACTCAACTTTAACGTTATATTAGTATTAATTAAGACTTCCTCTACATTTGAAATATGTCCCAAAAAAACAAAACTATCTTTAACTCCTAATTTATCTGCATATTCTTCTAAATTAGAGCATCCTGATAGGTTTTTACTTCTAACTCGGTCTCCTTTTGTAATTTTAGTTTCACCAACTATAACAAATAAAATTTTTTTTAATTTTTCTTTAGGTATCTTGCTAGCCAATAATATCACTCTATCTGTACCTCTGTAAAAAGAAAAATTCGAATATGACCCAACTAAGAGGGATTTATGTTTTTTAAGAAAAGAATATTTTTTTTTTATTGATTTTAATCTCTTCTATTGAGTTAAAAATTATATTTTTTTCTATATTAGTATGCTTAAGTATTGACATAAAATGTTCATACTCATTCTCTGTAATACATATAAATTTATCAACGAGCTGTTGAGATATTTTTAACTGCAAGTGAGAAAAGAAATTAGCATAAGGCATAGTTCTAATATGCATTGTAATTTTAATTTTTGGGAATTTCTTTTTTATCCAAAAAGCTATTAAAAATTGGTTAACATGATTAAAGTGAACTATATTTGCTGAAACTAAATATTTTTTAATTTTTCTTCTGAATCTAAAAGCTAAAGGCCATATTATTAATGAAAAATATAGAAATGAATATAAATTCCGACTTAATTTGTCTAAAGATGTAAAAGTAGGCATATCAGTAGCAATTTCACAATTTATCTTATTCTTATTGTATTCATTTTCTACCCAGCTTTTTTTTTTGCATATTACAGAAATATTAAAATATTTTTGATTGATCTCCTTTAAAGCTATCAATAAACTTTTAGAAGATCCGCCATGCCCGCCTTCTGAGTCTAAGCAAATTAAGTTTACTTTATCCATAAGAAATTACTGCTGTTAATAAGGAAAAACAATAATAGAAAGACATTAAAGAGATTATAAAAAATCATAAAAATAACTTTTAAAATACTTATCAATATTAAACCTTTTTTACTAAGAAAAAAGGATCTTTTTTTATTAATGGAATAAGTACATCAGCTACTGTTTTTATTTTGCATACTTTAATCTTCAAATTATCGTCTTTACTAACAAATATTGCTTTTTTCTTTATAAGAACATTTTCAATCTTATTCCAATCAAGCCCTAAGTTTAGATTTAACTTTCTTGCGTAAAAATTATAAGAAACAGCTTGAATTGAATTATTACTGTAAATTTTCCCTATTTTTTTTATTTCTGAACGGTAAGGTACTTTGCATAAAAACTCTATGTAATGAATTAAACTAATAATTAAATGGTCTAATCCTATATTGACAATACAAATATTTAATTTATAAAAAAGTTCCCAAATTGAACCCTTATTAAAAGCTGAAAAAAAATCTATTTTTTTTTCTTCATAAAATGTATTAAAATCCTTTAAATGACAATTGCTGAACATTGGATCAATAACACGATGTCTTGAATAGTTTTTTCTAAATATTTCTGAAAACAAACCAACTTCTGAAGGGCTTTTTAAATAATGAAAAGGTTCCCCATTTGCAAAAGAATAAGTAAAAGAAGGTACTATAATATTTTTTGGACTGTATCCTTTGAGAGCCGTTAAAATAATTTCAACTGCTTCTTTATAATCTAATCTATAATTTACAGTAATTTTTTTCAATCTGACATGTAGCATTAAGATTTTATTTTTTTCTAATCTACTGTTTTTTAGCTCAAGATTTATTTTATTAGAAAAACTAAGTTTTTTTTTCATAACTTAATATCCATAACTTTTTTTTCAATAATTTTAAATATTCGATTTAGCCCATTATTATCAATAAGTCTTTTACTTTTTTGAAAAAAAAGTCTTCTTGTTTTAGTTGATTCATATAAAGAATTGAAATTTTTTATAATTAAATTTTTTGAGATGTACATATCTTGACTTCCTTGTAAAATTATATTTTGTTTAGCTAGATTTTTTATATTTAATAGCTGATGTTTATACTGAGGCAAGCATAATGAAGGTATGCCCATATTTAAAAAATCAAACATTGTAAGCCCTCCAGATACAATTCCTATGTCGGCTAATTTTACTAAAGAGTAATAATTATTTGGGTAATTATAAATTTCAATTTTATAATCTAAATAATGCTTATATTTTATAATTTTCTTTACCCTATTGATATTATTATGGTTGGTAAATAACATATACGTTGGGTCCTTTGATATTTTAGGTAAAATCTCAAGTATTTTAAATATAAGACCTCTTTTATCATATCCCCCTAAACTTACCGCAACTCTACTTGCCTTCTCTTTGAACAAAGATTTTTTTGATATGTGATTTCCTAAAACTAGATATTTTAAACCTATGTAAGAAACTTTTCCTAAATACTTGGGTTCAATTAAAGAAAAAATACTCACATCTGACAACAAATTTCCCTTTCCTTTATTATCTAAGGTCATAATGTAAGTGTTTTTATTTTTTAATGTTTCAATAGTTTTTTTAGATGTATTGTATGTATCAAAAATAACTATATGAGGTTCTAACCTATGCATTAATTTTATTTCCTCACTTAGCTTTTTTAATTTTATAATTTCACAACTAGAATATTTTAGTTGTTTTAAAGTATTTTTAATAATTTTTTGATTATCTGAATAGTATACTAAAAATAATTTTACTTTTTTATTAATTTTTTTTTTTGATAAAAAATTAATGATTTTTATAGACCTGACTAAATGACCAGTTCCATATTCTGAAGATTTTCCAGCATTACATCTTACTACTAAATTTATAGCCGGTAATTTAAAGCTTTTGTTTCCAACCGTAACCAAATTCTAATTCTTTTTTTTTAATATTTACATCAAATTTTTGTTTGATTAGATTAACTATTTCAGCAGTTGTACCAAAAATTTTTTTTTGTTTTATCTCTTTAAAGATTTTTTTTACCAGTAAAAAATCTTCTTCATAGTCTACTGTGTATCTAAATTTTGACCAATTTACATTATTATCTAGTTGTATAGTTTTATATTTAGAATTTTTCCAAATATAAAAAGTAACATGCTCTTTGTCAGGCAAAGATGTTACTTTTTCAAAAGCTTCTTTTAGTACTTTAAAAGAAAAGACTTCAACATCACTTCCATCTGGCCACTTTCTAGTATTTGGAGGAATAGTATTAGCTGCATAGTCTACATTGTTTTCTTCATACAAGTCTATCACTTTATCAATAACTTTACTATCTACTAAAGGGCAATCAGCTGTCAATCTTATAATGGTTTTTGCATTATAAAATAATGCACAATCATAAAATCTTTTTAAAACATTGTTTTCATCTCCTAAAAAAAAGTCTACTTTATTTTTTTTACAAAACTCTACAATTAATTTATCTTTTTCTAATTCTGTAGTTGCTACAACTAAATTATCGTAATTTTCTGCTAACTTTACTCTTTCTAGTTGATAGGCTAACAAAGGTCTTTTATCGATTTTCCGTAAAACCTTTCCTGGAAGCCTTTTAGACCCCATTCTTGCTTGTATAATTATAAGCTTCATTAAGTTAATCTCTTAAATGCATCTGATCTAATATCAGTTTTCAGAATATTAGATAATTGTTTTTTTCTAATTGCTTCTGCAATTAATGCAAAAACATTATCAACATGCTTTAAGTAACAAGCTACTATTTCTTCTGTGTGAGCTAAGGATAAATAAATACTTGAAGAAGCCAGGTACCCTCTTTTTAACATTTCCTGCATAAATATTGTTAATATTAAATCATTATCGTTTCCGTAATTAAACTTAAAGCTTATCAATGGTTTAAACTCATTAATACTTATTAATAAACCATTATCTTTAGCACTTTTCTTCCATCCCTCACCTATTATCGTTCCTAAGAGATCTAAGTGTTTCCATAGTTGCTCCCTACAAATTATATCTATGGTTTTTAGTGCAGCTACAAATCCTATTCTTTCTGTCCACATAGTTGAGCTAACAAATGATTCATTTGCCATTTGCATTATTTCTTTTTTTCCAACTACAGCAGATATTGCATAGCCTCCTCCCATTCCTTTTCCATACACCACAATATCTGGTTTGAATCCATTAATTTTATAAACACCACCATCAGTAACTCTCCAACCAGAGGTGATTTCATCTGAAACTATTATCATGTTGTATTTTTTTGCAACTTGCATAATTGTATTTAAAAAATCTTTTTTGGGGTAGTCAAACCTTGCTCCTTCTATACATATTATTTTAATATCAGGATTAGTTTCTATTACTTTGAGAAAGTCTTCCGAATTATTATATTCAAAAGGAAAAGTTGTATTTAATAAAGCTCGAGGAACTCCTAGAGGATCTAACCCAGGTAATAAGTGATTTTTTAAATTATTTTTTCCCTTTATATTAGTTGCCAAATACCAATCACTCCACCCATGATAACCTGAAAAAGCAACTTTATCTGATTTTGTATAGGCTCTTGCTAGTCTTATAGCAATACTCATTGCCTCTGCACCTGAACGAGCATATTTTACGCCACCAGAAAAAGGATTAAGGTCAATTAATAGTTCTGATAAATAAACTTCTTCTGGCGAATTGAGCGTGCAATTAACCCCACTTTCTGATGCTTTATTAACTTCAGCAACCAACTCGTCGTTAGCATAACCTAAAATAGCTGAACCCACTCCCATTTGGGCCATATCTATAAATTTCTTTCCGTCTAAATCAATAACATTTACTCCTTTACAGTAAGAGTAATAAGTCGGCCAATTTCCCGATAAATATCTTTCAGGTCTTTTTGATAAAAGACCATTACCTCCTGGTATAGTTTTGAGTGCTCTGTGCCAAAGTTGCTTTCCTAAATTTTTATTCATAATATCGTGACTATAAAATATTTTTTCTTCTATATTTTAAAACTTCTTTTTCTTGAAAAGATAATAATCTCTTTGGCTGACCAAACATTTTTTCTATATTCCTAACCTTTTTGACTAACAGAGCCATTTGATCTTCAGTTATTGATACTGCTGAATCTATACAGTCCATATTATCATCTAATTTATAATGTTTTTCTATTATTTGAGCTCCAGCTGCAACAGCATAACATGGAACGACTATATCGTTTGTATGGTCTGATTGACCTATAACACATTCTTTATATTTATTTTTTAAAATATTAATTTGCATTAACTGCGCATCATCTTCTTTAGTTGGATATGCAGAAATACAATGTAAAATAACATTTTTAGACTTTCCATTTTTAGCTAATACTTTGTAAGCATCATCTATTTCTTGTTCTGTACCCATACCTACTGAAGTAATTACAGTTTTATTTAGGTTTGCTACCTTTTCTAAAAGCTTATGATTTAAAAGATCAAATGAAGATATTTTAAAAATTTTCATATCTATGGAATCCAAAAACTCTATGCTTTCTTCATCAAAAGCTGTGGAAATAAATTCAATATTTTTTTCATTGCAAAGCATTTTTAGTTGTTCAAACTCGTTAAAGGTCAATTCGCAACTTTTAAGTAGATTAAACAAATCAGGAAATTTATTTTTTGGAGCTCTTTTTTCACTAATGTATGTTTGAAATTTAACAGCATCACATCCTGTGTTAGCAGCTGATACTACTAAATCCTTTGCAGTCTGAATATTGCCCCCGTGATTGATACCAATCTCTGCGATCAAATAGGTATTTCTTACAGTTTTGAAATCAAAGTCAATCAACTTATGCATAGTTTTATATTATTACCACGCAGTGTAACCTCCATCAACAACTATATTGTGTCCATTTATGTAACTTGCAGCAGGCGATAGAAGAAATAAGATTGGATCTACAACTTCTTGAACGTTTGCTAATCTTCTCATAGGACATCTATCATTATAACGTTTTCTAAAATTAAGTCCTTGCTTTACTTTTTGAGTAGCTTTATTTCCTAAAGGGTTTTCATCATCCTTAATACCTCCAGGCGAAATCGAATTGGTTCTTACTCCGTATTTCACAGCATTAACAGCAAAATATCTAGTCATTTGAATTATAGCAGCTTTAGATGCACCATATACCTCTGAACTCATCCGTCTAGTATCAGTGTATATACTAAGGTCTGGTGCAACAAGACCATAATGAGAAGCAACATTAACTATCACAGATTTTTTTTTTGAAGTTTTCTTATACTTAATGAATTCTCTTATAAAATAAAATAGTCCTCTAATATTAACGTTAACAACCTTATCAAAGCTTGAAGTTTTTCTTTCTAAAAAATGTTCAAAAACTGCTACACCAGCATTACAAACTAGAGCATCTAGTGAAACAACTTTTGATTTTAAAGATTTAAATAATTTTTTAACTTGCTTTTCCTCTTGCAAATCGCATTTTAAAAACAAAATTTTTTTGTTATTCCAATTTCTTTTTTTTATTAACCTTAAAATATTATCAGACTTAATATCAGTAGCTATAACTTTTGCGCTTTGTTTAACTAAATTATCAACAAGCGAGAGACCTAGTTGTCCATTTGCCCCCGTTACTAATACGGTTTTATTTTCTAGCTTATAATTCATTGTAATCAAATACCTTTATTTAAAATTTTTAAAATATAATCTCCATATTCTGAATTACTATATTTATTTGAAGCTTCTAATAATTTTTTTACTGTAATCCATTTATTTTTGAATGCTATTTCTTCAAGACAAGCTACCTTTAGGCCTTGTTGTTTTTCTATAGCCTGAATAAATTGAGAAGCTTCTAGCAAACTATCATGTGTTCCCATATCTAACCAAGCAAAACCTCTTCCAAAATCTTCAACATGTAAAAGGCCTCGATTTAAATACTCTAAATTTATATCGGTAATTTCAATTTCTCCTCTTTTTGAAGGCTTTAAGCTTTTTGCTATTTGAATCACTTTATTGTCATAGTAATATAATCCTGTCACAGCAAAATTAGATTTGGGACTGCTAGGCTTTTCTTCTATTGAAATAGGATTTCCATTTTTATCAAAATCTACAACTCCAAATCTAGATGGCTCTCTAACTGGGTAAGAAAAAATAGTTGCTCCACTTGATCTTTTATGTGCTGGTAAAATTTTACTCTCCAACCCTTGTCCATAAAAAATATTATCTCCTAAAATCAAACAAACATTTTTATCATCTATAAATTTTTCAGTTATAATAAAAGCATCAGCAAGACCTTTTGGTTCTGCTTGAGTAAAATATACAATACTTATTCCAAATTGGCTTCCATCTCCTAGCAAACTTTTATATTGATCTAAAAATTTTGGGCTACATATGACTGCAATTTCCCTAATAAGAGATAACATGAGAACAGAAATAGGGTAATAAATCATAGGTTTATCATAAACAGGCAATAATTGCTTTGTATTTCCTAATGTTATCGGATAGAGTCTTGTGCCTAAACCCCCCGCTAGAATCACTCCCTTTCTATTCATTTTGATGCTCTTTTTTTATCATATCAACATACCACTTTATAGTTTTAGTTAATCCTTGTTCTAGAGATACCTTAGGTCTCCAATTTAATTCTCTTTCTATCTTCTTTGGATTGATACCATAAAATACATCATGTCCTGGTCTATCTTTTACGTATATTACTAATTCATAATATGATTGTAAATTCTGTTTTAAAAAATTATTTTTTGAAGGTGGAAAAACCTTATCTAATATTTGACATATATTTTTAACTAAATCTAGATTAGTTAAAATATTTCTTGCTCCTATGTTGTATTTAGAGTTAACTTTGGCTTCTTTAACTATTTTTATTAATGCCTCTGCATGGTCTTCTACAAATATCCAGTCTCTTTTTTGTTTCCCATTTCCATAAATGGGAATCTTTTTTCCTTGAATAGCATTTGTTATTACTAAAGGTATTAGTTTTTCTCTATTTTGATATGGTCCATAATTATTTGAACAATTTATTTTTATAGCAGGAAATTCATAGGTTCTTTGCCATGAGGCTATTAAGTGATCTGCCGCAGCTTTAGTTGCTGAGTATGGTGAACTAGGGTTGTAGTTTGATTCTTCATCAAAATAAATTTCGGTAGAATCATTTAAATCACCAAATACCTCGTCTGTAGAAATCTGAATAAATTTAAAATTCATTTTATTTTTGGTTTGTTGCTTACTAAGGAACTGTGAAGTATTTTGAATAAGGTTAAAAGTTCCAAATATGTTAGTTTTCAAAAAAGCCTTAGGGCTATTAATAGAATTATCAACATGACTTTCTGCTGCAAAATTAATAATTATATCTGGGTTAAATTTTTCAAATAAATTTATAAGATTAGCATCACAGATATCCTTTTTTATAAAAGAATACCTTTTACTTTTTATAATTTCCTCTGAAAAAGAATTTGATGCAGCATAAGTAAGTTTATCTAAGTTACAAATATTATAATCAGTTTCATAAAAAACTTTATTTATAAAGGAAGTTCCTATAAAACCTGAACCTCCAGCAACTAAAATATTCATATTTTTCTCAGTGCACAATGCCACAAAATGTGCAATATTAATTTAAATTTATTTAAAGTTACATTAAAATTAATGAAATTAGAAGATTAAAGAATGAAAAAGCTTTTTATTTATAATGAAAAAAGCAAACTCTACTATAAAAAGCAAATAAAACTTGCTTTCAATGAGTTAAGTAAAACTAATAAAAATTACGCTATCTTAAATCATGATAATATTAATTTAAAAAAATTAAAGAACTACGATGTAATTATTTCTAATAAACTTTCTGAAGAAAATCTCATGCTTACAAAAAAGTTAAAAATTGTTACTTTTATTATAGATGACATAAGCCCAAATATTGATGGGGTAGATATACAAATTGATGCTTTGACAAAAGAAAAAAATATAACATTTACTGGAAAGGATTATGCAATAAAAAAATCTAATATTTTTTATTTTAGTCAAATTTTTAATATTATTAGTTTCTTAGAATGGGATACTAGGTTTTGGAATTTTCCTATTGCAGTTATATTAAGTAGAAAAATAACTAAAAATATAATGGTAAAAGTAAAATCATTTGTAGCAAAAAATAAAATCAGGTTAGTACAATATTTATGTGATTGTCACGATCAAAATAGTGTCAAGATTGCAGAAAAAAATAATTTCGAATTTAAAGATATTAGGCTTACTCTTGAAAAGGACCTTTCTTTGTTTAAATATATTAAGACTAAAGATAATAAGTTTTTTAGAAATGCTGTAAAAAAAGATATTCCAAAACTTAAAGAAATAGCTAGCAAGCTTTATTTAGATAGTAGATATCACTTTGATAAAAATTTTATTAAAAAAAAAATAGAGCTTTTTTACAGTGAATGGGTTTCAAAGGCTGTTCACAAAAAATATGACGATGATTGTCTTATCTATTTACAAAATTCCCAGCCTGTAGCATTTTGTACTTTAAAATATTCTAATAAAGATTTAGCCATTATAAGCTTATTTGGAGTAGATAAAAAATTCTCTGGCAAAGGAATTGGGAAAAAGCTCTTAGGGCAAGTAATGCAATATTTAAAGCACAAAAAGTTTTCAAAAGTAATAGTAGTTACCCAAGGAAGAAACTATTCCGCTCAGAGACTTTACCAAAGTGCAGGGTTTCTTACCTTAAAAACTGAGTTATGGTATCATAAGTGGATAAAAAAAAATGATTAAAATGAATGCTTATAATGGCAGCATGAACTTAAATAGTTATAAAATACTCATAGAGTTTTTTAAAGCAAGAAATTATATCTTTAGTTTTTTTTCAGAACCTTACAGCTTGAAAAATATAATATATTTAAGACATGATGTTGATATATTGGTTGAAGATGCTGTTAAGTTAGCAGAATTAGAAAATCAAATAGGGGTAAAATCAACTTATTTTTTTTTAGTAAATACCAATATCTATAATTTAAGCTCTTATAAAAATAGAAATCTACTTAATAAAATAATTAGTTTTGGTCATGAAATTGGACTTCACTATCATCAAGATAAAAATGAAAAAAAAATAAATATACATGAAGTTAAATATCAAATTAGTATATTAGAGAAAATTATTGAAAAAGAAATATCTATTATTAGCTTTCACAAGCC
>MDTC01043091.1_pt1 | contig 11981 bp, 14 predicted proteins | sample 811181 | NCBI WGS metagenome assembly MDTC01 (sample SAMN05326644, study PRJNA326480) | marine metagenome | isolation source: seawater | place: Pacific Ocean: North | collected 2011
GCTGACTATGGTTGGGATGTAGATGAGCATTGCCACAAAGTATATGGTGGTAAAGATAAAAATACTGACAAAGAAGTAGTCATCTCAACTTGGCAGTCTATCTACAAATTCCCTAAGAGATACTTTGATGACTTTGAATGTGTCATCGGTGACGAGGCACACCAGTTTAAGTCTAAGTCACTGACTGGTATCATGACAAAATTACATCAGGCAAAGTATCGCTTTGGTTTTACAGGCACACTTGATGGGTCTGCTACACACAAGTGGGTGCTAGAAGGATTGTTTGGTCCTTGTGCTCAAGTAACTAAAACTGACAAACTTATTAAAGAGGGTCACCTAGCAGAGTTTAGAATTAAGATTCTATTACTACAGCATGAACCTCAGACATTCTTTACTTACCAAGATGAAATTGATTATCTTGTAGAGCATAAGAAAAGAAATAATTTAATTAGAAACCTAGTTAAGGACTTAAATGGTAACACTCTAGTCTTGTTTAACTACGTCGAAAGACATGGACTGCCTTTATATGAAAGCATAAATAAGAGCATAGGTGAAACCAGAAAGGTTTTCTTTGTTTATGGTGGAGTAGATACTGAAGAGCGCGAAGAAATCAGGCGTATTACTGAGCGTGAAAAAGATGCTGTAATCATTGCTTCCTATGGCACATTCAGCACAGGTATCAACATTAAGAAATTACACAACGTAGTTTTTGCATCACCTTCCAAATCAAGAGTAAGAAACTTACAGTCCATTGGAAGAGTGTTACGCAAGGGTGAAGGAAAGAGTCTAGCAACACTATATGACATTGCAGATGATATTTCCGAAAAACCATATAAAAATTATACGTTAAAACATCTTGAAGATAGAATTAATATCTACCTAGAAGAAAACTTTAATTATGAAGTAATTAAGATTAAAGTATAATATGGAAGAAGAATTCTATGCATCGATAAAATTAATGTCAGGCGAAGAAATCGTTGCAAAGGTTTCTTATGACAAAGATGACGATGTACTTATTATTGAAAATCCCCGCCTGGTTAATGTGATTGAGATGAAGAGGGGTAAATCAAACATGAAAGGGTTTACCTTTGATGCATGGATGGCAGCTACTTATGATGAAATGTTTATCATTAAGAAAGACCATATCCTTACAATCACTGAATTAGATACTAAGATTAAAAAATTTTACACGCGCTTCTTGCAAAAAGAGAATGGTGAGATTTCATACTCAAGTAAAGTAGATATCAAGCATCAAAGAGGATATATGTCTTCTGTAAAAGAAGCCCGTAAGTCTTTAGAAGATCTCTATAAAAGAAGCTAATTATCTTTGAAACGCTACATCGCTAATTATAGTGATATTTCGGGGTGTTGTCAAGTCCCTTGCGTTTTATGGAATAAGGTGTTACAATACAAACAAGGATATGCGATACAATGGCAAGAAGAAAGACAGAAAACTATGTAAACAATAGAGACTTCCTAGACGCTCTAATGGTATACCGTAAAGAAGTTGCAGAAGCAGCAGAAAACGGTCAACCAAAACCGCGTGTGCCTCCTTATATTGGAGAATGTTTTCTCAAGATTGCAACTCACTTATCATATAAACCAAACTTCGTAAACTATATGTTTAGAGAAGATATGATTTGTGATGGTATTGAAAACTGCCTGCAATACATTCACAATTTCAATCCAGAAAAGTCTACCAATCCTTTTGCATACTTCACACAGATTATTTACTTCGCCTTTCTTCGCCGTATATCCAAAGAAAAGAAACAGTTAGAAATCAAAGCAAAGATTCTAGAGAAGTCTGGGTTTGATGAAGTTTTGCATACAGACCAACACACTGGAGACATGGCAGGTTATAGTAGTAGTTCTTCTGATTTGAATAGCATCAAAGAGACCCTTGAGATTAGATATAAACGATGATTGCTCTTATCACTGACCAGCACCTAGACGGAAGAAAAGGTAGTGTCGCTTTTTGGGAATACTTTAAAAAATTCTATGATGACATCTTCTTCCCTACACTGGAAAAGAAAGGTATTAAGAGCATCATTGATTTAGGAGATACATTTGATAATCGTAAAGGAATCGATTTCAATGTATGGAGTCGTGTGCGGGAGTATTACTTCCAGCGTCTTGAGGACATGGGTATTACTGTCCACATGATTCTTGGCAATCACTGTGTTTACTATAAGAATACTAATGAAGTAAACTCGCCCGACCTACTGCTTGATAGTTTCCATAACATTAATGTTATTTCAACTGCCCGCGAGGTTACAGTTGAAGGTCGTAAAATTCTTATGCTACCTTGGATTAACTCTGAGAATAAAGAGAAGACATTTGAAATCATCGAGAAGACAGATGCTGAAATTTGCATGGGTCATCTTGAGTTAAATGGTTTTGAAGTTACTCCTGGTATGAGAATGGAGCATGGTCTGGATGCCAAGAGATTTTCTAAATTTAAGCAAGTATTCTCTGGTCACTTTCATCACAAGTCAAAGAAAGGTAACGTCCAGTATCTCGGTAATCCTTATCAGATGTTTTGGAATGACTATAAGGATGAGAGAGGATTTCATCTCTGGGACCCTGACACTACTAAACTTACTAGAGTCAAGAATCCATATGAAATTTTTCAGAAAATCTTTTACAATGAAACTACAGAGTCACACCTAGAGTTTGACCTTGACAAATGTAAGAATGCATTTATCAAGATTGTAGTTGAAGATAAAAAAGATTATCAACAGTTTGAAAAATTTGTGGATAATGTCTATTGCAAAAAACCACATGATGTAAAAATCATCGAGACTTTTGTGAATGACACTATGCTTGATGATGATGAGAATCTAGAAATCAAAGATACGTTGACTTTGCTCAACGAATATATTGATGAGGTTGACTTATCAGTCAACAAAGAAAAATTAAAATCACTAATGAGGTCCCTATATATTGAGAGTTGTGAGGTAGTATAATGTTTCTCATCACCCTCAAGGACCAACCTGATGGAGTCTATTCTCTAATATCAGAAGAGGGTGAGCACGTCATCTTTTTCTTTGAAGAGGAAGATGATGCTGATAGATACCTCATGCAGTTAGAGCAACATGATGACCACCAAGACTTGCCGCAGATGACAGTTGTTGAGGTGGACATTGACATTGCATCAAAAGTATGCGAAGATAAAGGATACCATTACACAGTGGTAACACCAGACGACGTGATAGTGCCACCCGACGATTTATGATTATATTTGAAAACCTGAAGTGGAAAAATTTTCTTAGCACGGGCAACCAGTTTACTGAGGTTAATCTTGCTAAGGAGAAGAGCACTATCATTGTTGGCGCTAATGGCGCTGGTAAATCTACAATTTTAGATGCACTGACCTTTGCGTTGTTCGGAAAACCTTTCCGTAAGGTTAGTAAATCTCAACTCCTTAACTCTATTAATCAAAGAGATTGTGTTGTCAATCTTAATTTTAATATTGGTAGGAATAAATATGAAGTAACGAGAGGTATTAAACCTTCGTTATTTGAATTAAAACAGAATGGTGTAGCACTGAATCAAGATGCATCTGTTAATGACCAACAGAAAAATTTTGAGCAGACCATTCTTAAAATGAATTACAAATCTTTCACACAGATTGTCGTATTGGGGTCATCTACTTTCGTGCCTTTCATGAGATTGCCTATGGCAGCACGAAGAGATATCATTGAAGACATTCTGGACATTCAAATTTTTTCATCGATGAATGTTAATTTGAGAGATAAAATCAGAAACATTAATGATGAATTAAAAGACCACGAATATAGTCTGTCTCTCGTCAAAGAAAAGATTGACATGCAGAAACAGTTTATGATCGAAATCGAAAAAAAGAATAAAGATGACATTCAGGAAAAGGAGTCTCGTAAAGATTCATTCCTGAAAGAGGCACTAGGTTATGAAACTGAGATACTCAATAACGATAAGGAAATCGACGAGAAGAGCTCTGCTATTTCAGACACGCAGAAGATTAAAAAAACGATTTCTAAAGTAGAAACACTCAAGAATAAAATCTCATCTAAACAAAAATCATACGCAAAAGAGAAATCATTCTTTGAAGAAAATGATTCTTGTCCAACATGTGGTCAGGGTATCGAAGAGCATTTCAAACATGAGAAGGTCTCACTTCTCTCGGATAAACTTGCCGAGGTAGAAAAAGCAATGTCTGATTTGGGACATCAACTTTCCGACCTCCAAACTCAAGAGAATACCTTTATTCTTTTAATTGATGAAATTAATCAACTCAATTCAAAGAATAGACAATTAAAGAATGACATTAACTCACTTCATAGGAGAATTGAGGACTTGGACCGAGACATCGGAAAACTTAGGAATACGGATGTCAGTCAACGGGAGCAGTTTTCAATTCTTAAATCGCTCGATAATCAAAGCAAGCAAATACAAAAGGTCATCTCAGAAACGAAAGAGGAAAAAGATTGTCTCGCCACAGCAACGCAACTTCTCAAAGATTCAGGAATCAAAACGCGCATCATCAAAAAATACCTCCCAACGATGAATAAACTCATCAATGAATATCTAGATAGAATGGAATTTCCAGCAAGTTTTATGCTTGACGAGAATTTTTCCGAAGTAATTAAATCGCGATATAGAGACGAGTTTAGTTATGAAAGTTTCAGCGAAGGAGAAAAAGCTCGTATTGATATTGCTCTTTTGCTTTGTTGGCGTAGTATTGCTAAACTTAAGAATAGCGTGGATACTAACTTACTTATTCTAGATGAAATTTTTGATGGGTCTCTAGACCAATCTGGTAATAGTGACCTTGGTTGGATTCTAAAAACATTTGATGATAAGACAAACGTGTTTGTTATTTCACATCGTGACCAGTTGTCAGATAAATTTGACAGATGCCTGAGATTTGAGAAACATAAGAATTACTCATACGTCACAGAAGAGTCATCAGAATAACTTATAAGGGGTTGCCTGTTGGGTGACCCCTATAGTATTATATGTGTAACAACGAAAAACACAAATGCTAAACATGGAAGTCAAGGGCAATCTTGCCCGCCTGCTCGCTACAGAAAATCTTGTTGTGGAGCACCGCAACGTAGAGACCGCCATGTTTAATGTTATTGACCGTGTGCTCACCCTACCTATGTGGAAACTTGCTAGTAGCGACGTGTATGACATGCTAGTGGGTCATGAGGTTGGACATGCTCTATATACTCCTCAGAAGTTTGGTATTGACTATGGCGTCCCTCAAAGTTACATCAATGTAGTTGAGGATGCTCGTATCGAGAAACTAATGAAGCGTAAGTTTCCTGGTTTGTCTCGTAACTTCTATACAGGATACAAAGAATTGAATGAGCAAGATTTCTTTGAAATCAGTAACCGCTCTCTTGATTCTTTTACTTTGATTGACCGTATCAATCTTCACTTCAAGATTGGTGCATATGCTCGTATGCCATTCTCCAGTGAAGAAATGGAGTTGGTTGACTTGGTTGGCGCTGCTGAGACTTTTGAAGATGTTGTAGAAGCAACTCGTCGCATCTTGGCATACACCAAAGAGAAGGAAATGAAAAAGATTGATGACATCAATAACGCTAAAGAGCAAGAAGGCAATCCATCTTCACAAGCAGAGTCTGGTGGTGACTCTATGACTCATGAAGAAATGATTGAGGAAGCAGCACGTCGTGAAAAAACTCCAGAAGAAGAAACTCCTAAGGAGGGTGCTGCCCCTGCTAATACTGGTGCAGGAGACCTTGGTGGTGAGTTTAAGTCAGAAACTGATGCAGCATTCAATGAGTCTGCCAAAGAAAAACTGACAGACCACGAAAACACGGAAACCAAATATGTTGAGATGCCAGAATTAGATGTTGAATCTTTTGTGGTGGATAACAAAACTGTTATGGCAGATTGTAATGCTTGTTATTCCGAGCAAGATGAATCTAGTTTCTGGTTTGCAGATAACGATTACCAGAAGTATCGTAAAGAAGCACAGAAAGAAGTCAACTATCTTGTAAAAGAGTTTGAGATGAAGAAGTCTGCAGACCAATATGCTCGCGCAAATACTGCAAAGACTGGTGTGCTTGATACATCTAAACTCCACACCTTCAAATGGAATGAAGACCTTTTCAAGAAAATTAGTGTTATCCCTGATGGTAAGAATCATGGACTGATTTTTGTCCTTGACTGGTCTGGGTCTATGGGTGGTTGTCTTCGCAATACTGTTAAACAACTCTTTAACATTGCATGGTTTTGCAAGAAGTGTCAGATTCCTTTTGATGTCTACTCATTCACTAACAACTATTGGGTTGACCGTAACTTCAATTATGAGGATTCATTATATGAAAACTCTCACCGTCATCACAATCCGTCTGAGGGTTGTATCGAGATTCAACCAAACTTCCGTATGTTGAATATGGTTTCCTTTGATGGAAAGAGTGGAAAGAATCTTGAGTATCAATTGAAGAATTTTTGGAGAGTTGTTTATGGTGAAGTAGTATCATCTAATTTCAGAAATCCTCATGGTTATAGTTTGTCTGGCACTCCACTTAATGAAGCAGCAATCTCATTGACTGCTATTATTCCTGATTTCCTTAAGCGTAATAAAGTCCAGAAGACTAATGTTGTGATTCTCTCTGATGGTGAAGCACAATCAATTTCCTACAATCGTAAGTTGGAATATGGTGGAGAGGTTATCCATGGCAAGAGGACGATTGACCGTGATTGTGTCTTGCGTGACCGTCAAACTGGTCGTGTATATCCTGCTTTTGATGGAGGTTATTACAGTCAGGGAGACCAAGTTACTATGATTTTCCTTAACGCTGTCCGTCACAGATTTCCTGATATCAACTTGATTGGTATTCGTCTCCTTAATGGACGTGCCCTTCATAGTGCTATGGCAGATAGCAAATGTGATACTACATATGATAAAGTCCAGAAACAGTGGAAGAAAGAAAAGACTGCAGCAGTGCCAGAATTTAATGGTTATCAGATGATGTATTTCATGTCTTCTAATGACCTCAATCATGAGGACACTGGTATGGATGTTGCAGAAGATGCAACCAAAGTCCAAATTAAAAATGCATTTAAAAAGTCACTTTCCAAGAAAGGAGTTAATAAAAAAATGCTCTCTTCTTTCGCATCAATGGTCAGTTGACAAACTGTCTACAAGGGGTCGCCAGAGACCCCATTTCATTCTATAATGTATTCATACAAAACAAAACAAACCAATGCCTTTCGCTCCTGTCCCCGTGACCACTGATGACCTCGTTACTTACCTCACTGCTAAATGTGGCACTGAAGTAAATGCTAAACAATTGTTTGAAGCATCTGAGCACTTCAACTGCTCTCTTGCCACTGTTAAGAAAAGACTCAAGGGTTATAAAGCAGGCATTGGTAAGTGGAATCTTACTATCGCTGAGCAACTTGAGCAAACCCTCCAGTCTCCCGTGAAAGAAAACCTTATCCCCGAGAAAGATGATACCTTCGTCAGCTTTGGCAGTTTCAGTGATGTTAAAAAAATTATTCAGTCCCGTCTATTCTACCCTATTTTCATTACGGGACTTTCTGGCAACGGCAAAACATTCTGTGTTGAGCAAGCGTGTGCCCAACTCGGGAGAGAAATCATCCGAGTAAATATTACTATTGAAACAGATGAAGACGATCTTATTGGTGGGTTTCGCCTTGTTAATGGCGAAACAGTATGGCACAACGGACCAGTTATTGAGGCGTTGGAGCGCGGCGCAGTCCTACTTCTGGATGAAGTGGACCTTGCATCTAATAAAATTCTTTGCCTTCAGTCCATCCTAGAAGGTAACGGTGTCTTCCTTAAGAAGATTGGTAAATATGTTAAACCTGCTGTAGGATTCAATGTTGTTGCAACTGCAAATACTAAAGGTAAAGGCAGCGATGACGGTCGTTTTATTGGCACCAATATTCTTAATGAAGCATTCCTTGAGCGATTCCCAATCACCCTTGAGCAGTCATATCCTACTACAAAGGTCGAAACTGATATCTTGAGTAAGGTTGCTAAGCAACTTAACTGCTACGATGCTGACTTTATTGAGCGTCTTGTTTCTTGGGGTGAGATTATCCGTAAGACTTTCTATGATGGTGGTGTAGATGAAGTTATCTCTACTCGTCGTCTTGTCCATATCATTCGTGCATTCTCAATCTTCAAGAAGCGTAATAAAGCAATTGAAGTTTGTGTGAATCGTTTCGATGACGAAACAAAGGCATCATTCAAAGAATTGTATGCTAAGATTGATGCAACTGTTGATGAAGATGCCGATGTTTGATAACCTTCCTCGCCATACCCTCGTCCGTAAAAAAGATGGGGGTCTTTTTTTAATCAAGTGTAAGATACATCAATTGATGAATGGCGAGCAAGTCCCTTGTTATCTGGGACATCGATACTGTGATGAGGAAGCACTTGACTATGAGCCAGGAACATGTTATATTCATAATATTGACCACATCATAAATCATGAGTCCTCAACATTACAAGTACAATGAGGATGAAATCCTCAATGAGTTGAAAGATTATGTTTCTTCAACTTACAACCAGCACTATTCTGCTGGCACTAACAAAATCCAAACCCTTGACCTTATTGAGGCATGTGGTGATGGTGAAGCATTCTGTAGGAGTAACATCCTAAAGTATGCATCTCGATATGATAAGAAGGGCACTGCCCGTCGAGACATTATGAAGATTTTGCATTATGCAGTTTTGCTAATGCACTTCAATGATAAAAATGCACAACGTGAAGATTACAACCAATGAGTACTATTGCCCTTTCAAAGACCACAATCGAAATTCTCAAAAATTTCTCTACAATCAATACATCGATTGTTATTAAAGAGGGCAACCTCCTTCGCACTATCAGTAATGAAGAAAACATTCTCGCTACTGCAAAGGTGGAGGAAGTGTTTCCACAAACGTTTGCTATCTATGACTTGAATCAATTCCTTGCAGGTCTTTCCCTGTTTGAGAATCCTAGTCTCGTATTTGACAACGATGATTATCTTATTATTAAGTCTGGTCGCTCCCGTGTTAAATACTATTTTAGCGACCCTGAGATTACTCTCAAGACCGCACCTGATAAGAAAGTAAACTATCCTGGGTCTGATGTTACTTTCTCTTTGTATGCTAGTGATTTGTCTTCACTTAATAAAGCATCTAATGTATACAAACTTCCTGATTTTGTAATCAGCACAGACAATCAGATTCTTCTTTCTGTTTGTGACCTTGAGAATGACACCTCTCACGTCTATGATGTGACAGTCAAAGGTGAGTTTGATGGTAGTCATAGTCTCCACCTTAAGGTTGAGAATCTGCGTCTGATGCAGGGTGACTATACTGTTGGTGCTTCTAAACATCTTATTACAGAGTGGAAACACTCTGACCTAGACCTTACCTATTACGTCGCTCTCGAACCTTGAAGCATATCCTATTTACTTTGAAAAGGTGCCCATTTTCATTATTGGATGATGAGGCACACATTCGTAATGTGCTGGTCAATGCCGCTACGATGTCTCAAAGTACTTTGTTGGATGTGACTTCCCATAAATTTGACCCTTACGGTGTGACTGCCATTGCTCTTCTCGCTGAATCTCATATCAGCATCCACACATGGCCAGAGAAGAATATGGCAGTATGTGATATATTTACTTGTGGCGAAAGAAGCTATCCTCAGGCAGCAGCGCAATATATGTATGAGCGTATGGAAGCGACTGACTGGGTTGGCACTGAAATTTTGAGACCTTTAGATGATGAATGATTTTTTGTGGGTAGAGAAGTATCGTCCTCATAAGATTGAGGATTGTATTCTCCCAACTTCGATGAAGAAAGTGTTTACTGGATTTGTAGAGCAAGGTGAGATTGCTAATCTCATGCTTTCTGGTCCTCCTGGCGTTGGTAAAACTACTGTTGCTAAAGCACTATGTGAAGAGTTGGGTCTTAGTTATATTGTTATTAATGGTAGTGACGAAGGTCGTTTCCTTGATACCATTCGCACTAAGGTCCGTAACTTTGCTACTACTAAATCTTTGATTGGTGGTGGTGCTCACAAGGTGGTGATTATTGACGAAGCAGACAACACCACGCATGACGTGCAACTGTCGCTTCGCACCTTTGTGGAGGAGTATCATACCAACTGTAGATTTATTTTTACCTGTAACTTTATCAATAAGATTGCAGAGCCATTGCACTCTCGATGCACTGTGGTTGATTTCCGAATTAAGCAGGCAGAGCAGCAGAAACTCCAAGCACAATTCTTTGACCGCTTGAAGGGCATTCTAGACGCCTCTGGGGTGACCTATGAGGACAAGGTGGTAGTCAAACTAATCCAGCGTTACTATCCCGATTGGCGTCGTCTCCTGAATGAAGCGCAGCGTCACTCTGCAGGTGGGTCTTTGGACTCTGCTGTGCTGTGTGATATTGCTGATGTCAACATTGAAGAATTGATTCGTGCAATGAAGAATAAAGAGTTTACTACAGTCCGTAAGTGGGTGGTAAACAATATGGATAGTGACCCTAATATGATTATGCGTAAAGTATATGATAATCTGGTCAACTATATTGAGGGGTCAACGATTCCTCCTGCTGTTTTGGTGCTTGCTAAGTATCAGTATCAGGTTGCTTTTGTTGCTGACCAAGAAATCAATCTGTTGGCATGTCTTACTGAGTTGATGGTGGAGTGTAAATTCAAATGATTTTCTGGATTGGATTCACCCTCATGGTATTGAATGAGGGTTTTGTCATGATGAGACATGTATCACCTTTCTTTGCTGACCTTAGAGATAAGGTTATGAAGAAGCTAGGTGAAAAAGTATGGTGGCGATTACATGGCACTTTAGACTATACATGGATAGGTCTTGTCACGATAGGACTTATAGTTTGTCCTAATAGACTATTTCATATAGCAGCACTTGCTATATTCTGGGGTGCTTCATTTGCAATCTTTTATTTACCGAGGTGGATTAAAAGATGGAAGTAATTAAGATTCCACAAACACCTGAGTATCAATCTTTGAAGGCAGATGTCTTGTCTTCAAACTTTCCGTGGGTTTATGTAGAAACACCATTTGGTCCTGCTACAGAAGAAGATAAAAAACTATGGAATTGTTCTCCATACTTTAGTCATTCTGTATTGAGAGCTCCTGGTGCTGGCGGAGACCAGAATATTTTCCCTCTTACAAATTCTGAATGGGCACCACTTTGTAACGAAGTCTTGAAACAAATCAATCAAGAAAATAATCTTGATATCAATGTAGTTTTGAGAATCAATTTTAATATGTCACTTCTTTCAGATAATGATAGACCTGATAGGAAACATGTTGACCATGACTTTCCACATAAAAATATGTTAGTATATCTAACAGAGTGTGAGGGTGGAGAGACTGTGGTATTTGGAGAAACAACTGAAGAATATTTTCCAGTAGAAGATACTGGGATTGTGTTTGGTGGAGACCAGCACTGTTACTTTTATCCCAAGAGTGGGAGAAGAGTTGTAATGGTAGTAACTTATATTTGATATGAAATCTTTGAAAACTCCTCTACGTTATCCAGGTGGTAAGTCTCGCGCCTGTGTAAAACTGGCACAATATCTGCCAGACATGAAACAATACAAAGAGTTTCGTGAGCCATTCCTTGGTGGTGGTAGTGTTGCACTATACATGACCAAGCAATATCCTCACCTAGATATTTGGGTGAATGATTTGTATGAGCCTCTCTATAATTTTTGGAGAGAATTGCAAGACAACGGACAAGCAATGTCCGAGCAATTGAAACAATATAAGATTGATAACCCAACACCTGAAACTGCTAAGAATCTTTTTCTAGAATCAAAGGAGATTGTCAATGAAGATTCCGTATCCAATTTATCTCGCGCTTGTGCTTTTTACATTATCAACAAGTGCTCTTTTTCTGGTCTCACTGAGTCCTCATCCTTTAGCAGGCAAGCGTCTGACTCCAACTTCTCAATGCGA
>MDTC01054270.1_pt1 | contig 11981 bp, 13 predicted proteins | sample 811181 | NCBI WGS metagenome assembly MDTC01 (sample SAMN05326644, study PRJNA326480) | marine metagenome | isolation source: seawater | place: Pacific Ocean: North | collected 2011
AATTAAAGTGACAAGTAATTTGCAGTCAATTACTAATGCAGACTTTTTGATCTTACCTGGTGTTGGTTCTTATCCTGATTGTAAAAAAGGACTGCAAGAGATAGACGGACTAATTGAAGTTTTATCTGAACAAGTAATATGCAAAAAGAAAAATTTTCTTGGAATTTGTGTTGGAATGCAATTGATGTTTGATTATAGTTCAGAAAAAAAACATACAACGGGCTTTGGTTGGTTGAGAGGAAATTTTAATAAAATTAAAATAGATGGTTTAGACTACCTCGGTAGGACTTTTAAAATTCCTCACATGGGATGGAACAAACTGAAGTTAGAAAACATTAACCATCCATTACTTAAAAATATAAACGAAAATGACCAATATTATTTTGTACATTCTTATTATTTACAAGAAAGTGAAAAGGATAAAGTAATAGCAAATACTTACTATTGTCATCAAATCCCTGCGATAGTTGGTAAAGAGAATTTCGTGGGAGTTCAATTTCATCCCGAAAAAAGTAGTGTGTCAGGGCAAAAATTGATTTCCAATTGGCTCAAATTTTAAACATAATTTTAAAGATAATTAATGGAAAAAGATAAGTCTAATTATAATGTTAAAGCTGAAATTTGTAAAAGCTTAAATAAAGTTGATTTACAAGAACTTTGTGACGCAACAGAAGAGGCTATTCTAGATGGAGGTGGTTTTGGTTGGATATCACCACCATCATTAAATACACTAGAAAATTACTGGAAAGGTGTTTTATTAATACCCGAGAGAGTTCTTATAATAGGAAAACTTGACAATGTTTTAGCTGGTTCAGTGCAATTAATTAAACCCACAAAAAATAACGAAGCACAATCACATTCCTGTACTTTAAGTACTTTCTTCTTTGCCCCTTGGGCAAGAGGGTTTGGTTTAGCTAAAGCAGTTTTTAAGAAAGCAGAATTAAAAGCTAAGTCAGATGGATTTAAAGTAGTTAATCTTGAAGTTAGGGAAACACAATCTAGAGCTATTCAACTATATGAACAAGCAGGTTATATAAAATCTGGAGTTAATCCGAAAGCAGTTTTTATAGATAATAAATATATTGCTGGATTTTACTATTATAAAGAATTATGAAATGAAAAAAGAAGATTTTACTTTATTCCCTGCAATAGACATAAAAGACGGTAAATGTGTAAGGTTATTATTTGGGGATATGGAAAAGGAAACAATTTATAATAATAATCCAATAGATCAGGCTAGGTGGTTTGTAGATCAGGGTGCGAAATGGTTGCATATTGTAGATTTAGACGGTGCAGTTGAAGGCAAAAGTGTAAATCAAGTTATAATACAAAAAATTTTAAAAACATTTCAAAATAAAGTTTATATTCAATTAGGTGGTGGTATAAGAAGTCTTGAAAACATTGATTTCTGGTTACAACATTCCTTAGAAAGAATAATATTAGGAACTTTAGCCTTTGAAAATCCAAATTTTATTGAAAAATTAGAAAATAAGTATTTTAAAAAAATTGTTATTGGTGCAGACGTGCGGGACGGATTAATTGCTTCACATGGATGGAAAAATCAATCAGATATTAATGCTGTTGAGTTAATAAAAAATTTCAATCCTTCTATTGTTAGTTCTGTTATATACACAGACATATCAAGAGATGGAAGTTTGCAAGGAGTTAGTCTTAAGCAAACAATTAATTTTGCAAAATCTATTCCACACCCTGTTATTGCTTCTGGAGGTGTTTCATCACTGGACGATATTAAAAAGTTAAGTGATGAATTTTCAAATGGAGTTGAGGGTGTTATAATTGGAAGAGCATTATATGATAAAAGATTTACTTTTGCTGAAGCCTTACAAAAAGTAAAGAAAGCAAAAAATTAATGTTATCAACAAGGGTCATTGCATGTTTAGACGTTCATGATGGCAGAACAGTAAAAGGCATTAATTTTGTGGATTTAAAAGACGCAGGTGATCCTGTTGAACAAGCTAGAATTTACAGTAAATCAGGTGCTGATGAAATTTGTTTCTTAGATATTTCTGCAACACATGAAAAAAGAAAAACAATGTTTGAAGTTATTTCAAAAACAGCTGAGTCGTGTTTTGTACCACTCACAGTAGGTGGAGGAGTTAGAAGTTTAGATGATTTTAGGGAATTGTTAGTTTGTGGTGCAGATAAAGTTTCAATTAATTCTTCAGCAGTATACGATCCAAAAATAATAAGACGTTCTTCTGATAAATTTGGGAACCAGTGTGTTGTACTCGCAATTGATGCCATAGAAAGTTTAAGTACGCCTAGTGGATACGAAGTAACTACACATGGAGGAAGAAAAAGAACAAATATAGATGTTTTAAACTGGGCAAAACAGGGAGTTGAGAATGGTGCTGGGGAAATTTTACTTACATCAATGATAGCTGACGGAAGGAAGACAGGATACAATCTTCATCTCAATAAATTAATTTCTGAAAATGTTTCTGTACCTGTTATAGCGTCAGGTGGTGCTGGTAAACCAAAAGATATTGTGGATGTTGTTCTAAAATCTGGAGCTTCGGCAGTCTTAGCAGCTTCTATATTTCATTTTGGTATCCATTCAATATCATCAGTAAAAAAAGAAATGCTTAAAAATGGAATTCAGGTAAGAGATTGTAATAATTAAAATGGATGATCAATTTATAAAAGAAATATTTAATCACTTAAAAAAAAGAAAAAAATTAAGTGAACTGAAATCTTATACGGCACATTTAATAAATAATCCGGAATTATTAGGAAAAAAAATAGGCGAAGAATCGTCAGAATTAATCATTGATTTTATTAAAAAAAATAACAAAGGAATTGTCAATGAATCTGCTGATCTCATTTATCATTTACTGGTACTTTGGGTAGCAGCCGGGGTAAACCCACAAGATGTTTGGGATGAATTAATCAGAAGAAAGTTAAAATCTGGGTTTGAAGAAAAAAAAAGTAGGAGCTTAAAAGATGAATAAACATTATGACAAAAATAATATTTTTGCTAAAATATTAAGGTCTGAGGTTCCATGTAATAAGATACTTGAGAATGATTTTGCGCTCGCTTTTTCAGATATTAATCCTCAAGCACCTATTCACATTTTAATTATACCTAAAAAACCATACATAAATTTTCATGATTTTACACAAAATGCTTCAATTAAAGAAGTCGAATTTTTTTGGAAATTAATTAACGATGTAATAGTTTTGAATAAAATTTCAAAAAAAGGTTTTAGGGTTATTTCAAATTCTGGAGATGATGGTAATCAAGACGTACCCCATTTTCATGTTCATCTTTTAGGTGGAAATAATTTAGGCAGAATGATAAACTAAAGAGAAAGTTTTTTTTCAATAAAATCCCAAAAAATTTCTTCAATTGCAATCGAGTTATAAGACTTGATTTCTCTTATTCCTGTTGGCGAAGTAACGTTAATCTCTGTTAAATAGTCCCCTATGACATCAATACCAACAAAAATTAGACCTTTATCTTTTAAAGATTGAGAAATTTCATTACAAATAAATTTATCTCTTTTTGTCAAAGTTGTTTTTTCTGGCTTCCCACCAACATGCATATTTGACCTGCTTTCTCCAATTTTAGGAATTCTATTAATAGCGCCTACAATTTCGCCATTTACTAAAATGATTCTTTTGTCACCATTTCTAACGTCACCCAAATATTCTTGTATCATTAGAGGTTCTTTATTTTGGTTAAAAAACATTTCCAAAATTGAGTTAAAATTTTCATCCTTGGGAAGAACATGAAAAACTCCTTGTCCACCATTTCCATATAAGGGTTTAATTATTATGTCCTTATGTTCGTTTCTAAAGTTTTCAATTACTTTTGGGTTCCTAGATATTAACGTTTTTGGCATCAAGTGAGTAAAATGTGTAACAAACAGCTTTTCTGGTGCATTTCTCACTTCATAAGGATTATTAACTATCAATACAGTATTTAAAAGTTTTTCTAAAATATGTGTGGCAGTGATGTAAGACATGTCAAAAGGTGGGTCTTGTCTCATCAATATTACATCATAGTCGCCTAAAGATTTAATTATTTTATTATGATATTTAAAATTGTTCGTTTCATTTGTAGAAGATAACTCTATTTTACAAATATTTGCAAAAACCTGTCCAGATATTAAAAATAAGTCGTCTGGTTTAAAAAAGCTTATTTCGTGTTTTCTGTTCTGAGCTTCAAGGGCTAAAGCAAATGTTGTATCACCTTTAAGATCAAGATCTTCAAAGGGATCCATAAGAAATGCAACTTTTAATTGACACTTCATCTTGTGTCATTATTTAAAATTATATAATTATAAACCTCCTTAACAAATCGTGCGCTTGAGGCATGATTTTTTACAAGAATCATTTCTTCTTTATTACTTGCAACTCCACTAATATAGGCGTTGTCATTCACAACATCTATCGAATAGTTAATACTGTTAACGGATTTGTCTGCCATAATTCGCGCTCTTATTTCTCCCATTGAAGCAAGATCTCTTGCAACGTTTTTTATAGAAGAAGTGTCCGTTATTTGAAGTTCGTTATTAACTTCATTAACCCCTTTTACAGCCCAAGATATTTTAGTAAATTCAATTTTTTCACTTGGTTTTTTAACTTTGCCAGTTAATAAGACAGATCCATTATTAACAAATACTTTAGTATCTCTAATTAAATCATTATCTAATTTAAATATTAAATTTGATATTTTTGTTTTTATAAGATTATCATTTATAGAAGTCCCTATACCTTTTTCTTTTGAAGCAGCACCCAAAGACACCATTCCTACAGTTCCTATTAAAGGACCACATGATTGCAAAAAAAGAATAATAATTGATATAAACAAAAATTTTTTCATTTTAATGTCCTTGTTTTTTATTAATTTGATAAATACAATTAAAGATTATTATCTCATTCTTCATTGAAGGATTCCTTTATTTTTATAGCTTCACTATATATAAATTTTCTTGAAAAATTTGTTTCTTCAATTGTAATATTAACTGTATCACGAAGAGAAAATTTTTGAAGTTTCTTTTTTATATTTATCCTTAAAGTTTCAATTTTGATTTCACTCTTTTGATCATTCCCATCTATTATTATTACAATTTCACCTTTTAAAGGCATGTTATTCTTCTGTCGTTCATGAATTAACCCAATAATATTTTGTAAGTTACTAAAAATAACATCTTCATGAACTTTTGTGAGCTCTCTGGTAATAGTAATTTTCCTGTTCCCATAAATTTTAAGCATTACTTCAAGAGTATTATTTAATCTTAAACAAGTATCAAACCATATACCTGTCATGGGATAAGATTTACTAGCATTAAATTGCTTTATTTTTATGCTTTTTTTTGAAGAAACAAATCCTCCAAAATAGAATTGATTTGAAGGAAGACCAGATAATATTAACGCATTTATTACAGAAGAAGGTCCAGGAGCATGGGTAACTTTGATTTTATTTAGGTAACATTCTTGTACTATTTTATAACCAGGATCTGAGATTAGAGGAGTGCCAGCATCACTAACTAACCCTACATTATTTTTTGTAAGAAGTTTTTTTATAATATAAGGTCTTTTTTTTTCAGCATTATTATCGTTATAAGACATCAGGTTTCTACGATTAATACTTAGATGTGATAGCAATTTTTTAGTTTTTCTAGTATCTTCACATAATAATATGTCTACCAAACTCATAAGATTTATTGCGCGAAGACTTATATCGTCAAAATTTCCAATGGGGGTTGCAATGATATATAAACAGCCTTCATCACCTCTTATTTTGTAGTCACTTGAATGTTTTAGATATTCTTTACTTAGTTCCTTCAATAGATTACCTTAATTCTGATATAGAGACTTTGAGTTAGTATTTATGTTTTTTTTTAATGTTAAATATAATCTTATTACATATTTTTGTATATTGGTAATGATTAATGGGTGTCAAAATACAACAAAGAAATTAATAGTTGAAAATGAACTCTTATTAGAAACACTTAAGTCAAATAAAACTTCTATAGAAAATCAAAAAGATCTTAAAAGTACAATTCCTAAAAGTGAAATTATTTCAAAAGTAATAGAAAACACAACAAAACAAGAAGATAACGATGTCATTTTTGAATTTAAGAATGAACGGTTACTTCAAGGAAGAGATAAATATAAATCAACAGACAAAAGAATAGCAGAAAAGGCAATATCAGCAGTTTTTAAAATGTTAAAGCAAAATTTAAGCTCAGACAATAACAACTTTGATTTAAAAAGTAGCAATGATATTTCACTAGATAATAAATATTTTGATATAAAAAATAATTCTACTGTCTACAAGAATATTTTAGCTTTTCTTCCACTTACTGGCTCTTATTCCAATTACGGTGTCAAAATAAGAAAAGCATTAGATCTTAGTGTATTAAATTATAGTAATGATCAAATTAAAATTACTTACTTTAATACTGCAAAAAATATTGAAAATAAAGTCATAACAAAATTATTTAACGAAATAAATCCTGCTCTCATTATAGGGCCGTTTAAACGTGAAGTGTTAGTGAATATAAAACCATTAGCAAAAAAAAATTCTATACCAATACTTACATTCTCAAATGACATAGCAATGATAGAAAATAATATTTGGTCTTTAGGTTTCTCACCTGAAGAACAAGTTGAGAGTGTTATTAAATGTGCACTGGTTCATGGATACAGAAACTTTGGTTTAGTCGCTCCGGATAACTTATATGGCAGTATTTTAACTAATGCATCAGTCGATTTAATAAGTGATAATAAGATGAATAAATTCGACAAAATTTTACTTTCTAATGATCAGATAAATAATAAAGAAATACTATATTCCATTCTCAAGAGATTTCTACAATATAATAAAAAACTTACTTTGCATAAAAAGTTTGATGCTATTATTTTAGGTGGTAGTAAAGAATTTATTCTTGAAATAGCACCACTTTTATCGTTTTTTAACGTAGACTCTAAATATGTTAAAATCTTAGGGACAGAGAACTTTAATCATAACGATATAAAAACGGAACCATCTTTGGAGAAATCTTGGTTTCCCATTGTTAAAAGTAAAAATGAAAAAAAGTTTGAACTCTTATGGCAAGAAATATGGGGGGATGAAGTAGATTATTTTTCAAATGCAGGATTTGACTCAGGTACTATTGGCATTAATTTCATTAAAAAAGAAGAAGAGGGTTTTGAATTCTTAGAAAAAGCAACAGGACCTATTTCAGGTTTAATTTTTAATTCAAATGGCTATGTCAAAAAACCTATTAGTGTCATGCAAATAGAAAATTTAGGAAAGTTAGCAGATATTGAAAAATGTAATAGTTTTAAGGGTTAGTTAAAAAGTTTAAAATACTATTTAACTTAATCATATAATTTTCATCAACTCTCAATATACCATCTTTAATTAATATTATTTTTTTATTTTGTAGTATTTTAAAAGCATTACTTTCGATTAAAGACTTTTTATACAATCTGGAAATCTCTATGCCATTGTAAAGTCGAAGTCCCATTGTTAATGTGTCAATGTCTGAAATTGTTGTATTAATAAAATTAGTTTCTTCAAATTGCGCGTTATTGCTGTTTTTAGATACCCAAGTTTTTGGATTTTTAAAATTTTTATACTCAATTCTGTGAATATTTTTATTTCCAGACCATATTCTTCCGTAAGCGCCTGGACCAATACCTAACCAATTTTCTGATTTCCAGTAGTTTAAATTATGTTTGCATTCAAATTCTTTTTTTGCATAATTTGATATCTCATAATTTAAAAATTTATGTTCTTTTAATATTTGGTTAGAAACTTCATAGAAATCAGCTGCAACATCATTGTCCATTATTTTCAAAGAGCCCTTTTTATAATCTGTAAAAAACTTTGTACCTTCTTCAATTGTTAATTGATAAAGAGATATATGTTGTAAATCGTTATTTAGAAGAAATGTCTTTAATTCATTTGTCCAATCTAAAAGTTTTTGACCGTGAAATGCGTATATTAAATCTACAGACACATTATCAAATGTTTTAATTGCATGTTCTACAGTTATTTGTGCGTCTAGACTATTATGAAGTCGTCCTAGAAACCTTAAATTGTCATTGTTCAAAGACTGTACTCCAAGAGAAATTCTATTAACTCCTAATTTTTTTAAATTATAGAACTTTTCTTTTTCATATGAGCTTGGGTTAGCCTCAAGGGTTATTTCTATATTTTTCTCAAATCCAAACAAATCAGATGAAGTTTTTAAAATACTTTCTACTATCTCCAAGGACATTAATGAAGGTGTTCCTCCTCCAAAAAAAATAGAATTTAATTTATTAAAATTTACATTATGCTCTAGTAGTTGTTTCTTCATTTCATTTAATTGATTGGTGTAAGATGTTATCCAATTCATATTATCGACAGCTTCCTTGACATGTGAATTAAAATCACAATATGGACACTTTGCATCACAATAAGGCCAATGAATATAAAGGCTTAATAAACTATTTTTATTTTGATTCAACACTTTAAATTAGGAAAACATAAATCTATTAATTTATTAAAAGCAACAGATCGATGACTTATTTTATGTTTAAAGAGAGGGTTCATCTCAGCAAATGTCATATTATAACCTAATGGTTTAAAAATAGGGTCATAACCAAAACCTTTATTACCTTTTGGAGGCCATGTAAATTTTCCATTAACTTGGCCAGAAACAGTGACATCATATTCATCTGGCCAAGATATTGATAAAGAACAAATAAAATGACAATCATAACTCGGGTTTTTTATTTTCTTTATAGCATTATTAATTTTGGACATAGCTAAATTAAAATCCTTGTTTAAACCAGCCCATCTTGCTGAGTAAATACCAGGTTTACCATTAAGATCATAAAAGCATATTCCACTATCATCTGATATACTTGGCAATCCCGTTTTCTGTGTTACAAAAGTGGATTTAATTAGAGCATTTTCTTCAAATGTTGTCCCATTTTCTTCTGGTTCCTTTAGACCGAAATCATAAGCAGATAAAATTTCAATATTTAAAGGTGCAAACAAATCTGCAATTTCAATTATCTTACCTTTATTATGACTAGCAATAACTAATTTTTTATGAGTAAAAACACGGTTTGTCATTAAAATTATTCTAAATTAAGTGCGTTTCTTTGGATTTTAAAAATATCCTTTGTACCATCTTCAGCCAATTCACAAAGACGTAAAAATTGTTTTTTATTAAAAGGCTTATCTTCTGCAGTAGTCTGAATTTCAACTATACCGTTATTAGCTGTCATAACAAAGTTTCCATCTGTTTCTGCAGTTGAGTCTTCTGCATAATCAAGATCAATTATTTCTTCATTATTGCATATACCACAAGAAATTGCACTGACTTGATCTATTATTGGATTCGCAACAATTTTACCAGATTTAAGTAAATAATTTACTGCTTCATAAAGCGCAACCCAAGCCCCAGTAATCGATGCTGTTCTAGTTCCACCATCTGCTTGAATCACATCGCAATCTATTTTAATTTGATTTTCTCCTAATTTTTTTAAATCTACAATTGATCTTAATGATCTTCCAATTAATCTTTGTATTTCTTGAGTACGACCCGATGGCTTTCCTTTTGTAACTTCTCTTTCCATCCTCGAATGTGTAGATCTTGGGAGCATACCGTATTCTGCTGTAATCCATCCTTTACCCGAGTTTCTTAACCACGGTGGTAATTTGCTATCAACAGAAGCTGTACAGAAAACGTGAGTATTTCCAAACTTCGCCATACAAGATCCCTCTGCATAGGGAGAAACTTGAGATTCTAATGTTATTTCGCGCATTTCATTAAATTGTCGTTTAGAGGGTCTTTCAAACATAATTTTACTCTATAAATCATTAAAACAAGCTATCATTAACTTAAAACATACTAAAGTTCTATCTATAAATATTAATAATTTTTATCTCTTGCAAATTTTACTTAGATTTACTATTTGAAACCAATATATAAATTATATCTGGAGCCGTAAATTGTCTAAAAAAAAGGTTGAAAATAAAATAGATAATGAAACAAATTCTATTGACGATCAAGTAGCTGAAAATAGTAATACTTTAGATGAAGAAATTGCAGACGTTAATGATGATAATGAAGATGAAAAAATTGAAGAAATTAATGAAAATCTTGAAAAACAAGTTTTGGATTTGAAAGATCAATTAATGCGTACATTAGCAGAAGGTGAAAACTTGCGAAAACGAACTCTCAAAGAAATTGAGCATGCTAAAAAATATAGCCATATTAATTTTGTTAGAGATTTAGTTTCTTCTGTAGATAATTTGCAAAGAGCCTTAGATTCAGTTCCTGATGATAAGTCTGCATTACCTGAACCTGTAAAGAACTTAATAATAGGTTTAGATATTGTTGAGAAAGAAATTATTACTAATTTTGAAAAGCATAATTTAATACAAATCGATCCTCTTGGAGAAAAATTTGACTATAATTTTCATCAAGCTATGTTTGAAGTTCCTACAAATGAAACTGAACCTGGCATTATTGTTGAAGTTTCTCAAAAAGGTTATTTATTACATGACAGATTAGTTAGGCCTGCAATGGTAGGTATTTCAAAGAAAATAGGAGACGAAGCAAATCATGATAATAAAAAAAATGAAACAAAATAAGATAAATAATTTTTTTATAATCTTGTAAATTCAACAACTTAAACCATATAAGTTTTGTTGATAAATTCAACAATAATTTTGTTGACGAAAATTTAAATTTAGGGAGTTTGTTAATGGCTAAAGTTATAGGTATTGATCTGGGAACAACTAACTCGTGTGTTTCAGTTATGGATGGGAAATCCCCAAAAATCATTGAAAATAGTGAAGGTGCAAGAACTACCCCATCTATGGTAGGTATTACAGATGATGAAAGATTAGTTGGTCAACCAGCCAAAAGACAAGCAGTGACAAATCCAGAAAACACTCTTTTTGCAATCAAAAGATTAATCGGTAGAAGACATGATGATCAATATTCAAAGAAATTTTCAGAATTAGTCCCTTATAAAATAGTTTCAGCTAAAAATGGCGATGCTTGGGTTCAAGCAAATGGTCAAGATTATGCACCCTCAGAAGTGTCTAGTTTTATTTTAAGAAAACTTAAAGAAGATGCTGAGGCTTTTCTTGGTGAATCAGTTGACAAGGCTGTTATTACTGTCCCTGCATATTTCAATGATGCTCAAAGACAAGCTACAAAGGACGCAGGAAAAATAGCTGGTTTGGAAGTACTAAGAATTATTAATGAACCAACGGCTGCTGCTTTAGCATATGGTCTTGATAAAAAAGAAAGTGGCACTATTGCAGTCTATGATCTTGGTGGAGGTACATTTGATGTTTCAATCCTTGAGGTTGGAGATGGAGTTTTTGAAGTTAAATCTACCAATGGGGATACATTTTTAGGTGGTGAAGATTTTGACCAACGTATTATAGATTACATTGCGGAACAATTTAAAAAAGACAATGGAATAGACCTAAGGTCTGACAAACTAGCTCTTCAGAGAATGAAAGAAGCTGCAGAGAAAGCTAAAATTGAATTATCAAGCGCGGCTCAAACTGACGTAAATTTGCCTTTTGTTACTGCAGATGCGAGTGGCCCAAAACATTTGAATGTAAAATTAACAAGATCTCAATATGAAGGTCTTGTAGATGACCTTATTACCAAAAGTATTGATCCTTGCAAATCAGCTCTAAAGGATGCCGGAGTTAGCGCGAGTGATATAGATGAAGTAATTTTGGTTGGTGGAATGACTAGAATGCCAAAAATAATTGAAGCAGTTACATCATTTTTTAAGACAGAACCCCACAGAGGTGTTAATCCTGATGAAGTTGTAGCTTCAGGAGCTGCAATTCAAGGTGGTGTTTTAATGGGAGATGTTAAAGATGTTCTTTTGCTTGATGTTACACCTTTATCATTAGGTATTGAAACACTTGGTGGAGTTTTCACAAGATTAATTGATAGAAATACAACTAT
>MDTC01136651.1_pt1 | contig 11981 bp, 8 predicted proteins | sample 811181 | NCBI WGS metagenome assembly MDTC01 (sample SAMN05326644, study PRJNA326480) | marine metagenome | isolation source: seawater | place: Pacific Ocean: North | collected 2011
AGATTGAGTTTTATTTGAATCAAATTTAACTATAGTTATATAATAAACATGTCAGCAACTTACACTAAGATTATATGTAAACCCTTAAATGATAGAAATAAAAGATTTTTGTTAGGGAAACAAGGTAAGGTTGAAATGTTGGCGATTGGATTAAATCCAAGTAAAGCAAATGAAGAAAAATTAGACCCTACCTCTAGAAATATTCAAAAAATTGCAAATAATAATGGTTGTGATGGATGGTGGCTCGTTAACCTTTACCCCAAAAGGACTTCAAAACCAATTAATTTACCAAAAAACCCAGATAGTATGTTGATCCAACAGAACTTACTCTTCATAAAGGATTTACTTCAGGATCCAAAATTTAAAATTATTAAGGTTTTGTGTTGTTGGGGAAACCATATAGACGATCATTTATATCTTAAATTACAATCATTTAAAATATTAGAATCCATTAAAGAATATAATTTAAGTCTTTATTGTATGGGGAATACCAAGTCAGGAAACCCATTTCATCCAGCCCCAATGTCAATAAATAGATTCCTAGGAGGAATTGATCGATTAAAATTGATTCCCTACTAAAAATTTTATTCATTTTCAGTATTGGGGATCAACCAAATATCATTTTGATGATCAATTTTACCTCCCATTTTCTCTTGAACAACTCTGTCAACAATAAGTTGACCTTTAAGTGCCATATTTTCAAAATGATCTATTCCTTGATTTGGAAAACCCTTTCTAGTTCGATGAATATTAAACGAAGAAGATAGTTCTTTATCAAAGATTTTCTCTACTTCATTTTTCCCTAACATAAAGCCTAATAAACCTCCCCAAGTTGCTGTTGGATTATCAGAATCCCATCCTGCTAATGCACCTATTTTAATGGTTTCTTTTATATCTCCTTCACCGTAAAGTAAACTAATAATACTTGCACCAAAATTAATGCCAGCTGCAAAACAACCATTGCAACTTTTATCAGTTGTTGCCCAGTGATATCCATCTTCTTGACGAATTTGATATTTTTCATGAAGCGCATTACGTGCATCCTCCCAAAGTATATTTTGGTTGTATTGCTCTAATACAAAATCAAACATTTTTGCTGAATAAGAATCGTTTGGCAAATGTAATCGTGATTGTTTTGCCATCCATATAACTTTTTCTTTTCTTGTCTTATGTTCAGTTTTCATCGAAGCTAATGAATACATAATAATATTAAATTCTGAAATCCAAGCAGCATTATCTCTTGCAGTAGTTCTTACTGGAAGATACCCTAAAACCATAGCAATTTCAGGTTTTGTAGGTGCAAAAAACCCAAAAATTTCAGTGGTAAGTTGGGCATCAATCATTTCATAGTGGGGGTTAAGATCAGGATTGCTGGTTTCAGGTGGAATAACACCATTGTTCATCAAATCAAAAGCTTTTTGGTTTGAAACCCATAAAAAGTTTTCTTCATCCAGATGAATATGATTTATCCAAGCATTTCTAATCTGTTCTCCTGTAAGATCTAATGAGGGACTATTCAAGAGTAATTCTTGATAGATGTATTCAATATCAGTATCATCGTCAGCACCCCAAATACTATCCTTTTCAGCATAGATGTAATTAATTGTCTTAGATAATTCATTAGACCCCCATAAATTTGGTTGATCTGACTTTCCCCAATCCTCCCTTGTATAAAAGCCACCCCCTTTTCCGTCAATAGGGATTCCAATTTTATCCATTTCAGTAATTAAACCTGTCCAGTTTGCAATGCATTGGCCAAGCCAAAACCCTTCCAATTTATTTAAATACTCTAACCTATTAATTTTAGTATAGTTTTCATTCATTTCTGAGCATTGACTAAAAAAGAAAATTATAAAAGTGTATGCTATAAGTTTTTTCATGGATCTATATTTATGATATTTAAATGTATAATTTTAAAATTTTACTCCAATTCAATGAATTTAAATACATTGAAATTATTAATCGTACTATTGATTTTACACAGATGCTTTTCTAAAAAATAGTTGAAAAGGATTTATCCTTTAAGCTTGCCATTATTAGAGTCAATATATTTCTTTTTGTTTTTTACGTGTTTTTCCAACCACTGATCCTGTTCCCAAATTAGATGAAGAATCGTTTCTTTGGCTCTATAACCGTGACTTTCTTTAGGAAACATCACTAGTCTAGTTGTAGCACCTAGTCCTTTAAGAGCATTGTAATAACGTTCACTTTGTAAAGGATAAGTTCCTGAATTATTATCTGCTTCACCATGAACTAACAATAATGGTGTTTTCATCTTTTCTGCATGCATAAATGGAGACATACTATAATATACGTCTGAAGCTTCCCAATAGGACCTGGATTCACTTTGAAAGCCAAAAGGAGTTAGTGTTCTATTATATGCCCCACTTCTTGCAATTCCAGCAGCAAATAAGTTTGAATGGCTCAGTAAGTTTGCCACCATAAATGCCCCATAACTGTGACCACCAACAGCAATTCGATTTCGATCAGCAAATCCTTTACTAACTACTGCATCGATTGCAGCCTCAGCATTGGCAACTAATTGAGACCTAAAACTATCATTTGGTTCCTCTTCTCCCTCACCAATAATAGGGAAGGCGGCACGATCTAAAACTACATAGCCCTGTGTTACCCAATAAATAGGAGATGCCCAGCTAGGATAAAGAAAACGATTGGGATTATTTGTTTTTTGAGCAGCGCTAGACTTATCTTTAAATTCTCTAGGATAGGCCCATAAAATCATTGGAAGAGGGGTAGGGTTTTTTGAATCAAATCCTTCTGGTGTATAGAGAATACCACTAAGATCAAGTCCATCTTTTCGTTTATAAGTAATTAATTCTTTACCCACATTTTCAAGTTTTCTAAATGGATTTTCAAAATAGGTTAGCTGGTCAAGTTTATTTCCCATATCATCCAAATTACGAGTGAAATAATTTGGATATTCATTCTTAGATTCAATCCTAATATTCAACCTTCGGTCTTTAGGGTTATAATCATAAAGTTGTTCAAATTTATCAGTATAAGAAGATTGGTAGATCCTATTTTTCTTATTAGATTCCAGATTAACTCGATCTAAAAATGGGAATTGCCCTTTTTCGGTAAAACCTTCTCCTATAAGGAAAGCTGATTTTTTTTGAAGTGCTAAAATGAATTCTCCATATTTCCCCTTTTCAGTTACAAAATCACCTGGATCACTATATTTATCTTGATAATTACGATCGTTTATAATTCGAGCTGGAATTTTTGGGTTGGATGGATCGAAGACATATGTTTTAGAATTTCGATTTTTCCACCATTGATCATAAATTACAGCATTTGATTCATCTCCCCAAATTATCCCAGCGTATCGATTTTTCACTTTTGTTAATAACAGTGGTGTTTCATCAAAAGGTGCTTTCCATTGATATATTGCATCTCTAAAAGGGACTTCAACTTCTGGGTCACCTTTATCCAAAGCTTCTACATAGTAAAGAGAGGCAGGATGATCTTTACGCCACCCAATATTCCTTTTATTGGCACTTACTGCCATAAACCCTTTTGGTAGGACTTCCTGAAGCGGAGCATCATATATTACTTTAATCAGTTGAGCTTCTAAATCATAAACAATTGTTTCAGTTGGAAAACGATAATAGGGGACTAGATATGAAAAAGGTGTCTTTATAAAGGAAACTATAACATACTTCCCATTTGGAGACAAACTGATGTTTCGATACATACGTGAATCTAGAAAAGGTTGTTTATTACCTTTAAGGTCAACAAGATAAATTTCCGATTTGCTAAGTTGAGTAAAGTTTTTAGCATCTGTAGGATTCTTGATCAAGTCTTGATAAGTTCTATTTTGAGCTTTTTCTCCATTATTTTCTGTGACTTTGGGGCCTGTTGGAATAATTAATGATTCGTCTATTATTGTCTCTCTATTTTCAGGGAGATATTTAATCAATAATTTTTCACTGTTTTTTAACCAATTAATACTATTCCCCATAGTTGAATTCATAAACGAAGAGGTTAATTTTTTTGCTTGTCTTGAATCGACATCTAATACCCAAAGTTCAACACCAGACTCTGAGGTATGAGTCATTGCAATTTTTTTTTCATCTGGTGACCAAGTAAAATTTGTTAATTGAGGATTATTTGGCAGTCCATTAATTGGTATTGGAATTTTTCCTTTTTCAAGGTCAACCAGTTCCACTTTATTATAATAAGTAGTTCTACTTCCTATATAACGTTTTGGGTCTACTCGAAGTCCCGCTATACGAAGTTCTTTTTTTGAAAGGCTAGCAATACTTTTGTAAGTTGAGCGCGAAAGAAGTACCAAAACAGAATTTTTAGTATTTCTTAATACAGATGGAGCTATATCAACATCTATTAAATCCAATAATTCTTTTTTAGGGACCTGATAATTTAGATCTTCTTGAGCAAGAATATTGATAGATACAATAAAACAAAGTAGTAAAATAAATTTTTTCATATTCATTGAAATAATCAGCAAAATACAAAACTTCTTTAAGTGTTCCGATTTGAGACATACCTGTCTAACTTTAAAAACATTGTAGACTTTATCATTGTATTTTGTGTTAAACACCAAACCCATTTTTATAATTCTTTTTTAAAATATCTGAATCAAAACCTCTTTGTATAATGATGATATAAAATCAGTATCCAGTTTGATTAGTTCCTTAATGTCTAATAATAAATATTCATTTTATATTAGTTAAAAAAGAATACTTTAGTTTAATTAATCCATTTAAAATGCATAAATACATTATTTTCTTATTTACAATTACTTTAACTATACCAGTTTTTACTGGTTGTTCCTACTATAAAAAATCAGGTTTGATTTTTGATACTGATACTAACAACGAAATTGATGATCAACATGCTTTGGCATATTTATTATTTAACTCAGAAAAATTTGATATAAAAGGCATCACAGTAAATGCAACTGTTAATGGAGGTGGTATTGATGAACATTATGAAGAAGCAAATAGAATCATGCAATTGTGTGCTTGGGATAATAAAACACCCCTGATTAAAGGTGCAAATGGGAATTTTATCAAAATTGAAAAAACAGTAAAATCAGCTAATTTTGATGGGCATGAAGCCGTAGAATTTATAATTAAAGAAGCTTTAAAATATAATTCAAAAGAAAAATTAATTGTCTTAGCAGTTGGTAAACTTACAAATGTTGCTCTTGCAATAAAAAAAGAACCTCTAATTATCCCAAATATACGAATTGTATGGCTTGGATCTAATTATCCAGAGCCAGGCGAATACAACCTAGAAAATGATATTATTTCAATGAATTATTTGCTTAATACAAATGTTGAATTTGAAATTGTAACTGTTCGTTATGGGGAATTATCTGGAACTGATTTTGTAAAAATAACTAAAGATGAAGTTGAGAATAATATTCTAAACTTAGGGGTTAAAATAGAAAATCCAGTTTTAGGGAGGCATGGGGGTCAGTTTTATTCTTTTGGACAATATTCCAAAAGCCTATTTGAAAATATCCGTTATTTTGGTAATCCTCCTTCAAGATCATTATTTGATATGGCAGCAGTTGCCATTTTAAAAAACCCCTCTTGGGCTAAGTCAAAGATTATTCCATCACCAATTATGATAGATGGGGAATGGGTTGAACAAGAGGATAATATTCGAAAAATTAAAATTTGGGAGCATTTCGAAAAAGAATCTATCCTGTCAGACTTTTATAATTCCCTAAAGGTTAATTAATTTAAACAAATAATTCAGAAATAAGCTTTATGTCAACTCGAAGACAATTTGTTAAAACCACTTCTCTAGCAGTAATAAGTCCTTTTGTAACACTTCCTTCATCTTTAGATACTAATGGGGAAAGTTTACGTGCAAGCTTAAACCCTGGATCAATTGGGCTTCGATGCACTGCAGCCGAACTTCTGGATTATTCTATTTTATATGACTTCAAGGCCATTAGTCCAATCTTGACAGATTTGATTTCTTATTCAAAAACACAACAAGAGGAATACGTCACAAAAATGAAAGCCCATGATATTGTTTTTGATTCTGGAGGATTGCCCATACAGTTTCGAACTTCAAAGATTGAATTTCAAAGAGGACTTTCTTTTTTAAAACAACACATAGAAACTTTAGCCTCTTATGGTATTCCCAGTTTTGTTACATGGATTATGCCAACTAACCAAGAGTTAACTTATCGTCAAAACTTTGATCAGCACCAAATTCGACTCAAACAAGCGGCTAAAGTAATAAGTACAGTAGGACTCCGACTTGGATTGGAATATGTGGGTCCCAAAACACTAATGACACGTGACAAATATCCTTTCCTACATAGCATTGCCGAGCTACGAGAACTCATTTCAGCTATTGGAGAGGATAACGTTGGATATTTACTGGATAGTTTTCACAGCTATTGTTCAGGAGATAGCACTAAAGATCTAGCTTTTCTTGAAGCCAATGATATAGTTTCAGTTCAAGTGAACGATGGTGTAATTGGACGAACAGCTGACACACAGATTGATCAGGAACGAGAACTACCAGGTGATACAGGACTGATTGATATTAAAAGTTTTTTGAACAGTGTTAAATCAACAGGTTACAATGGAGCCGTAAGCGTTGAGCCTTTTAATAAACTAGTAAATCAAATGGATACTATTTCAAAACTTAAGCGTATTCGCACCTCGCTTAAAAAAATTGGGTTAAAATAAAAATCCTAAATACATAACAGGCTTTAATCCTAGAGAAGATTCTAATATTTTATAAGTTCTTATTTGTCATTTACTAATATAATATTCAATTCCCTATGGGAATACCATATTTATATGGTTAATACTATAATTTTCTTTAGTTTAGTCAAATGAGTCAATCTTACGACTATATAATTATTGGAGCTGGTTCAGCAGGTTGTGTACTTGCAAATCGATTGTCAAAAGATAAAAAAAAATCAGTTTTATTGTTAGAGGCTGGGGGGCCAGATTCAAACATTAATATTCATATTCCCGGGGCTTATTTAAAGATTCATAAAAGTAAGGATGACTGGGGTTTTTGGACTGAAAAACAAGTAAATGTTTTAAACCGAAAAATATATTTGCCAAGGGGTAAAACTCTTGGTGGTAGTAGCTCAACCAATGCGATGGCTTATGTTAGAGGTAATTCAGCTGACTATGATGGTTGGGCTAAATTAGGAAACGGAGGATGGAGCTATAAAGATTTACTTCCGTATTTTAAGCGTTCTGAAAACCATGAACAAATTAATCTTATGGATTCTGGCTATCACTCTAAATCAGGAGAGTTAGGCGTTACGATTCCAACCAGGTTTAAAACACCTTATGTAGATAAATTTATTGATGCTTGTGAGGCAGTTGGGATTCCAAGAAATTTAGATTATAACGGCATGGTTCAAAAAGGGGCCAGTTTAGTTCAAAGTACTATCAAAAACGGAAAACGAGTAAGTGGTGCAACCGCTTTTTTAAAACCAGTTCTAAACCGTCAAAACTTGACAGTAATTACTCACGCAAGAGTAGATAAAATTATCTTAGAAGGTGAAATAGCAGTTGGTGTTAAATATAATAAAAGAGGAAAAACAATTCAAGTGAATGCTGAAAATGAAATCATTCTTTCAGCCGGAGCTTTTAAGTCACCACAATTATTAATGCTTTCTGGAATTGGAGAATTATCTGAATTAAGTAAACACGGGATTAATTGTATTCATGAATTAAAAGGAGTTGGGAAAAATTTACAGGATCACTTATTTTATCCGATTTGTGCACAATCAAAAACTCAAGAAGGAATTAACCATTATATATCACCTGTTAAACAAATTAGAGCCGCTTGGAATTATTTTGTAAATAAAAAAGGGGTTTTTTGTAATAGTCCACTTGAAGGAATGTCCTTTTTTGATCTTGATCAAAAAGATGGAGAAGTAAACTTTCAATTACATTTTTCACCAATATCTGTAGGAAATGAATATGGTTACGATGCCTATGATCTTTATGACTATCCAAGGGAAGATGGCTTTACTATATTACCTACACTATTACATCCTAAAAGTAGAGGAAAAATCACCTTATCTTCATCAAATCCAGATGATCCACCAATAATTCAGCCAAATTTTTTACAAGAAAAAGAGGATCTAATCCAGCTGGTAAAAGGAGGTAAATTAGTTTTTAAAATAATGGAACAAGAGCCTATAAAAAGTCAAATAAGAGTAAATGGTATTCCGCTTAATAGGACCTCTGATGATTTCCTTACCGAGCACATTAAGAAGACTTTAGAAACTGTCTACCATCCCGTTGGAACATGTAAAATGGGGAATGATTCTATGGCAGTAGTTGATCCTTCTTTAAAAGTTCACGGGGTGAAAAATCTTAGAGTTGTCGATGCATCCATTATGCCAAAGATTATATCTGGAAATACAAATGCTCCAGTTTTTATGATAGCTGAAAAAGCAGCAGATATGATTCTTAAATCTATTCAAAATTATTAACGAATCTAAAGAATCATTTAGAATAAAGATTTATTTTAGGTTATTATGGTCTAAAGACCCTTTCGAATATCAATATATTATTAAATTATTTTGATATATTTTCAAAATTTTATGGGATGAGAAAAATACTATCAATAATATTTTTAATTCTAAGTTTAATTGTCTTAGCAAAAATTAGTATTTCAAAAGATAAATCTTTTAAAGAACTCAAACCTCTTTATTTCAATTCTAGTTCACATTTTATGGAATTAGATTCTAGAAAAATTCATTTTCGTGATGAGGGGAGTGGATATCCTATTGTTTTGATTCATGGTACTGGTGCATCACTTCATACTTGGGATTCATGGACCAAAGAGCTTACAAAAACAAATCGTGTAATCCGACTTGATTTACCAGCATTTGGTTTAACAGGGAAAGACAGATTTAAACGTTATTCGGCTGAGGATTATGTTTCTTTACTAAATGACTTTTTAAAAAAATTAGAGGTAAAGGAATTTCATTTAGCAGGAAACTCCTTAGGTGGGCTGGTAGCATGGTTGTATACTTCTGAATATGATGAAAAGATAAATAAACTATTATTGTTAAATCCTAGTGGCTTTTCTTCTAAGAGAGCACCTTTTGTAATTCAATTGGCTAGAACACCATTACTAAATTTATTTCTTCGATATTTTACACCCAGATTATTTATTGAAAAAAACCTTAAGGAAGTTTATTATGATAATTCTCTTATAACCGAAGAAACTATTAGCCGCTATTATGATCTTACATTATTTGAAGGAAATAGAAGTGCATTTATTGATAGAGCAAATATTAACCACGAAGATTATTCTTTGAAATTACAGGATATTAAAACACCAACATTAATTCTTTGGGGTGAAAACGATGAGTGGATTCCAGTTGAGAATTCCTCTAAATTTAAAAATGCTATAAAAAATTCAAAAGTTGTAATAATGCCTAAAACAGGTCACATTCCTATGGAGGAAAAACCGTCTGAAAGTTTACGTATAGCTTTAGATTTTATTCAGCCTGAAAAAGACTCAATTAATTCATTTGAATTTTAGAGGAGCATAATCCTGCTAATGGACTTTAAAAGTTTTTTTTAAGTTTATTGATCATAAAAATTAACCCTCCAATTGGAGGGTTAATTTTAAATTTTAATATTTTCTACCATGCAAAATGAACGAGCTCTGCATTCAAAGAACCATGTATTTTTCTACTAGCTATACCATACTTTATAGCCATTTCTTCTGCAAAAGAGGGTTTCCACTCGTTTTGAGGCGCATCTGGGTTTGGAATCTCAAAAATTGAGTGAGTGACTGGCTTATATGCATTATCAGTTCGATTCACAATTTCATTAAGCTCCCAATAAAGTCTAGTTTTAGATTCTTTATGAGAAGGTAAAAAGAACTTTCTTTCAAAATCAACATAATCATCGTTCAGTTTTTCTATTCCGTGATATACACCTTTAGTCCCAGCTGATGGTGCTATATTCTCTTCGAGAAAAGTATCCAATCCTTTGTTTGTATAGATCACAGATTTTTTACGATATCTGTTGTTTAGAGTTTCTTCTGTGTATTTTTTTATTATTGAACGCTTGGTTTTACCCTTATGGGCAGTCTTTATTTCATTTTCCCACCACTCAGGTGTTTTTGAGTTCATTTGTTTCATTTGGTCTTCATTGGCAAAAATATTAAAGATAAGGTAGTCAGACCAAGCATTATTATTATTGCTAGATTGGTCTACTTTCCAAACAAACCAACCTATTTGCATTCCTTCTTTGACATGCTTTGCTTTTATTGTTTTCCAAAAAGCTTCGAAATCAACATAATCATTTTCTAGACCTTCATTTAAAGTCACTTCTTCAACCTGTCGATAAACTGATGACCAATCCTGAGCCGTCAATGAATTAAATGTTGAAATTAAGAATATGCTTAAAAGTATTTTTTTCATTTTAATTGATTTAAGATTAATAATTCTAAGATATCAAGATCAAACTAAATTTACAAATACTTAACCTAATCTATTTTAAAGACACATTTTGAAAAAATTAAATTCAATAATACCATTGGTAAAATGGCAATAGTAGTTAAAGAGGAATTATAGACAGCAGATCTATTGTTTTCTCTCTAGGACTACTATCTCCAACTATTTTTAGAGTATGTTCTCCTGAATTCAGATTTAATTTTTCGAAAATTTTAACATAGTATTGTCCGTATTCATTAGAATCATTTTTTAGACTGAATTCACCATAATTTTTTCCATCTAAAAATATTGTAACCTTCCCACCTTCAGAGTTTCGATATGCATAATACTGCACAGCCTTTCCATAGAAACTTATTTCAGCTTTACAATCTTTATAGCCAAATGTAAGTGATGCTCCTGATGCATTCCATTGGTCTTTTTTAATTCTAAAACCTTCGTATTTCCAACGGTTATCGTTATCTTCTATAATCATCCAAGGCACATTTGTTTTTGGGATCTCATCCTTTTTAATGGGGTTATTTTTTATGGGAATTACCCAATTATTAGACTGAATTGCTCCTTTCATATTCTCAACTACAACCTTATCAATAATTTTGATTGCTCTTTTTGCCATATCAGTAAAATTATCGATTGGTTTTGGCATGTTATACCTTGAACGTTGAATATCATATAGGTTAGAGAAGTTATTTTTATTGAAATGCTTTTGAAGCTCTTCATGTCCATATAGAATCCCCAAAAGCCCTCCCCAAGTTGAAGTTGGATTATCAGAATCCCACCCACTCATACATCCAATTCGAATAGTTTTTTTGTAATCCCCTTCACCATAGAATAAACTTACCATAGATGCAGCAAAATTAATTCCTGAGTCCCAAGGATAACGGTATTTATAGCCTGCATTAATTTCATATTGGTAACGTTGAGCTACCTTATCGCGAGTCAGCTCCCAATTGTCCTTATCAGGGTTTACCTCATATTCTGACTTAACGAAATCATACATATCAGCAATGTATGACCAATCTGGGAGTCGTTTTCTTGCTTGTGTTGCTAACCAAAAAACCTGATCCTTACGAGATAAAGATTGGTCAGCTAAAACAGCCATAGAATGCATGATAACATAAAACTCCGAAGCCCATTTTGAATGAAGATATGCGGTAGTCCTAATAGGTAGGTATGCCATATCAAGTGCAACTTCTGGACGTCCTGGGGCTAGAACACCAAAAATTTCAGTGGTTAGCTGAGCGTCAATCATATCCCACATGGGGTTATTTTTTGGTAAAGAAGTTTCAGGTGGAATCGCTCCATTTTGCATTTGACCTAAAGCAGACAAATTTGAAACCCAAAGTTTGGGTAATCCAATATGATCTTGCCATACTGAACTAATTTCTTTACCTGTGAGCTTGTTATTATTAAACTTTTCAATTGCATACAAGTAAATATATTCTATATCCGTATCGTCATCTGCTCCCCATGGATCTTGATTAAGAACATAATCAAATTTATTTTCACCAAAATCTGAATC
>MDTC01122033.1_pt1 | contig 11980 bp, 7 predicted proteins | sample 811181 | NCBI WGS metagenome assembly MDTC01 (sample SAMN05326644, study PRJNA326480) | marine metagenome | isolation source: seawater | place: Pacific Ocean: North | collected 2011
ATTGAGGCCTCTAATACGCAAATCTGTCATGGTTGCTCGCTCGACAATAGGAGTTGACCCAGCACCAACAGAAAGCCCAAGTCCATAACGCCAATCTGAATAGGAGAATCCTTTCCCTGCTTGATTTATGATTAAATCGTGAATTACGGGATTGGCACCGGAGAATAAATCAATTCCAACTCTCGATGGATTGGTGATTGTAACATTATTTATCTGTGGGTCTGAGCCGTAAATAGTAATGCCATATGTTGCATCCTCAAGCGTTATATTATCAATTATCGAACCTCTACCTGATGATGAACTATTGAATTGAATACCATAGTGAAGGCCAGAGTTAAGTTGTGAAAAGACTACAGGACAACTATTGTTTCCTTGAATTAATAATCTGCCTTCAACAAATAATCTTATTGAAGCAGATAATTCAACCGTAGTACATGGAGAAATCACTAACTCATCGGTCACACTTACCGTATAAGATTCTGCCAACTGAATCAGTCCGCTCCATGTAGTCTGCGCTTTTGTTACAGCATTACTTTCAAGATGATTATTTTCAAGGTTTTCTGAATCAATGGGTAGACTAGTTAACGGTGTCAAAACTAGGATTAATGTCATCAATAGCATAGAGAATTTTACCCTAACCACACCATCCATAAGTTCCGTTGTACAGCGTTACTTTTCAATGGTTCGTATAGTTGGGCACGGGCTGTATCGAGATTAATTCAGATAGCAAGCAATAAGAAATTGGTTGGGGTGGAAGGTACATGCCTGAGGCGTTTGTCTTGTTCAAAACCCTACCTTCAAGGGAACGTGATGTATATCTTAGATTAAGTAATCATGAATCTGTTGTTGAAGTACACGCACTGTATGGCGAATATGACTTAATTGTCAGAGTTAGTTCAAGCGAATCTGGTAAACTATCAGGCATGTTGATGAGCGACTTTAGACAAATAGATGGAGTAAAAGATACTCAGACTCTAATTGCAGTAGAATATTAGGTGATTAAATGGCGATTGGATTTGTATTGATAACAACTGAACCTGGGCAAGAAAAAATGGTTCGAGAAGCCCTAGAATCAATTAATCTGGTAACCTCCGGATGGATGTTATTTGGCGAATATGACTTAATCGCTAGAGTCCAAGCAGATGATGAATATGATCTAACTAGATGCATAGTAGAAGAAATCAGACCGATGAAGGGGATTGTTGATACTAAAACTCTAATCGGTGCGGAACTTTAGAGCATTGAATGTAATTTTGATTCTAACGCTTTTGCAGCATCATGACAACCAGCTTCCCTATACCTGGCTATTGATTCCTTCAATGACGACTTTTCGGATTTTTTACTAATCTGTGAGTTGACTAACCACCATCTAGCGCAGTAACGTAAGGCAGGACTTGACCTAGGCAATAAGTTTGGTTGGGTTAGTCGATGAAACATCTTTGATGCTGCGTCTAAATTACTTTCAATTATTGATTCGATTAATTTTAATTTCAATGATTGGGACATTAGAATATTATCAATAATTGCACAATTAGATTGTACTGATTCAACAACAGAGGTGAAATCAATTATCCCATTATCATACTCGTAAATTCTTAGTTTGCTCTGCATACTGACATATACTGGGTCTCGATTATGCTGTATACTTTCTATCGAATTTAGAATATTTACTGCATTAGACAGGTTATTTTCATCAAGGGCTAAAGTAAATTTAATCATTGAAACAGCGACTAATATAACGTTTCTATTTGCCAAATCGGAAAAATCTAATCGCGTCAAATAATGATTTACTTTACGCATTGAATTATGTTCTAATTTTTGATTTGGTAATCGGTCTTCCAAAATTTGAGTCGCTAACGAAATTAGTAATTTATTAGCCTCAAAAGTAGACTGATTGGCAATTAATTGTTCAGCAATGTCCTCACAATGCTCTAATCTACCCTCTAATTGGGCAAGGATAAAATCCATCTCCAGTCTTTTATCACCAGATAAAAATTCTACACTTTCCTTCAAATATTCTGCCTCATATCTCTTTGCTGCTATTTTGCATGCAACATATCTCAATGATTCATTGTTAGAATCTTGCTCAATTAATTCGTCAACCATAACAGCTAATGCTGCGGAATTGACTTCCATAATTTGTTCAAGAGAATCTGAAATTTGTTCGATAAAAATATCCGGCTCTGACTTTGACAAGTGGTAAAAATAATTAATCAAATTCCCTTCTTCTGAGATGTTTTTCCAATGCCGAGATAGATTAGAATGAATCTGTTGTGTTTCATCGCTAGAAAGGTTGCTGCGTGTCACATTCCTTACTAGATGCTGTAATTCTATATCCGAGTCGCTGTACCATTTTAACAAACTCTGCACATCAAATTTTTCTATCTGGGGTTCAATAATTGACAAGTTAGATTTGACGGGATTAGGTTCTAGCGACATGTGGTTAAGCAACTTTTTATCATCCTCATCGAGGTTTTTCAATACAACTTTGTTGACGTAATCAATGATATCTATGGATGATTCTGGTGACTCGAAATTGGAGTCATATAACTTCAAAGCCAGGGGATGGCGGCCTAATTTTTCAGAAACATCTTTTCTTTTAGACAATTCAATATCCTCCCCAAGCATCTCACAACAAGATTCCAGATCTAATGAGTCCATTTTTAATTGCTCAAAACCAAAATCTGTATCTAGATTATCCCGTGAAATTAAAATAAATTTCATCTTACTATGCTTCGAAATTCCTTTCACTAACTCTTGTATTTTCGATTGATGTCTAGGCTCAATGAGGTGATAATCATCAATTATCAATACCTCTTCAAGAGGAGTAAAAAATAGTGAAATCGATTCAATGTCTTGAGGTATCATTGTCATAAAATTCCACGCTGAACAAATTTCCAAATAGTCAGTAAATTCATTGGCTGATGCCCATCTTACCGTCTTTTTATTGGCATAATGTGCAGCAATTTTCCTCACAAAAACAGATTTACCAATACCAGGCATACCAGTAATAACCAACGATTTTTGACTTAGAATATCCAAGGATTGAGAAAACTCAACATTGCGCCCAAAGATTTCGATAAGTTTGGGTGGATTACCAAATATTTCCTTCGGTTTCTTAGGAGTTATATCACTTACAATAAGTTGAGAAAGATGGTCACGTCCTGAATTTGAAATGTGGTACACCTGTCTTCGCCGTGAACCTCCTCCAATGACGTGTGCCATTCTTTTTATGACAAATCCATGCTCCTCGATTCTTGTCAAGGGAATATTTAGCGCAGAGCGCACCACACCAATTCCTTCAGCAATTCCGGGAAGCGATAAATCACGACTAACATCCCAAGATTTTTCCATGCTAGATGGATATTGATTCAACCATTTCAGTATTCTTAACTGAGGTTGAGTTAGCATGTTGCTCATTACTGCGAGGTGATATGGGTTATCAATTGAATGTAACAATGTATCTGCTCAAATTTAATGGTTGGCCTTTTGAGGTGGCACCTTGAGGGAAAACCATGGCGGTGGAATTGTCTTCAATCTCATTGCCAAAAAAACCCGGAGTGTACTTGTTCAAAAACCGTAAAGGTCGCGTACTATATGTTGGAAAAGCAACCAAATTAAGCGAACGGATAAGGTCTTACTTTGCCAAAAACCCTGACCGAGCTATGATTCCTGAATTAGTCAAAAAATCTGATGATATTGAATGCATAATTACAGCCTCACCACATGAAGCACTCATTTTGGAAAGACAATTGATCCGGGAACACAAACCAAGGTATAATTCAATGCTAAAGGATGACAAATCATTTCCATATCTTGCTCTTACCGATGACGATTTACCAAGAATATTATACTCTAGGAGGCCACCAAAAAATGCCGTTATTTGGGGCCCTTTTCCAAATGCTGGAGCTGCAAAACAGGTAATGAAACTACTTAGGCGACAATTCGGCCTTCGTGATGAAAAGAATAACATCCCATTTGGCTATCTTGATTCTGGCAATGAGGATGATTACCGTCAACGGATTTTGGCAGTTAAACAAATTCTAAACGGCAATGCGAGTTCATTGATTGAGTCATTAACAAAAAAAATGGACGAATATTCGGAGAATTTAGAATATGAGGTTGCAGCAAGACAAAGAGATTTGATCAAAGCAATTCGAACTACCACAAGTCAACATATTGTTTCAAGTAAGGTATATCGCGATTGTGATGCAATAGGATTTGCTAGTGAAGGGGATTTGGCGGCAGTCGTTGTATTACATGCTGATGATGGAGTGGTAAAAGGCCAAGAATCTTGGCAAATGATACATAGGGAAGACATTGGGGAAACAATCTCTATGTTTGTTTCAGACCATTATGCCAATAGGATTCCTCCAAAATTACTGCTAACTCCTACTCCTCTATTTGACGGGGTTGAAGATTGGTTGCAGACCAGAAGAGATTCGGCGGTAGAGGTAAGAAATCCATCAAGAGGTGATTTGGTAACTTTGATGAAATTAGCATCACAAAATGCCGAAATACAATTGATAAGATTTGTCAATAAAACTAGTGGTTCGCTAGAAAAACGTGCAGCAGATGATGGAGCCAAACTACTAGGAATGCAGCAAATGAATCACATTGTATGTTTTGATATGGCCCAAATTCAAGGAGAACATCGTGTCGGAGCAAGCGTTTGTTTCAAAGACGGTAGACCGGTTAAAGAAGAGTATCGTAAATATACTGTAAAAGGAGAACAACTCGATGATTTACGCATGATGCGAGAAGTTGTCCAGCGTTGGATGAAACATCAAACAGAATGGCCTGATTTATTATTACTCGATGGTGGTCAAACTCATCTAAACATGATTAATGAAATGATTGATCAGTCTGAAAATGCCGGTAAATTCGCGGTTGCAGCGCTAGCAAAACGTGAAGAAACAGTGTATAGAAAGGGCCAGGCACCTATTATTCTAGACCGGCGAGGAAGGGTGTTAATTCATGCTAGAGATGAGGCGCATCGATTTGTCAACACATTCCACAGAAAGCACCGCAAAACAAGTAAAATGGTCGACCCACTTGAGAAAATACCTGGTTTGGGGGCTAAAAAGTTTCAAACCTTAATACGCCATTTTGGCGGGAGAAAAGAGGTATTACATGCCAGTGAAAAGGATATCAAGACTGTACCTGGTATTGGCTCAGCATTGGCTAAGCGAATCTATGAGTCAATCAATGATTAATCAAATCGTTTGTCAGGAAGGTCAATCATCGATGGTGGACCCTTGTTAGAATAATCTTCAAACTGCTCCAAATCACCATGTAAGCCTTCACTATGGAATCCTCTCAAATCAGCAAATTCACTATCACCAATAGTCACCTTGGTTGCAGTTTGTTGAGCTGCTGCTTTTCTTGCTTTCTTCAGGCGCTTCTTTCGACGGCGGCGTCTAACAAATAATGCCAATAGAATTACCACGAATGTGGGATATACCCAAAACTGCATCAATAAGTAAAGCCATGAAACCTTAATTCTAAAGGAGATAGTATCCTCAAACTCTCCATCTGGAATATTGTAGGTTATTTTTTGGCGCCCACCTACTTCACTGATGGTTAGATAACCACCAGTATCCTCAACATCTTCTATGGTGATTCCACGCGGCAGTATTATTGATACTGGTCCGGTAAGTGAGAGGTTATATTCCTCGGCAATTGAGGTATCTCCACTAAACGAGTATGATGCTTTATCTCCACTGGGATCAGGGTATGTTATACCACCACCTGAGACCAATCCATTGGTTAAGGATGAGCCTAATAATTCAGCTGCTGAAACCATTGGATTTACCACAAGTCCTCTAAATGCATTAGCAAAGAAATTCAACTCCATGCTGCTAGTATTGCCCTCGGCAATTTCTCCTAAATCACCGTCTAACTCGAGTTTAAACTCGACTTCAGGAATCCTAACACTCAGAGTGATTGGCTCATCATCGCCAATATCTTGGTCAAGTCCAGTTAAGCCCTCTACCTTGGTTTTGATTTGAAAACCGCTTAGATCTACATCGCCAAATGGTGAATCTTCTTCATCAGGCAATTCTGCACTGCTTTCGTGAATAAACTGGGTAATTATATCACCAATATCCTCGGAAAAGTCTGTTAATCCCTCTGGTGTAAATTGGAGTGATAGGTCGGTATCACACACCTCATAGGTTTGGTCTTCAGAACAAATACTTCCCACATCATCAAAGGTCTTTGGCTGGGCTAGACGGCTGGCAATGTCAAGGCCAACCCTAACCAAATCAGATGGTGCTGCTTCGAAATTGACTCTTGTTGAGCCGCTTTGATCAATTTCTTCCAATGGAATCATGACTCGATAAATTGACACTTCAGCATCTAAAGCAAAATCAAGCGACACCGACTGTGACCATTCATTTATTCTAAGGGCGGAAATGTCCAATTCAATTTTGCTACTTATGCAAGTTCTCTGTAAAGTAGTACAGACTACATTCATATCTTCATCACGGATATCGGTACGCCAGTCGTATGGGTCAGTTCCTGCCAAAGAAATATCGACATCTTGACTGCCTCCAAGGCTCTTCTCAAGAATTAGTCTGTCTTCTCCATCAATCGTTCTTACCCATGTAGGAAGAATAATCTCCAAAGTCAACTCTGCTGGAGGTAAACCTTCTGGTATAACCGAATCTAGATATGAGCCTGGTAAGACAGATTCGATAGATAGCCCACTGTTTAACAGGTTTCTCAAGTCGCTTTCTTGTAATACATCAACATATTCAAGTAAATCACCATCATCAAAATTATTCTTCAAAATGTCGATTAGACTCATTGAAAATGGTTGACTTGTTGACCGTAAGTAAACTGGGTATTCAGCAGACATAGCTGAGGTTCCTTGAACACAATAATTCAGTTGCTGGCCTTGTGGTGCTTCTGAACAGCCAGTTGAATGAGTATAATTGAGCCCGCCTGCTACTGGTAGCCCGTCTGTTAATGCGTCAGATACCCAATATAGGTCATTCATAGTAATTGATTCATCACTACCGACTGAATCAGAAATACCGCCGGCAATATCATTTATCGGAAATGCTGAAGTCAACTGGTCTAATTCTACCAAACCATTGTGGTATGCTAAACGAATTCCATCAGAGGTAACCAAAGGTAAAGTCGCTGTGTCAGATAAATTTAGCAAAGATACTCCCCAATCACTCAAGAGATCATCATCTAAGTATGAAATTCCAGCTACAAAGTCAATTGTTGCCGCTGATTCATCGCGTAAATCTAACTTCACATTTAGGTCAATGGCTTTGGTTTCTGGTGCAATGCTTACCGTGTTGGTCCCTAAAGAACCATCGCGGTGTGCAAGTCTGACTGAAATCGATGTCTCATTCTGTTCATCTTTATCTAGGCGGTCTACTATCCACTCGCCAGCAAAATATGCTGGTGGTCCACTACGGGCTGCCAATGTACCTCCTCCGCCAACTTGGATGATATTGGCATAATTAGGTGGCGAAAAAGAATAGAATCCGATGTGACCAGGAAGAGTTAGTAAAGTGAAATTAGTATTGATTTCTGCACCCATAACTAACATTCCCTGAAAGGCTCTTTCCAGATCCAAGTTGCCTGTGGAATCTAGGCTAAATGCGGTGTCTGTAAGTTCAATGGTAAATGTTGAAGAGATACAAATAGGAGGATAAAACGCATTATTTTCACTAGCGCCCTCACCTGAATAGACAGAATCTGTCAGTGGGTCATCTGAACATGGGATTGTATCTCCTTGTTGAGTTATCGAGTTGGTATAATCAGTAGTTAGCCCAACAATATTGCCAAAACCATTTTCTATAGAAGTGTCAAGTGCATTGTTTAATTCTATTTTCAACTGGTCTCTAACTGTTGGTGTACTAGGACCATTAGGGCGTTCATCGAAATAAGTCCTAATCAAATCAGCCGGCGCACCATCTTCTTCATCTATGCCATCAGATGCCAGTAACCCTTCTATGCCAGCAATGTTATCCAACCCCAATGAAGAACGATTAAATTCATGAATTGCCCATACCATCTCTAAGGTAATTGTATCCGTATCGACTAATTGAAAATCATAGGTGCCATTTACCCAATCTTGTTGACTTGGAGTTAAGTCATGAGAATCACTATAATCATCGCATACTCCACTAGATACTCCTTGACATGTATTCATGCCATCAGCGCTAACAAATGGAATGAATATATGGATGGTGAGTAGTATGGTCATCAACAATATGACGCCTTTTGGGCGATTAGCCCGACCTACATATGACGCCGCCATGTACCTTCGTACTACAGTGACATTGAAATTCATTCCCCTTGTGGTATTATCATGACTGAGGCCACAAAGCAGATAGATTCCGCTTTAGTAGTCTTAATTGACAAAAGTGATGCTTCAACTATTCGGCAATCTTTGACAAAAATGAAATTAATCGATGATAAATTTGTCATTAAAGAGATCAATTCGCTAATTGCAATACCAATTTTAGATGCTGAAAGGGTCAAAGAATTGCCCTGGTTTGACCAAAACAAACATGAAATTACTGAGCTAAATTTACTTCTAAAAAACCAAAAATATACTCCTGCAGAACAAATCACTAAAGATATGACCTTGTATCTAAAGCAACAGATAAATTCAGATATTTCAGAGTTAATCGTTGATTTACCGCAGAAATGGGAATTATTTGGAGATTTAGCAATTATTCCAAACTCAACAATGAATAATTCACAATGGCAAGACCTTTTTCGCTCGATTAATCAAGACCAAGAGCGAGAAATTTGGCAGATTATAGCTCGAGCACTAAGGGTAGATCGCCTGGCTAGGCAAGATAAGATTGCTACTGATATGATGAGAACATCACAAGTCAAAATGTTACTCGGCCATTCGGGTGAAGTTGAAATCAATGACTTTGGAGTGAAATTTTGGCTTGATGTAACAAAGGTTATGTTTTCCTCGGGCAATGTTACTGAACGCCATAGAATAGGTGACATTGACATGTCAGGGGAGATTATTGTTGATGCATTTGCTGGAATTGGTTACTATACTCTACCAATGCTAGTTAGAAGTAATGCTCAGCATGTCTATGCCTGTGAGATTAATCCAAACTCAATTCAAGCATTACAAAATGGTGCTAAATTGAATAATGTAAGTAAGCGATTAACCATTCTTGAGGGAGATAATCTCTCAACAATGAAGCAGGTTTATTCATTGGCAGATAGAGTTCACTTGGGCATTTTACCCTCATCTGAAAAGGCTTGGCAATCGGCGATTAATTGCTTGAAACCTAGGGGCGGGAAATTACACATCCACATGAATGTTGAAGAAGAAAAAGTCGAAGATTTTGTCAAATATTGCACTGATAGTATTGCTAAATTGGCAAAACAACTTGGTCGTGAAGGAATTGTTTCTGCAGAACATGTCGAGAAAGTAAAATGGTATGCGCCAAGAATACGACATATCGTAATTGACATTTCTGTTAGATGATTAGAACGAGCCTGGCGGCGGGGGCCCTGTTGGTCTATCAGGCGTCAAATCGTTGCCTTCCGCTTGAGTCAGCATTGAGAAATCATCTTGATAGGGCAACTTGTCAATTTCCAAATCTGCCTTTTTCTTTCTCAAGTAAACGATAATTCCAACTCCTGCAATGCTGGCAAAAATCATAACTCTGAGGATTAAATCCAACCATGAATCCATATTTGCATTATCAGGGAATGCATCATAGTAATTAGCAATGCCATCGCCATCTGAATCATATTTTGCTTTGGAATCATTAGGGAATAAGTCAGAATTATCACCCAATCCATCATTATCTGTATCATTCCATTCCGCTCTATCATCAGGGAATGCATCAGCATTATCACCTATCCCATCGACATCCCGGTCATAACATTCATCTGGGTCATCGGGCCAAATGTCTTGATTATCGCCACATCCATCACCATCAGAATCTATCCATTCAGTTGGATCTTGAGGGAATGCATCAGCATTATCACCTACCGTATCGCCATCAGTATCATTCCATTCTGACGGGTCACTTGGAAAAACATCCGTATTATCTCCGTATGTATCATTATCAAAATCATACCAATCTAACGGATTATTAGGGAATAAGTCGGAATTATCCCCATATCCATCACCATCAGAGTCAGCCCATTCATCAATGTCATCGGGAAATAAATCAGTGTTATCTGAAAAACCATCACCGTCTCGGTCTGGGCAGCCTTCTGGAGAAAGTGACAGCCCGAATTTTGTTGGACAAGCATCCCGATTATCGCCAAATCCATCATCATCATAATCCAACCATTCGCTTACATCACTTGGAAATTTGTCATAATTATCGCCATACCCATCACCATCCGTATCAATGCATTCAGTTTCATCGAACGGAAATTGATCTGAATTGTCACCACAACCATCACCATCACCATCACTCCATTCAGAAGCGTCTAGAGGGAATTTGTCAATACCATCAATTACTCCATCGCCATCAGTATCTTCATCATAAATATCAGTTCCAGCAATGGTTTCATCAACGTTATCAAGTAAGTCACCATCAATATCTGAGTCTTCAGTATTGGAGCAACCATCACCATCTAAATCATTATCATGAACGCCAATTTCACCTCTTGGACAAGCATCTTCTAAATCTGGAATTAGGTCATTATCATCATCTAAATCAACATCATCAGTACAACCATCCGAGTCGTGATCATTACTTGCTTCGCTAAATGGACAAGGGTCAATGGCATCATTAAGTCCATCTTCATCAGAATCCCTTTGCTCTGCAGAACACCCATTATTATCGACAATTTCACCTAGAACTGTTGCTGGGCAAATATCATCACCATTGGAAACACCGTCACTATCCTCATCTAATTGTTCCCACGAACATCCTGTTTGATCTGCAATCCAATCATTGTTAGTCCATGGGCATTGGTCGTAATCATCGATAATCAAGTCACCATCTGTATCTGCATTACCAATAGATTGTATGGCAAAAAAGGAAATAAATTCATGCATCACCCTAGTCGGGTGTGCCTTATCAAAAAATATGAATTCATCGGGATTGTTAGCTACTGTTGAAGCACTATTGCAAATTGGTAATGGTAGCAACGTTGCTGAAGCACTACAAGCGGAGTCTTGGGTGTTGGTTATTCCTAGTGCCCTACTATTGTCTACAATGTCATTAAACAATGACCAAGCATCAATGAAATGTACTGTGATTGATAATTCGGCTGTTAAATCATTTACCAGTGTTGCTAATTTTGTGTTATAGGAGACTACCTCGGAGGCGATGGTATTTTGTTGACTTTGGCTGCGGCCAAGAATTTCTGGAGTTTTTTCTAATGGTGGTAAATTTGGGATAATAAATTCACTCGCTCCAGCAGCATTTAGTTGCCTGATATGTGATTCCATATTCGCTACTATAGTATCTGAATTAGCAGTTCCGTAAAGAAAATCATTACCTCCAGCCCATAGAGACACGACCTCATTTGAAGTTATACTTGATTGAACATTAGCCAGATAGTTGCTAATTTGAGTCCCTACATTTGGCAGCAATAAGTACGAAAATCCTTGACCGGTTTGGGAGCCACCAAATGCTCTATTATCGCCTTGCTCGGTCAAGGAACCAACTGTTGTTGTGACTCCGTAAGCTTGTGAAACGTATTCAATCCAAACTGGTCCATTTGAAAATCTGCCTTGCCAATATGGTGGCACATCAGGAACATTTAGGATACTGTCCTTGGCATTACCCATATCACTTAACGAGTCACCAAAGGCCAGTAAATTGCCAATTTGCGGCATAATAGTATTTTGAAAAACCATGAATGGAATTTGAGAATTTGCCAAGATAGTATTATCTGAATTAATTATCTCAATTGAAATGAAATAGAAATTTGAGCCCTGGAAAAAGTGTTTTACAGGCAATGGGAATTGGATCAAGTTGGACTCAAAGAGAAGTCAGAGATAGTATTA
>MDTC01116052.1_pt1 | contig 11979 bp, 11 predicted proteins | sample 811181 | NCBI WGS metagenome assembly MDTC01 (sample SAMN05326644, study PRJNA326480) | marine metagenome | isolation source: seawater | place: Pacific Ocean: North | collected 2011
AAATCACTATGATGAAATAGATCTTATCAAAACAAAAGTGGAAAATTTTTTTACAAATTTATCTAGAAAGAAAGCTATCAATGAAGCCCAAAATAATAATTTTGATATTGTTATTCTAGATGATGGCTATCAAGATTGTTCAATTAAAAAAGATTTAAAAATATTGTGCTTTAATGAAAAACAATTAATTGGAAATGGTCATACCATCCCATCTGGGCCTTTAAGAGAAAACTTAAGTTCTATAAAAAAATCACAAATTGTAATTATAAATGGAAAAGAAAATAAAGATTTTGAAAATAAATTGAAAAAAATATCTAAAAATATAAACATTTTTTATTCTAAGTATATTCCAGACATATCGAAAGATTTTGTAAATAAAAAATTCTTAGCTTTTGCGGGAATAGGAAATCCTGAAAATTTTTTTGATACTCTCAGTGAATTTAATCTTAATATTGTTATATCTAAGATTTTCCCTGACCATTATTCCTATAAAAAAAGCGAAATTGAAAATTTATTAGATCTAGCAAATAAAAATGGATTAAATTTAATAACTACAGAGAAAGATCATTACAGATTAAAAAAATTAGGCTTTAATATAAACTATCTTCCAGTTAAAGTTCAAATTTTTAAAAAAGATAAATTTGAAAAGATTATTAAAAATCATACAAAATGAAAATTATAAAATATCTTATTGAGTCAATATTTATATATTTTTTTTTTATAGTTATTAGATTAATTGGTTTAAAATATAGTAGAAAAATATTTGCATTATTATTTAGAACAATAGGACCATTTATCAGATCAAAAAAAACAATAAGACAAAATTTAAAAATAGCTTTTCCGAGTATAGAAAAAAAACATCAAGACATTATAGTTAAGAAAATGTGGTCTAATTATGCGATGACTTTTGTTGAATATATTTATTTAAAAAAATTTAATAAGGAAAATTATCACATAAATATAAAGAACAAAAAAATATTAGATAAAATTTTAAAAAAAAATGAACCGGTAATTTTTGTTTCGGGACACTTTGCTAATTTTGAGCTAATGTCTATGGAGATAGTTAAAAGTGGAATTAAATTATCGACTATTTATAGACCATTAAACAACTTATTTTTAAATCCGTTTATGGAATACGTTAGACGAAAGTATGTTTGCAAAAATCAAATTAAAAAAGGTGTTGCGGGTATTAGACATGCATTTGATTTTTTAAAACATAATTACAGTGTAGCTTTAATGATTGATCAAAGAGTAAGTGAAGGAAAACAAGTATCCTTTTTTAAAAAAAAAGCTTTTACAACTACGCTGCCAGCACAATTATCTATAAAGTTTAAGTGTGATATAATTCCGGTTTGTATTACAAGACAAGATGATGGTAATTTCCTTTTAGAATTCTTTGAACAATTACAAATTAATAAGGAAGACAAATCCGAAGAAAATATTCTTGAAATAACTGAAAAGCTTAACTCTATTATTGAAAAAATGATTTTAAATAATCCAGGAGACTGGATCTGGACCCATAATCGTTGGAAATAGCTACTTATCCACTTTTTTGTTCATTTGATCATACCTAATCTTAACTTCTGCTGGAGAAAAATAAGCCTCTTGAAGATCGACGTTCCAATACACTAAATCTTTTAAGGCTATCACTTTTTTCGAAACTGCGCATAATACGTGATCACCCTCTTCTAAAACCTCAAATGAATTTGGTTTAAATTTTATTTTGGCTTTTATTTTATTCATAATATAAAAGTATTATATATAATATAATTTTTCATATGAATATTGCTTTAATTGGTAGTGGAGGTAGAGAACACGCCCTTTGTCAAAAAATATATGAATCATCAATAAAATCAAAAATTTATTGTGTTCCAGGCAATGCAGGTACTGCTAAATTAGCAACAAATCTAAATTTCAATTTTTTAAATTTTAAACTTTTACTAAAAAATTTAAAAAAATATAAGATTAATATGGTGATAGTTGGTCCTGAGCAGCCTTTAGTAAATGGAATGGTTGACTTTTTAAAAAAAAATAAAATTAGAGTTTTTGGACCTAGCAAATATGCTGCGCAACTTGAAGGGTCAAAAGCTTTTATGAAGTCTATATGTAAAAAAAATAATATTCCTACAGCAAATTTTAAAATCTGTAAAAAAAAGTCTGAAGTTGTAAATTTTTTAAACAATAATAATATGCCAGTAGTTGTAAAAGCAGATGGTTTGGCTGCTGGCAAAGGTGTTACTATATGCAATTCTAAAAATGAGGTAATAAATTTATCTAATGAAATTTTCTCTGGTAAATTTAAAAGTTCAAAAAAATTAGTTCTTGAAGAATTTTTGGAAGGTGAAGAGGCTAGTTATTTTATTATAGTAGACAAAAAAAAATTTTCTTTTATCGGCTCCGCCCAAGACCATAAACGAGTTGGTGAAAATGAGACCGGGCCTAATACTGGTGGAATGGGAGCATACTCTCCAGCGCCAATAATTAATAACAGTTTAGAAAAAAAAATAATAAATAGAATTATTAAACCAACATTATCTGCACTTAAAAAAACAGGAAAACCATATACGGGTTTTTTGTATGCGGGTCTTATGATAAAAAAAGGTGAACCCTATTTAATTGAATATAACGTAAGAATGGGTGATCCGGAATGTCAAGTTATAATGCCAAGATTAAAAACTGATATAGTTAAACTTTTTATCCTAGCTACTAAAAATAAATTAAATAAAATAAAAATTAGATGGAGAAAAAGAAAGTGTATGACTATTGTTTTATGTGCTAAAGGATATCCTGGAAAATATAAAAAAAATTTACTAATAAAAAATTTAAACAAAGTCTCACTTAAAAAAAACTCTCAAATATTTCATGCTGGAACTCAAACTATTAATAAGAAATATTTTTCAATTGGTGGCCGAGTTTTAAATATAACTTCAACTGGACAAAGTTTTTTTAAAATTAGAAAAAATATCTTTAAAATAATTAAAAAAATAAATTGGAAATATGGTTTTTTTAGAAAAGATATTGGATGGAGAGTTATTTAAAATAATATGCGAATTATAGGCGGACATTTAAAAGGGAAAAAAATATCTTTTATAAAAACTTCATCAACAAGACCATTAAGAGATCTTGTCAAAGAAAGTTTATTTAATACCATTCATCATTCAAATTTTATTAACGTTAATATAAAAAACTCTACTATTTTAGATCTTTATTCAGGTGTAGGCTCTTTTGGTATTGAATGCTTATCAAGGGAAGCTGACAGTGTTACATTTGTTGAAAATAATTCTCAGGCGTTAGAAATATTAAAAGAAAATTTAAAGAAACTTGGTTTGGAAAAAAAAGTTTTTCTTTATCCGTATGAAATTAAAAAATTTTTAGAAAAAATAAATATAAAAGAAAAATTTGATATAATTTTTATTGACCCTCCTTTTTCTGAGAATGATTTTAGAAGGGATATAGAGTTGATTAAAAAATTAAAAATTTTTAAAAAACATCATTTAATTATTATTCACAGAGAAAACAAGCAAGAGGAATTTGATAAGCTTATTGATATAAAACTTATAAAAGAATACGGAAGATCAAAAATGGTATTCGGTACTTTATTTTAAATTCTTTTTGGTAAAAATTTTTACCTCTTCTACAGCTGGTTGATCAAAGGGATTCACTTTTATAAGATTTGCAATCAATACTATTTCTAAAATAAAAAAAGAAAATAACTCACCTATAGTAGACTCTGAGAAGTTATTAATATGAATGATTCTAAAAGGAATTTTCTTTTTTTTTAAAACTTGAATAAATGCATTTCTTTGAGCTTTAACTATTTTATCAATTTTTTTATTTAATCTATCTTCCGCACTAATAATATAAAAAATTTTGTCTTTGGGTCCATCTAAATAAAGTTGAAGAAGACTGTGATGATCTTTAGGAGCCTCTGAAAGAACTGGTAAAATTCCTTTTCCATTTTTTCCTAAACTTTCTGACATTAGTTGTTGACACCAATAAACAAAATTATTTAAGGGAGGGCAATAATTAAAAAAAATAATAGAATTTATTTTTTTTGATAAATAGTTTTGTGAAATTAAAGATGAACTTTCACATAAAAATTTTTTACTGTTATTTTTAAAATATTTAGATAAATTTTCTCTAAATTTTTTAATTTCAAGCCCCATCAAATAAGCGGGAAGCATACCTGCCTCAGACAAAACAGAATATCTTCCACCAATATATTTTTTATGTTCGACGTGTAAAATTTTTTTATCTTGAGAAAATTTATTTAGCTTACTATTTCCCTTTTCAGTAATAATGATTGAGTTATTTTGTGATATTTTATTTTTAAAAAAGTTTTTATTTGTTAAAGTTTCTAGCGTATTTCCTGATTTAGAAATAATAATAAACAAATTTTTTTTTGTATCTGTAATCTTAGACAACTTTTTTAATCTATAGCTATCTAAATTATCTAAAAATAAAACTTCTTTTTTTACTTTTAGTTTTAAAAATGAGTGAAAAGCTTTTATCCCTAATATTGAACCACCCATTCCTATGACAATAATGGTTTTAAACTTTTTAAACTTTTTTAAAGATTTTAATGCAAAATCAAGCTCGTACTTTTTATTAAATATGTGAAAAATATTTTTTTTATTATGTGTATTTTTTGAAATATATTCTAACAATTTTAAACTGATTTTAATATTTTTATTATTTTTTTTTATATTATAAAATCTTTTACCAATAAAATTTTTAATCAAAAAATTATTTTTCATTTTCTTATTTCATTTAAAATTGACTCTTCTGCAGATGATGAAGATTTTCTTTTTACATTATTTTTATTTGATGCTTTAAATAGTTTCTCTACTTCGTTTACATTTTCTTGTTTATTAGAGGACGACGACCCAGGTTCGGGAATATTTTTATAGTCTGGTGGTTCAGTTAATGGCCCTCTTTTTTTTACCAAAAACTCATCAGTTGTTTTTCTTTTTTCATTTTTTAAAACTTCTCCTGCCTCTTGAAGAGAATTGCATGAAGAAACGCAAATAATAAAAAATATGTAAATTAAAACTATATTAATTTTTTTCATGTTTTTTCAAAAATACCTCTTTTAACAAAATTAAAATAATACCTAATGAAATAAATATATCCGCAATATTAAAAGTAAACCAGTGATAGTCATTAAAGTGAATATCTATAAAATCTGGAACTGAAAAATATAAAGCTCTATCATATAGATTTCCAAGAGCTCCGCCTAAAACTAGAGAGAGAAAAAATTTATCCAGATTGCTAGATTTTACTATAAGATAAATTATTGCTAAAATAACAAAGAAAATTATTAATGAGATAAGATGGTACCAAATTCCTGCATCTAGATTTAATAAACCAAATCCGATACCACTATTCCATACAAGCTCTAAATTTATATAATCATTTACGTAAATACTCTTATTATCGTTCAAAACGATATTTATAATCTTAATTTTTGAAAATCTATCTGCAAAAAAAATTAAAACTATAATCAAAAAATTTAAAATATTAATTTTATTAAAAATCTTATTTTTTATTTCATTCATTGTTGTTATTGCATTTTTTGTACTTCTTCACATCTAGAGCACTTATTCTGAATTATTTTCCAACATCTTGGGCATTTTGTTCCACTAGACTTTTTCACCACTATTTTAATACTTTCTTCCTTTCCTTTGTTCTCAAACTTTTGAGCTTTAGATGTTATAAAATATTCTGCCAAATCTAAACCATCCAATAAATTGTATTGATTGGTATTAACAAAAATTTCAATTTCTGCTTCCAAGCTCGAACCTATTTCTTTGCTAGCTCTTTTTTCTTCTATTGCAATATTAGCCTCTTGTTTAATTTTAAATAAATCTTTCCATTTGTTGTCTAATTTATCATCTTTCCAGGATTCTGGGATTTCTACGAAAGTTTTTTCGTGAATGCTTTCATTTGTTTTGTTTATTAAACTAAATATCTCCTCTGTAGTAAAAACAAATATTGGGGCAAACCATTTTAACAAACATTCAAGAACAATATTTAAAACTTTAATACATGCTTTCCTTTTTTTCGACTCTAAGCTGTCACAATATAAAGTGTCTTTTCTTATATCGAAATAAAAAGATGATAGTTCAAGTGTACAAAAATTTAATAATTCTTTATAAATTTTATGAAAATTATAGTTTTTTAAACTTTCCTTGATCGACTTATCGACAAAAAATAGCTTATTTAAAATGTATCTTTCTAACTCTGGAAAATCTTTTGTATGTAAGTTTTTTATATTTTGTGGTTCAAAATTATCTTTTATATTTCCTAATATAAATCTAAAAGTATTTCTTATTTTCCTGTATGACTCTGCGTGTTGAGCTAGAATCGTTTTATCAATCCTTAAATCTTCTGCATAATCTGAGGCACAAACCCACGCCCTTAATATATCCGCACCGTAGTTCTTTAAAATATCCTCGGGCAGTACTACATTGCCTGCAGACTTAGACATTTTCATTCCTTTGCCATCTACAACAAAACCATGTGATAAAATGCTTTCAAAAGGAGCTTTTCCTCTTGTTCCGCATGACTCCAGTAAGGATGAGTGAAACCAACCTCTATGTTGATCAGATCCTTCTAAGTACATGTCTGCAGGCCATTTTAAATCTTTTCTTTGCTCCAATACAAAACTATGAGTAGATCCGCTGTCGAACCAAACTTCAACAATATCGTTTAATTTATCGTAATCTTTGTCATTGTAATCTTCACCTAAAAATCTTTTAGACTTTTCTGTAAACCAACAGTCAGAGCCTTCTTTTTCATATATATTGGCAATCCTATCAATAACCTTTTTATCTCTAAGAGGTTCTTTCGTTTTTTTGTTTATAAAAATAGGCAGTGGAACGCCCCAAACTCTTTGTCGCGAAACACACCAATCTGGTCTACCTTCTATCATAGATGAAAGGCGCTCCTTCCCTTTACCTGGGTAAAAATTTGTTTCGTTTATTGCTTTTAATGCTTTATTTCTTAAAGAATTTATTTCCATTGAAATGAACCATTGAGGAGTAGCTCTATAAATTAATGGAGCTTTTGACCTCCAAGAGTGAGGGTAACTATGTTGCAGTGTATCATGTTTTAATAATTTTTTTTGCTCTCTAAGATTATCAATAACAATAGGGTCTGCTTTAAAGACGTGAGTCTTTTCAAAATGTGGTATCTCTTTAGTGTAATATCCTGAGTCGTCTACAGTGTATTTTGACTCAATATTATTTTTTAAACATAAATTAAAATCATCAACACCGTGGCTTGGCGCACAATGAACTATACCTGTTCCTTGCTCAAGGGTAACGAATCTTGCATCAAACATTGGTACGTCATAGTCATAACCCAATTTCAAAAAAGGATGACTACATATTGTTTTATTTAATTCAGAGCCCTTAAAGCTTTTTATTATTGTAAATTTTTTTAAACCACAAGACTCGGTTACAGATTTAATTAATTCTTTTGCAATAACAATTTTTTTTTCTTCAAAATTATCTAAGCTAGAAATTTCAATTAGAGAATACTCAAGAGAGCTATTAAAAGCTAAAGCTTTATTAGCTGGTATAGTCCAAGGAGTCGTGGTCCAAATTACAATATTAGCATCTTTTAAAAAGTCCTTATCAGTTTTTTTAATCTTGAAGGCTGCATAAATTGTATTAGAAGTATGATCCTTATATTCTACTTCGGCATCAGCTAGTGCAGTTTTTTCAACGGTAGACCAAAGTACTGGTTTAAAACCTTGGTATAAACTTTTATCTAATAAAAATTTTCCAAGCTCACGAACTATTTGTGCTTCTCCATTAAAACTCATTGTGGAATAGTAATTATCGAAATCCCCGACTACTCCTAATCTTTTAAATTCTTTAGTTTGAATCTCAATCCATTTTTTTGCAAAATCTCTGCATTCACTTCTAAAGTCTTTTATTGGCACTTCGTCCTTATTTTTTTTGTTCTTTTTATATAACTCCTCAATTTTCCATTCGATAGGAAGCCCGTGACAGTCCCAGCCCGGAACATAAATCGAGTCTTTGCCTTTCATTTGATGAAATCTTGTAACCATATCTTTTAAAATTTTATTTAAAGCTGTGCCCATATGGATATGTCCATTGGCATAGGGAGGACCATCGTGCAAAACAAATTTTTCTCTACCTTTTGATATCTTTCTTAATTTTTCATAAATTTTATTTTTTTCCCATTTCTCCAGAATCCCTGGTTCTTTAGAGGGCAAATTAGCTTTCATCGAAAAAGCTGTTTTTGGAAGCTGTATACTATCTTTTGACATTTAATTTTTGGCTTTTTGAATATCTTTTTTAATTTGCATTTTTAGTTGATTAATATTTTTAAATTTTTTTTCTCCTCTAATAAATTTTGTAAAACTAACTCTTAGTTTCTTTTTATATAAATTTTTTTTAATTCCAAATATATTTACCTCTAAAAGCAAACTCTTTCCATTAAACGTTGGTCTATATCCAATATTAGCAATACCTTTTCTCTTAAATTTGTCAGTTTCTGCTAATATCGAATAGACACCTAATTTTGGAATTATATAATCTTTTAATCTTATATTACATGTTGGAAAACCAATTTTTCTTCCTCTTTTTTTGCCCTTAACAACCATACCTTCTATGCTCCAATTTCTTCCTAAAAAAGATTTTACTTTTTTTACCATTCCCAGAGATATTTTTTTCCTAATAAGGGTTGAAGATAAAATCTTATTATTTTTTTTTAATGGTTTGGAAATAATGGTTTTAAAAGAATAAACATTTTCATTTTGTTTCAAGGTTTCTATGTTACCTTTTCTTTTTTTGCCAAAACGAAAGTTTTTACTTACAAATATATATTTACATTTAAGACTTTTAAAAAGAATTTTTTTTATAAATGTTAATGGATTTTGATTTGAAAACTTTTTATTAAATTTTATGATTAACAAGAAATCTAATTTTAATTTTTTTAATCCTAATATTTTTTGATTTAAATTGTTTATCCTATGATTTTTTATTTGTTTATTAAAAAACATTACAGGAACAGGCTCAAATGTAATCACGCCAAATTTTAAATTATTTTTTTTTGCTTTTAGTCTTGCTTGAGTTAAAACTCTCTGGTGACCCAAATGAATGCCATCAAAATTTCCGATGGCAATAACGGAATTTTTATATTTTTTCTGTATATTGAGATTTCTATAAACTATCATTTTTACCAAAAAAGCTCACTTTGAAAGTAGTTTGATTTTACGTTATATTTTTTTAATAATTTTTCCAACTCACGTTCTTCTTTAAATTCTGACCTATGAACTCCATTTGTTATAAATAAAGAGTCTAAATTTAAATTATTGGCTCCTTTAATATCTGTATTTAAATTATCTCCTATAACAAGAGTTTTTTCATTTTTTTTTAAACAATTATTATATACCTCTGGGTAAGGCTTTCCAAAGTATATAACGTTGCCCCCTAAAGAACTAAAAATTTCAGCTATACTTCCTGCACAAAGTTCAACTTTGTTACCCCTATGAACAATCAGATCAGGATTTGTACAAATTAATTTTTTTGTAATATGATCTTTTAATAGCTGCTTATAAAAACTTAAATTTTCTCCTTGTTCATCAAATAAACCTGTACATAAAATAAAATCACATTTTTCAATTGATGTTTTGTTTTTTTCCCATTCCATAAATATAGAAGTATCCCTTGCTGGACCAAGATGAAAAAAGTTAATACCAAACTTTTGAGTTTTTAGGGAGTCTCTAGCTATTTCACCTGATGTTAAAACATTATTAAAATATTTTTCATCCATATTTAATTTCTTTAAAAATTTAATTACGTTTTTATTAGGTCTAGGTGCATTAGATAAAAAAACAATCCTCTTTCTATTTTTGCTTAGATTTTCCACAACCTCTATGGCTCCAGGATTAAGTTTAATTCCATTATGCATGACTCCCCATAAGTCTATTATGAAAGCATCATAAAAGTTTGAAATTACAGAAAAATTCTCTAATTTTTTCAATTTAAAAGGTCCTTTTTTAAGTATTTATAGAAAAGTTAACAAAATATAGCAATATTGGCCTTTTTTTATCTAATTAAAAAGTTATTTAACACTTGAAATTTAATCATAAAATACCATATCAAACTACAAATAAGAATTTACAGGAGCATAATATGAAATTTAGACCTTTGCATGACAGGGTATTAATTAAAGTTCTTGATAGTGAAGAAAAAACTGCTGGTGGCATAATTATACCAGATACAGCAAAAGAAAAACCTCAGGAAGGCGAGGTAGTAGCTATAGGTTCAGGTGCAAGAACTGAAGATGGTAAAATAATCAAAATGGATGTTAAAGTCGGAGATCGTGTTCTTTTTGGAAAGTGGTCTGGAACAGAAGTTAAAATAGGCGGAAAAGAATATAGTATAATGAAAGAGTCCGACATAATGGGAATTTCAAAAAGTAAATAGAAGGAGAACAGAATGTCAAAAATAATTAAATTTAGCACTGAAGCAAGAGCAAAAATGCTTAGTGGAGTAAATACTTTAGCAAATACAGTAAAAGTTACATTGGGACCAAAGGGTCGTAACGTTGTAATGGATAAGTCGTATGGCGCTCCAAGAACTACTAAAGATGGTGTTTCTGTTGCCAAAGAAATTGAACTTGAAGATAAATTTGAGAATATGGGAGCGCAAATGGTTAAAGAAGTTGCTAGCAAAACGAATGATAACGCTGGCGATGGTACAACTACAGCTACTATATTAGCTCAGTCAATCGTTTCAGAAGGATTAAAATATGTAACAGCAGGGATGAACCCAATGGATATTAAAAGGGGTATAGATACAGCTGTAGAACACGTAATTAAAAAACTAAAATCATCATCAAAAAAAGTAAAAACAAATGAAGAAGTTGCTCAAGTAGGAACTATTTCTGCTAATGGAGAAAAATCTATTGGTGATATGATTTCTAAAGCGATGCAAAAAGTAGGTAATGAAGGCGTAATTACTGTTGAGGAAGCTAAAGGTATTGAAACTGAATTAGATGTTGTAGAAGGGATGCAGTTTGATAGAGGATATCTTTCACCTTACTTCATCACTAATACAGAAAAAATGACAACTGAACTGGATAACCCATTACTTTTGTTGGTTGAAAAAAAATTAACCAACCTTCAGCCAATGGTTCCGCTTTTAGAGTCTGTAGTTCAGGCCAACAGACCGCTAATGATTATTTCTGAAGACGTTGAGGGTGAAGCATTAGCTACTCTTGTTGTAAATAAACTAAGAGGTGGTTTAAAAGTTGTTGCGGTTAAAGCACCAGGTTTTGGTGACAGAAGAAAAGCAATGTTAGAAGATATTGCGATCTTAACCGGCGGACAAGTTATTTCTGAAGACCTAGGAATTAAATTAGAAAATGTAAAAATTGGAGATCTAGGTTCTTGTAAAAAAGTAAAAATTGATAAAGAAAATAGTACAATAGTTGCAGGTGGAGGCAAAAAAGCTGACATAGAAGCCAGATGTAATCAGATTAGATCTGAAATTACTGAAACAACTTCTGACTACGATAAAGAGAAACTTCAGGAAAGATTAGCTAAACTAGCTGGTGGTGTTGCAGTTATTAAAGTTGGTGGAGCTACTGAAATTGAAGTAAAAGAAAGAAAAGATAGAGTTGAAGATGCATTAAACGCAACTAGAGCAGCTGTAGAAGAAGGTGTAGTAGCAGGAGGTGGTTGTGCTTTGCTATATGCATCTGAAGAATTATCAGGATTAAAAGTTAAAGGAGATGATCAAAAGTCTGGTGTGGAGATTGTTAAAAAAGCTTTGGAAGCACCTATAAGACAGATTACCGCCAATGCTGGCGTAGACGGATCTGTTGTAGTTGGAAAACTTCTAGAGGGCAAAAAATCCACTCAAGGTTATGATGCTCAAAATGAAGAGTATGTAGATATGTTTTCAAAAGGAATAATCGATCCTACAAAAGTAGTGC